>Ga0228701_1000733_pt1 | contig 24990 bp, 26 predicted proteins | sample McNCre117_Aug_MG_2_FD_178017 | JGI IMG/M metagenome (GOLD analysis project Ga0228701, IMG submission 178017) | Freshwater microbial communities from McNutts Creek, Athens, Georgia, United States - 11-17_Aug_MG | ecosystem: Environmental > Aquatic > Freshwater > Creek | place: USA: Georgia...
TGGTTTTCGGGGCAATTCCCGAAATTCCGTCAAAAAATCTTTAAAGTTTTTTTCCCGCGCTAGCCCGAGAACGCCGGAAGCCCAGTAACCACGCGGGTTTCTGGGCTTCCGGTCAGAATGCTTGAGTGGCTACTCGGTGATGAAAACACCTGCAAGAGTCTTCTTACCGCGGCGAAGGACCGCGAATTTGCCGTGGAGCAGATCGGTTAGCTGGGCATCCTCTTCGGAGACCTTCACGTTGTTCAGGTAAACGCCACCTTCCTTGATCGCGCGGCGACCAGCGGAGATGCTGTCAGTAAGCCCGGTGTCCTGAAGCAGCTGAACGATGCTGGCGCCGGTGGAAGCCTGGGTGTTTGGTAGCTCGCGAAGGGCAGCGGCAAGAGTTGCAGGGTCAAGCTCGGTGAGTTCACCCTGCCCGAAAAGCGCGGCTGATGCAGCGATCGCTCCTTCCGCGGCTGCAAGTCCGTGAACCAAGCTGGTCACCTCCAGCGCCAAAACCTTCTGGGCGGCGCGCTTGAAAGGCTCGGTCTCTACCTGAGTGGCTAGCTCCTGAATCTGCTGGCGCGTCAAGAACGTAAACACTTTGAGGCGATCAATCACGTCCGCGTCGTCCACGTTCAACCAGAACTGGTAGAACGCGTACGGGCTGGTGAGTTCCGAATCCAGCCAAACTGCATTGCCTTCGGACTTGCCAAACTTCTTGCCGTCGCTGTTGGTGATGATCGGGGTGGTCAGTGCGTGTGCACTCTTGCCCTCAACTCGATGGATTAGGTCGGTGCCGCTGGTGAGGTTACCCCACTGGTCACTGCCACCGGTCTGCAGGATGCAGTCATAGCGACGGAACAACTCCAGGTAGTCCATGCCCTGCAGGATCTGGTAGCTGAACTCGGTGTAGGAAATGCCGGAATCTGAGTTGAGGCGGGCCGAAACCGCATCCTTGCTAAGCATCTTGCCGACGCGGTAGTGCTTACCGATGTCACGAAGGAAATCGATTGCCGACATCGGTGCTGTCCAGTCCAAGTTATTCACCAGGCGAACAGCATTGTCGCCCTCGTTGGACAGGAAGCGCTGCATCTGCTCTGCGAGGTTCTTGACCCACTCTGCGACGGTTTCCTTGGTGTTCATAGTGCGCTCGGCAGTTGGGCGAGGATCGCCAACTAGTCCGGTAGCGCCACCGACGATGGCCAAGGGCTTGTGGCCGGCCAGTTGAAGTCGGCGCATCAACAGCAGCTGCACGAGGTTGCCCAAGTGGAGGCTCGGTGCCGTTGGGTCGAATCCGCAGTAGTACGTAATCGACTGCTCGGTGAGCAGTGCACGAAGTTCGGTTTCATCGGTGGATTGGTTGATGAGGCCACGCCACTGCAGCTCTTCCCAGACGTCACCAAATGTGCCGTCATTGCGCTGGGTCGCGAGAATCTCCGGGTTTGCCATCGCTGGCCTTTCTGGATTGTTGGTGACGAGCCTGTTGGACTAGTTGCCTAGACGCGGGGCTACGAGTTTACGGATTGCGGTTAGTTGCTCCAGCACTCGCGGAAGGGCAGTTCCACCGGCGCCGGCTCGGGCACGGATCGAACCCTGAACCGTAAGTACATCGCGAACCTCAGGAGTCAGGTGCGGTGAAATCGCCGCCATGTCTCCGTCCGGAACCTGGTGCAGTTCGAGGCCGTGCTGCTCGCAATAAGAAACCAGTGCGCCAGTGATTTCGTGGGCATCGCGGAAGATGACCTTCTGCTTGACCAGCCATTCGGCCACATCGGTGGCAAGTGAGAAACCAGCTGGAGCCAACTCCTCCATGCGGTCGGTATTGAATGTCATGGTCTGAATCATGCCGGTGAATGCTGGCAGGAGCACGAACAGGGTGTCAATCATGTCGAAGATTGGCTCCTTGTCCTCTTGGAGGTCACGGTTGTATGCCAGTGGCAGGCCCTTAAGAGTCGCCAGCAGGCCAGTGAGGTCGCCGATCATTCGACCAGACTTGCCGCGGGCAAGCTCCGCAACGTCTGGGTTCTTTTTCTGCGGCATGATCGACGAACCGGTGCTGTAGGCGTCAGCAAGTTTGATGTAGCCGAACTCGGCGGTTGCCCACGCGATGATTTCCTCGCTGAAACGCGACAGGTTGATGCCAATCATGGTCGCGATGAAACCGAACTCCGCAACGACGTCACGGCTAGCGGTTGCGTCAATAGAGTTTGGAGTTGGTCCGGCTAGACCCAGCTCACGCGCAACTAGGTTCGGATCCAGTCCCAGAGTGTTGCCAGCCAAGGCGCCGGCACCGTAAGGCGAAAGCGATGCGCGCTTGCGCCAGTCATCCAAGCGCTCCAGGTCTCGCTGCAGCGGCCAAGCGTGGGCCAACAGCGAGTGCGATAGCAGCACCGGCTGGGCGTGCTGGAAGTGGGTACGGCCAGGCATGGCAACACCGAGGTGCTCCTCGGCGCGATCAGCAATAACACTGATCAGTTGACCCACCAGGTTTTCCAGGTGGTTAGCCTCATCCAGCAGATAGGTGCGAATCAGTGTTGCGATCTGGTCGTTACGGCTACGGCCGGCGCGCACCTTGCCGCCCAGGTCCTTACCGGTGATCTCGATGAGGCCGCGCTCCAGCGCGGAGTGAACGTCTTCGTCCGACTCCTTGGCTTGGAAAGAACCCTGCTCGATGCGGCTCCAGAGCTCGGTGAGGTCGCGGTCCAGTTTCTCTAGCTCACCCGAAGTGAGGTAGCCGGCCTGCTGCAGGGCACGGATGTGAGCCTTAGTGCCGGCGATGTCGTACTTGGCCAAGCGCCAATCGAAGTGCACCGAGCGGCTGAGCGCCGCTACAGAATCGGCTGGACCACCGGAGAAGCGGCCACCCCAGAGGGCGCCGGCCTGCGAAGCATGTTGCGACATTTGAATACCTGACCTAAAGTCTTGGCCCGCGGTTTGCCGCGGGTCAGTTCAATATTAGTTTTTACGGGCGCCCTAGACCGGGCAGGTGAATGCATGACCTAGCCGACGGACGCCTTCGAGATGCGACCGTGAACGAATTCGAGTTCGATTCTCGTTGCCCAATAGTCCATCGTTACCGTGCGAGGTACTCCGTCGACAGAGGTGATTCTCAGAAAGTATCCGTGAGCTCTGGCCGAACGGCCTGCCGTGGACGGCAACTTGCCGATGAGCGTGTTGGCAAAACGTTGAGTCTTGGCTGCGATGCGGTCGAGGTCGCTGGAACCAGAAACTGGGGCAGGACTTGGGTTGGCAAGCGCCGGACTCAACTGAGTCAACTGACTCGACAGAGCAAGCACCAGGCAAACGACTGGACCGACCGAAGTCAATCGGGGAAAGGCCGCCATCTTTTAGCTGCGCTCAGCCAACCAGACCATGAGGGCCTTCTGGGCGTGCAGGCGGTTTTCCGCCTCGTCCCAAATGACACTCTGAGTGCCATCAATAACCTCGGCTGAAACCTCATAGCCGCGGTATGCCGGCAAACAGTGCAGGAAAATCGCATCCGAATTGGCCTTAGCCATCAGGGCTTGGTCAACGGTGAAGCCAGCGAAGTCTTTGATGCGCTGCTCCTTCTCGTCTTCCTGTCCCATCGAAATCCAGGTGTCGGTAGCCACGGCATCGGCTCCAGCTACCGCCTCGGCGGCATCCGTGGTCACGAGCACCGAACCACCCTGCTGCGCGGCAATTTCCTGCGCGCGCGCGACGATTGCGGCATTTGGCAGGTACTGGCTTGGACCGGCGACCGCCACATGCATTCCGGCGAGCACCATGCCGATCAGGTAGGAGTTGGCCATGTTGTTGCTGGCATCACCTACGTAGGCAAACTTCTTGCCCTTTAGCGAGCCCTTGTGCTCCTTGATGGTGAGCAGGTCCGCCAAAATCTGGCAAGGGTGATAGTCGTCAGATAGCGAGTTGATGACCGGCACACTCGAATACTGAGCCATTTCTTCGAGGCCCGCGTGGGCATAGGTTCGCCACACGATGGTGGCAACCTGACGCTCCAAAACGCGGGCGGTGTCGGCAATCGACTCCTTTTTACCCATCTGGCTTGTGCCGGTGTCGATTGTCATCGGGTTACCACCGAGATCGGCAACACCCACGGTGAACGAAACACGGGTTCGGGTTGAGGTTTTGTCGAAGATAAGGGCGACGGTCTTTGGACCAGCAAATGGTCGACGCGAGTATGGCGCGGCCTTCAGCTCGCCCGCCAGCTCGAGAATCTCGGCCTGTTCGGCGGCAGTTACATCATCGTCTTTTAGAAAGTGACGTGCCATTTCGTTCCTTTGGTTTGATGCCCTAGTTGGGGACCACCAGCGTACCAACGCCGGTCTGAGTGAAGATTTCGAGCAGGATGCTGTGCGGGGTGCGGCCATCGATGACGTGAGCCCGCGGCACTCCGCCATTTACGGCTTGGAGGCATGCCTGCATCTTTGGAATCATTCCCGATTCGAGGGAAGGCAGCATCTGCTCAAGTTCGGTCGCGTTGATTTCGGAAACCAGCGAGTCCAGGTTTGGCCAGTCGCTGTAAAGACCTGCCACGTCGGTGAGAACCATCAACTTGGCTGCACCGAAAGCGACTGCCGCTGCAGCCGCAGCCAGGTCTGCATTCACGTTGTAGAGCTCGCCGTCTTGTCCGGGTGCGACGGTTGAGATCACCGGAATCTTGCCGGCGTTCAGGGCGTCCAGAACCACGCGAGGATTCACGCTGGTTACCTCGCCCACATAGCCGATGTCTACCGGACCCTCTGTGGTTTCCAAGAAGGTCTTTTCTGCACGAAACAGGAACGAATCCTCGCCGGAAAGCACGACCGGGTCTCCCCCGGACTCGGCAATCATGGAAGCCAGATCTGCCGAAATCTGATTGCGCAGCACATCGCGAACGATTCCAATGGTTTCCTGCGTGGTCACGCGCAGTCCACCCTTGAATTCGGACTTGATTCCCCGAGCCTGAAGCGCTGCAGAAATCTGTGGTCCGCCACCGTGAACAATGACCGGCTTGATGCCTACCCAGCGCAGGTATGCCATGTCCTGGCAGAAGGCACGTTGCAACTCGGCGTCCACCATCGCGTTTCCACCAAATTTGACGACGATGACTTTGTCGTGGAACTGCTGCAGCCAAGGAAGCGACTCGATGAGAGTTGCAGCCTTGATGCTTGCCAATTGCTGGTTGGTTGCTTCGCTCGGAATCACGAGGAGTACTCACTGTTCTCGGTGACGTACTTATGGGTCAGGTCGTTGGTGTAGATGGTTGCCGACGAAGTTCCAGAGTTTAGGTTGATGGCGATGTCCACCTTGCGAGGCGAGAGGTCCACCAGGCTGCGGGACTGATCTGGCTGGCCGAGCCGACTGACGCTGATGCCATTGATTGCAACGTCGATGTTATACGGATCAAACTCGGCGTTTGTGGTACCAACTGCGGCAAGGATTCGTCCCCAGTTTGGGTCATTGCCGTAAATAGCCGCCTTGAACAGGTTGTTTCTGGCCACAGAACGGCCCACTTCAACGGCATCCGTCTCCGAAGCCGCACCGGTCACGGCAATGGCAATGTCGTGGCTGGAGCCTTCGGCGTCAGAAAGCAACTGAATGGCAAGGTCGTGGCAGACCTCGGTGAGAAGTTTTTGGAATTCCTGAACGTCCGGCTCGATGTCGCTAGCACCGGAGGCCATCAGAGTAACGGTGTCGTTGGTGCTCATGCAGCCGTCCGAATCCAGACGGTCAAAGGTCACCGAGGTGGCATTGCGCAGGGTTGCGTCAAGGACATCACTAGGGACACTGGCGTCGGTGGTGATGACAACCAACATGGTTGCCAAGCCGGGCGCCAACATTCCGGCGCCTTTTGCCATGCCGCCGATAACCCAACCGGCGGTGGAACTGCGAACTGAAGTCTTACTCACCGAATCGGTGGTCATGATTGCCTCGGCTGCTGCCACACCATTTTGGTCTGACAGCGATGCCGCTGCTGCGCTCACGCCAGCTAGCAGTTTGGGGCGATCCAGTTGGTCTCCGATCAAACCGGTCGAGCAAACCAGTACGTCGCCAGCTGAAACCTCTAGGAGTTCGGCCACCTTCTCTGCGGTGGCATGGGTGGTCTGAAAACCCTCCGGGCCGGTGTAGCAGTTTGCGCCGCCCGAGTTGAGAATAATCGCTTCGACCTGTCCGTCCGCAATTACCTGCTTGCTCCACAAGACTGGATTGGCAAGGCAACGATTAGTGGTGAAAACTGCGGCAGCCGACTTGAGCGGGCCCTGATTTACAACCAGCGATACGTCCGGCTTGCCGCTGCTCTTCAGCCCTGCGGCAACACCTGCGGCTACAAAGCCCTTGGCTGCGGTTACTGTCATGGGGCAACTCCGTTCACGGTGAGTCCGGTGTCTTCCGGAAGCCCGAGCGCTAGGTTCATGGATTGGATGGCTGCGCCACCGGTGCCCTTGACCATGTTGTCGATTGCGGACACGATAACTGCACGGCCGGTGTGCTCATCTACCGAAAGGCCAATGAGGCAGGTGTTTGCACCCAAGGTGCTTGCAGTGGTTGGGAATTCACCCTCCGGAAGAAGGCGCACGAACTTTTCGTCGGCATATGCCTTCACGTAGGCCTCACGCACCTGAGCCGCAGTGACACCCTCCACGAGTTTGGCGGTGTTGACCGCCAGGATTCCGCGACTCATTGGAACCAACATCGGTGTGAAGTTCATGACCACCGAGCGACCCGACGAGTGACGCAGATTCTGCTCAATTTCCGGGGTGTGCCGGTGGATACCGCCGACACCATAAGCACTGGCCGAACCCATGATCTCGCTGGCAAGCAAGCTGGTTTTTGCGGTGCGGCCGGCACCCGAAGTGCCTACAGAAAGTGCGCACACTATGTCGTGTGGCTCGAGCGTTATACTCGCAAGACCCGGGGCCAGCGCGAGAGTGATTGCGGTTGCGTTGCAACCCGGAACAGCGATTCGCTTGGCTCCGGCAAGGTTACTGCGCTGCTTGTTCTTGCCGCCTTCGATCAGCAGCTCAGGCATGCCATAGTTCCAGTGTCCCGCGTAGGTTCCGCCGTAGAACTTGATCCAGTCTGCCTCGGACTCCAATCGGAAGTCGGCACCACAATCGAGCACCAGGGTTTCCGGTGCAAGCCAGGCAGCCACCTCGGCGCTCTTGGTGTGCGGCATTGCCAGGAAGACGATGTCGTGACCGACAAGGGTTTGGGCATCGGTGGGGCCGAACACCAGGTTCGCGTATTCCAGCAGGTGTGGATGAAGCGCCGATACCGACTGGCCTACGTTGCTATTGGCAGTTACGGTCTTGACCTCAAGATGCGGATGCTGCGCGATTAGGCGCAGCAACTCGCCGCCAACATAGCCACTGGCACCGGCAATTGCTACCGAGTAAACCATTTGGTCTCCTGTTCCGTTCGACATGACGCCGAGCCTGGCTGGTTTGAGTGGGCGTTAGGCGCGAATGGTGGCGCCAAAGCGTTCGAACGCTAGGGCTACACCGGCCTCCTTGGATGCGGATGCCTCGGCCTGTGTCAAGGTGCGGTCTGTTGCACGGAAACGCAGTGCGAAGGTGAGCGACTTTTGACCGGCAGTGATGCCCTGTCCACGGTAGTCGTCGGTGAGCTGAATGTGCTCGAGGAGTTCGCCGGAACCCGCTGCCAGCGCCTGGGCGACACTTGCCGCTGGCACCTCAGCAGGAACTAAAAGTGAGACATCCTGAGTTGCGGCTGGTTGCGTGTAAACAGCAGCTGCCTGAACGGTCTCTGGGGCAACCTGGCCAAGCAGGTCAAGGTTCAACTCCAGGGCACCGACGCGACGAGGCAGGTGGTTTTCCGCAGCCAGAGCTGGGTCAAGTTCGCCCGCAAAGCCCACAATCTGATCGCCAGTTGCGGTTGCTACAAAGAGTTCTGCGGTACGTCCTGGGTGGTAGCCAACCGGGGCTGCCTGACGAACCTCGAGCTTTGCTCCAACAGCGAGTGCAGCAACGCGCGCCGCCTGGATTGCGTCCTCGTATCCCGAGGGAGCAGTGGTGGAACCCACCTGCTGCTGGTTACGGTCTCCAAGGAACAGCGCAGCCAAGTGCTTGGGCTGTGCAGGGATAGTTGCCTCAAGCTTTTCCAAAACAGCAACATCTGGACGGGCATTGCCTAGCGGAAGGTCCCGTGTCCGGGTGACGTTTTTGACCGGGTGGAATACCGAACCAATCTCGAAAATCGAAAGGCTGGTAAGTCCACGCGAGTGGTTTCGAGCCGCAGCCTCAATCAGTGCTGGGAGCAGCGAAATACGCATGTTGGAAGCCTGACCCTGGAGTGGGTTTGCCAGCTGCACTACTGGCGGCTTAGCGCCCGCAGCTAGACCGGTAAACGCTCCGGAAACTGCAACCCAACCAAGCTGGGCATCGGTGACGAACGGGTAGTTCAAAACCTCGGTTGCTCCGGCCGCGGCAAGGGCGTTTGCTACCTTGCGACGCTGCTGTTGGGCGCGGGTATAACCGCGACCCGGAGGCGCCACCGGTAGTCGGGTTGGAATACGGTCGTAGCCGGTAATACGTGCGACCTCCTCCACCAAGTCGGTCTTGTGCTTTAGGTCTGGTCGCCAGGTTGGCGGAACGACTTCAAAGCCACCCTGGACGTGAGCGACAACACAACCGATTGCCTGCAGCACCTGGGTGATTTCGTAAGCCTCGTACTGGGTACCAACAACCTGGGAAGCAAAATCTTCTGGCAACCAGATGGTGGGTTGAGCCTCGTAGTTGCGGAAGTCGGAACCAAACCACTGGGCCTCACCGCGCCCGTGAACCTCGAGCAGCTGAACCACGCGAGCGACCGCGTGCTTGGCCATGGAATGGTCAACTCCGCGCTCAAAGCGCTTGCTTGCCTCAGAAGGAAGCTTGTGGCGGCGTGCGCTGCGAGCGATCGAAACTGGATCGAAGTTTGCCGCCTCAATCAGCACGGTTGTCGTGGTGTCCGAGACCTCGGTGGACTCGCCACCCATCACACCGGCCAGGCCGATTGCACCCGAATCGTCTGCGATCACCAGGTCTTCGGCATCAAGCTTGCGAACAATTCCGTCAAGAGTCTTCAGAGTCTCTCCAGCCTTGGCACGGCGAACTTGGATGCCACCGGATAGCTTGTCAAAGTCGTAGGCGTGGGTCGGTTGACCAAGCTCCAACATCACATAGTTGGTGATGTCCACGATGAGCGAGATTGAACGCATTCCCGCCAGCTTTAGGCGCGCGACCATCCATGGCGGAGTTGGACGGGTTGGGTCCAGATTCACCACCTGGCGCAGGACGAAACGGCTGCAGCCGTTGCGGCCGCGAATCGGAGCCGCATCGGTGACTTTTAATTCGAACCCGGAAGTCGACTGCGGTTCGGCGTTTCCAGCTGGGTCACGGAATGCCGCGCCGGTCGCGTGGGCGTATTCGCGTGCAACTCCTCGAATACTGAGGCAGTAACCGCGATCAGGAGTGACGTTGATTTCTGCGGCAGAGTCGTCAAGGTGCAGCAGTTCGCGCGCATCCGAACCAACCTTTGGGTCAAGGCCAAGCTCGTGCAGACGGAGGATGCCGCCGTGGTCTTCGCTTAGACCCAACTCTCGGCCAGAAGCCATCATGCCGTCAGAAACATGCCCGTAAGTCTTGCGTGCCGCGATTGCAAAAGGACCCGGCAGGACCGAACCAGGGAGACAGACAACTACTTTGTCTCCAACCTCGAAGTTGCTGGCACCACAAACGATGCCGCGAATGTCGGCACCACCATCGGCCGCCTTCTCACCGGCCGGTGCAACCTGCACCTGGCACCAGCGAATGGTTTTGCCGTTGGATTGCTCCTCCGGGGTGAACTCCAGGACCTTGCCGACCACAACCGGGCCGGTCACATCAAAACCGTGCGCGCCTTCTTCTTCAAGGCCCACCTTAACCAGCTCGGCCATGACCGAATCTGGCGTGGCATCGCCAGGCAGGTCAACGTATTCGGCTAACCAATTCAACGGAACGCGCATTAGAGCACCAATCCAAACTGCTCACTGAAGCGCACATCGGCCTCAACCATGTCGTGCATATCCTTGACGTCATTGCGGAACATCAGGGTTCGCTCAATTCCCATGCCAAAGGCAAAGCCCGAGTAGACCTCAGGATCGATACCGGCGGCCTTCAAAACATTGGGGTTGACCATTCCGCAGCCACCCCATTCAACCCACCGAGCACCGCCCTTGGCGCCTGGGTGCCAAACATCCAACTCGGCCGATGGCTCGGTGAACGGGAAGAATGAAGGGCGCAAACGAATTTGAGCCTCGGGACCAAACATGCTGCGGGCGAAGTGCTCCAACGTTCCGCGAAGGTCGGCCATGGTGAGGTTCTTGTCGATGGCCAAACCCTCAACCTGGTGGAAGACCGGGGTGTGGGTTGCGTCTAGCTCATCGGTACGGAATACGCGACCTGGACAAAGTACATAAATTGGCACTTCACGCTCGAGCATCGAGCGGACCTGCACCGGACTGGTGTGGGTGCGCAGAACCAGGTGGCTTTCGACCGGCTCAACAAAGAATGTGTCCTGCATGGCGCGCGCTGGGTGATCGGCATCAAAGTTGAGGGCGTCGAAGTTGAACCACTCGTTCTCAACCTCAGGGCCTTCTGCAATTTCCCAACCCATGCCCACGAAGATGTCGGAGATCTGCTCTTGAAGCAGCGCCAGTGGGTGACGGGCACCGATGCGAGCAATCAGTGGAGCCGCGGTTACGTCAACGGCTTCTGCAGCTAGTTTGGCGCGCTCTTCGGCGATGAAAAACTGGCTTTCCGCGGCAGCGTAGGCCTGATTGATTTGACCACGCGCCTGGCCGACCAACTTGCCGGCCTCGGCCTTGAATTCCGGAGCGATTTTTCCGAGCTGGGCATTGAGTGCGACGATTGCGGACTGTTCGCCCAGGATGCCGCCACGGGCAGCCTTCAACTGGGCAAGATCGGCGGTGGCGGCGATGGCGGCAAGCGCCTCGGCCACCAAGGCATCGACCTGGGTCGCGGAGATTGGATTTTCGCTAGTCATAGGCTTTCAGTTTACCTTTTGACTAGTGATTTCCTCGCTGCGCGAAGGCACTCTGGTAGAGGCAAACGCTGGCGGCAGTAGCCAAATTCAGGCTCTCTGCTGCACCGTAGAGTGGCAATCCAACCACCTTATCTACCGCTTCCAGCGTCTCGGTTTCGAAACCCCAGGCCTCGTTACCGAAAACCCAAGCCGTAGGTTGGCTTAGCGCGCCTGCCGGTAGTTCCGTGATGAGGTCTCCCCCGCCATCGGCCGCGAAGACCTGAATACCGGTCTGACGCAGCTTGGCAATGGTTTCTAGAACCGTGACGCCCTGCACGATCGGCAGGTGGAAGAGCGAACCGGTGGTGGAACGCACAACCTTTGGGTTATAGAGGTCCACGCTGTTGTCGGAGAAGATCACCGCATCCGCTCCGGCAGCATCGGCGGCACGGAGAACCGTACCGGCATTGCCTGGGTCTCGGACCTGAGAGAGCAGGGCCACCAGTTTTGGCTTGCGCTGCAGCACCGAGTCGAGGCTGACGTCAAGCTGCTGGCAGACGGCAACCACGCCCTGGGGTGTGGACGTGTCGCACATGGCCTCTAGGACCCGGTCGCTCACCAGCGTGAGCTCGATGCGGGCGGCGTGGACTCGTTCGAAAAGCTGCGGGTAGCGGTCAACACATTCCGGTGTCGCGTACAGCTCCACGATTAGCTTCGGGGCGTGCACGGCCTCCTTTAGACCCTGCGGCCCCTCAAGCAGAAAGAGCCCGGTCTGAGACCGGGCGTCTTTCTTTGAGAGCCTTGCGACCCCTTTGACCAAACTGGACTTGGGATCGGTGAGCATTGAAACTAGTTGGCCTTTGGAGCCGAGGTGTCCGCTGGCAGAGCAGCCTTGGCGCTTGCTACCAGCTTGCTGAAGGTTGCTGCGTCGTTGATTGCCATGTCAGCCAGGATACGACGGTCAACAACGATGCCAGCCAGGCTTAGACCCTGGATGAAACGGTTGTAGGTCATGCCGTTGGCGCGGGATGCAGCGTTGATGCGCTGAATCCACAGGCGACGGAAGTTGCTCTTGCGGTCGCGACGGTCGTTGTATGCGTAGACCAGCGAGTGCAGCATCTGCTGCTTGGCCATACGGTACAGACGCGAGCGCTGACCACGGTAACCGGATGCGCGCTCGAGGACGACGCGACGCTTCTTGGCGGCGTTTACTGCATTTTTGACACGTGCCATTTGTGTGCTCCTAAAATCTGGGCTGACCGACTAGCGGCCGAGCTGCTTCTTGATGGTCTTGAAGTCTGCTGCCGAGACCAGCTGGTCCTGGTTCAGGCGACGAGTACGACGGCTCGACTTGTGCTCCATGTTGTGGCGCATGTTGATCTGTTCCTTCATCAACTTGCCGCTACCGGTGAAGCGGAAACGCTTCTTGGCGCCCGAGTGGGTCTTCTGCTTTGGCATTGCTATCTCCTTGGTTCTGTTCGGCTATTCGGCCGAGACATTTGCTTCTGATGGTGCTTCGACTGGTGCTGCTTCGCTAGCGGCAGGTGCCGATTGCTCGGCTCGCTCTGCTGCACGCTTGGCGTCGGCTTTAGCCTCCGCCTTGTTCTTCAAAGGACCGATAACCATAACCATGTTGCGTCCATCGATGGACGGGCTGGACTCGATCGAACCGAGGGTGTTTACTTCCTCGGCAAGCTTCTGGAGCAGGCGCATACCCATCTCTGGGCGGGACTGCTCGCGGCCACGGAATACAACCATGACCTTTACCTTGTCGCCAGCCTTTAGGAAGCGCTCGATCTGTCCACGCTTGGTGGTGTAGTCGTGATCATCGATCTTGAGACCAAAACGAACAGTCTTGAGTACAGTGTTGACCTGGTTCTTACGAGCCTCGCGCACCTTCTGTGCCGCCTCGTACTTGAACTTGCCGTAGTCCATGATCTTGGCTACCGGCGGCTTGGACATCGGGGCAACTTCGACTAGGTCGAGGTCGGCCTCCTGTGCCATGCGCAGGGCCACTTCAATGCTGACTACGCCAACCTGCTCTCCGGCTGGGCCTACGAGGCGAACCTCTGGCACACGGATGCGCTCGTTGATACGTGGATCGCTGATCTGTTGCTCCTATGACGTGACGAAAGCCACTGCTCATGGGCATGAGGTGGCAGGACTTGACTTTGCATTGCGGCAAGACAAGACGGCCACGTCTGATGGCACAGGGCCAATAAACGCACAGAACTGAAAGTTCTTGGGCAACCCGGCCATCTTTTAGAAAGCGATGAACGCGGGTGGGAACTGAATCCACTTCTGACCGAGGCGGACCTCGGAGCCGTGGGTTAGTCTATCAGGGTTGGCAGCGCGCAGTAAAGCCCCCAACTGAACGAAAGATTTAGCAGATGACCGAGCAGCACGAATCCACCACTGAGATCATCGATGATCTGGCTGATATTCCGGCCGTTGAGGTGGTCAGCCGCTACTTTGTTGAGCTGCTAAACCTTGCCGCCGTGCACTGCGGTTTGTCAGAGGATGGTCGCCCTGCGGATCTTGATGAGGCACGCAAGTACATCGAAGCCGCTGCCGGCATGCTTACCGCAGTAGCTCCATACATGGGAGATCAGCACGCCCGAATCTGGCGCAACGCCCTGCGCGAAGTTCAGTTGGCGTTCCGCGATGAGTCTGCGGTCAAGGACGCACCTGGTGCCGGCCCTGGTGAGAAGTTCACCGGTCCAGTCGCCTAAAGCGCAGTTGAGCTTGACGCCCCGGCTCGGCGGCAAACCGGCTCGGCGCCAAACCGAATCCGCGCCAGACCGGCTCGGTGCCAGACCGGACCTAAACCAGTTTCAAACCCAACGAATCTACCTCGGTGGCAATGATGGAGCTTTCTGCCCAGGCAGCCGATAGTTCCTTGACCAGATCAGTTATCGCATCGGCCGATAACCCGGCGGACAGTTTGAGGTAAACCAGAACCTCGGGTCCCTGCAGACGCGCCCTTGGGTCGCCATCCTGAATTGCAAAGTTCTCAATCTCCGCTACGGCATCAATGGCAGCCGCGAATGCGGCCTTAACCTGCGGGTTACGCGCGGGATGTAGCCATTCGGCGCCCTCGGCTAATGCGCGGAATGCGTTTTTTCGAATCACAAACTCGGTGGACGAACCCGGGTCAAGGATGATTCGCCCGTTCTGCTCGCTTGCGGCAGCCAAAGCCACCCTTCGGGCTTCGATTGGGACCGGCCTAGCCTTGGAATCCCAATTGCTCATGGCAGCCACCGAAGTAAAAACCGGTAGCGCTACCTGACCGTCGGGGCTTGCCACCGAAACGATCGAAAGATCCGCGCTCTTGTCCACCGTATGACCGTGCGCGCCTTCCCCTGCCTCACCGAGATTGGCAACTAGCGGCACCAGTAGGCGGGTGTTCTTTAACGCGGTCAGCACTGCCTCGGAGGTAACAACTCCGGCCTGAAAATCCTCAAGTGCGGCTACCAGGACGGCGTCGGCGGAACCGTCATCGCCCGCCCAAGGGTTTACCTCAAAGTGACGACCCTCCCACGGCACACCGGCGGAGTCGGCGAACCGATCCGGGTTCATGTGCTGGTAGTCGTGCGTCATCGGTGTCTGGGCTTGCGACTACTTACCGCTGGCTACGGCGAGCGCCTCTTCCAACGTGAAACGACCCGCGTAAAGGCTCTTGCCCAGGATTGCACCTTCAAGACCAAGGTCTACCAACGCGAAGAGGTCTGCGATGTCCTGCAGGCTACTAATACCGCCCGATGCCACGACTGGCTTCTGGGTGCGCTCCATGACCTGCTTCAGGAGTTCAAGGTTTGGCCCACGGAGAGTTCCGTCTTTGGTGACATCGGTGACCACATAGCGAGCACAGCCAGCGTCTTCGAGACGGGCCAGAACCTCCCAGAGGTCGCCGCCCTCCTGAGTCCAACCGCGAGCCGCCAGGGTGGTGCCGCGAACATCCAAACCAACCGCTACCTTGTCGCCATGCTTGGCGATCACGCGCGCAGTCCACTCTGGGTCTTCCAACGCGGCGGTTCCAAGGTTTACTCGAGTTGCGCCGGCGTCGAGCGCCGATTCCAACGATGCATCGTCACGGATACCGCCCGATAGCTCAATCTTCACCGAGCTGCTTGCCGCGACCACGCGTCGGATCACATCACGGTTATCACCGCGACCAAAGGCAGCGTCTAGGTCAACCAGGTGGATCCACTCAGCGCCGGCTGCAATCCACTGCTGGGCAGCGTCTACTGGGTCACCGTAATCGGTCTCGCTACCAGCCTCGCCCTGGGTGAGACGGACTGCTTTGCCGTCTGCTACGTCAACTGCTGGCAGCAGTTCAAGCGCTTTGCTCATGTCATGCTCCTCACGGCCTCAAGGCCGGGTCTCTGTGTTCGAAAATTTAGGTTGAAGCTTAAAAGTTGTTGAGCCAGTTGCCCAAAAGCTTGATGCCGGCCTGTCCGGATTTCTCCGGGTGGAACTGGGTTGCCATGAGCGGGCCATTTTCAACTGCCGCCACGAAAGGACCACCGTAATCCGCCCAGGTGACCTTAGGTGCCGCAAAGGCGCCACCGCCAAGAGGTGGGAAGTTCTGAACCCCGTAGGAATGCACGAAGTAAAAACGCTCGTCTGCAATGCCTGCAAATAGCACCGAGTCCACGGGTGCGGAAACCGTGTCCCATCCCATGTGCGGAAGCATCGGAGCGGCAAGTTTCTCAACGACACCCGGCCATTGACCTAGGCCCTCGGTCTCCACGCCGTGCTCCACGCCTTGCTCAAACATCACCTGAAGACCCACACAGATTCCCAAAACCGGCTTCCCGGCAACCAGACGCTGTTCGATAAGGCGTTCTGCCCCGACCGTTGCTAGTTGACGCATGACGGCCTCGAAGGCACCGACACCGGGAACTATCAGACCATCGGCTGCGGCCACCTGGGCTGGATCCGCCGTTAAGACAGCATTCGCACCGGCAGCGGCCACCGCTTTAGCCACCGAGTGAACGTTGCCAGAGCCGTAGTCAAGGACGACTACGGTTGGTTGGGTCACAGTGCGCCTTTGGTGCTAGGAATGCCAACAACGCGGGCATCCGGCTCGACTGCCTTGCGGAATGCGCGAGCGAATGCCTTGAACTCGGTTTCGGCAATGTGGTGAGGATCACGGCCATCTAGGACTGTTACGTGCACGGTTAGGCCGGCGTTATAGGCGATTGCTTCAAAAACGTGACGAACCATGCTGCCGGTGAAGTGGCCACCAATCAGGTGTAGCTCGAAACCGGTCGGCTCACCCTTGTGAACCAGGTATGGGCGGCCAGATACATCAACAACCGCGCGAACCAGAGCATCGTCAAGCGGTACGGTTGCATCACCATAGCGGCCGATGCCAGCCTTGTCACCGAGAGCCTGCTTGATGGCCTGCCCAAGAACAATTGCTGTGTCTTCAACGGTGTGGTGAACGTCGATGTGAGTGTCACCCTGTGCATTGACTGTTAGGTCAACTAGGGCGTGCTTAGCAAATGCTGTGAGCAGGTGGTCGAAAAATGGCACGGTTGTGCTGATCTGGGACTTACCGGTGCCGTCGAGGTTGATTGACAACTCGATGGCAGACTCACTGGTCTTGCGGCTGAGGGTAGCGGTACGGCTCATCGCATTTGCCTTTCGTGGTGGAACGTGCCGAATCGGCACCAGACAAGTTTATCGGCACCGGAATCGGGCGGACCTGGCTGCCTAGGCTAGAACCTCGCGCAGGGCAGTCAGGAATGCTGTTGTCTCGGCAACCGTGCCGGCAGTGACCCGCAACGTGCCAGGAATGCCAACGTTACGAATTAGGACACCGCGCTCCAGCAAACCATGCCAGACCGAATCATTGTCTTGAAGACCACCGAATAGCACGAAGTTGGCATCGGACGGGTATACATCCAACCCCATTGCGTTCAATTCGGTAACAATGCGATCGCGTTGAGAGCGAATGTCATCAACATTGGCTAGGAGTTCGTCGGCATGTGCCAACGCGCCCTCGGCTGCCGCTTGGGTAAAGGAGCTTAGGTGATATGGCAGGCGAACCAGTCGCAATGCATCGGTTACGGCTGGGTCTGCCAGCAGGTACCCAACGCGAGCACCCGCGAAGGCAAATGCCTTGCTCATGGTGCGGCTTACTAGCAGTCGTGGACGACCTGCTAGCAGGTTGATTGCAGTGACCGAGGTGTCGTGAGCGAATTCAGCGTATGCCTCGTCAACAACAACAATGCCACCGTAAGCCTCGGCCGCCTGGTAGGCGGCTTCGACCACCGAAATATCCAGCGGTGTACCAGTCGGGTTGTTGGGCGAACAAAGCATCACAATGTTTGGCTGGTGCTTGGCAATCTGGGCCGCAACTGATTCAGCGGTTAGTTCAAAGCGCTCGCCCCTGGTGCCAGCAATGTAAGTGGTTCCGGTGCCCTCTGCGATAAGCGGGTACATGGAGTAAGTAGGGGTAAATCCCATGGCGCTGCGACCGGGACCACCGAATGCCTGAAAAATGTGTTGTAGAACCTCATTCGAGCCATTAGCCGCCCAAACCTGCTCCGCCGAAATTCCTCTTCCGATGTAACCGGCTAGAGCCTGGCGCAGGCTTGTGAAGTCTCGATCCGGGTAGCGATTGACCTCAAGAACCGCCGCCGCAAGGCGCTGAACGATGTCGATTGCCGCAGCCTCTGGGATTCGGTGGCTGTTCTCATTCACGTTTAGTGGGACTGGCACCGAGAGCTGAGGTGCACCGTACGGAGAGCGGCCAACGAGGTCTTCGCGAAGCGGCAGGTCTGAAAGATTAGTCACACTACAAGGTTACCGGCGCTGCAGCTAGGTAACTTGGGGCTAGCTGCCGGTTGGATCTAGTTACATGCTGGGATTACGTAGCTATTGGGGTTAGTTGCTTGGAATGGCCACACGCTGGCCCGCCAGCACACCTGCCGAACCAAGGTTGTTGATTGCAGTCACCTGGTCAATCCACTCGCGTGGGTCGGTGTTTGGTGCATAACGCTGAGCCAACGACCAGAGGGAATCACCTGAACGCACGCTGACCCAGTGGATCTGCTGCGGAGCCGCCATCTGATCGGATGCCTCCGCGCCAGGCAGGAAATGCGGGAACTGGTTGACGGCAGTAACGATAAGCGCCGCAATGATGCCGGTGCGCACGAGGCGAGCGCGGCGGCTCAGGCGAATCTGGGTCTTGGTAACTACTGCAGACATTTTGTGCCTTTCTTCCCTAAGTTTTCGAACATTTGTTTCGAACATCTGTTCTAAAACCAACGATAAACCCGCTCCCCGACACCTTGTCAAGAAGTTTTTTCACAGATTTTCGAAAATCTGTTTGGTTTCAGGTGTTTTTTCGAATAAAGTTTCGATAAAGCACCTATGCAAGATTCAATCGGGAACCACCTACATTTATTTAGTTCCTGCCAGGAGGCATAAATGGAAGAGAAGCTGACACAGCGCCAGCAGGCGGTTTTGGACGCGATTCGCGACCTGCGGGCTGCCAAGGATCTTCCACCGACCCTTCGTGAGATCGCGGAAGCGGTTGGGCTCAAGTCGGTTGCAAGCGCCAAATATCAGATCGACCAGCTAAAGCAAATGGGCTACCTGGAGCAGCGCGACAACATTTCGCGTGGAATCAGCCTGAATAGTCAGGGTGGCGCTGCCACCGAGGATGCTGCTCGCTCCGGTAACAGCGATAACGTAGAGACCGGCAATTTCAAGAGCTACCCGCTATTGGGCCGAATCGCCGCGGGTGTGCCGCTGCTGGCAGCTGAAAATATCGATGACCGCATCACGCTTCCGGAGTCCCTCGTAGGCAAGGGCGATATCTTCCTGCTTAAGGTCAAGGGTGATTCCATGATTGACGCTTCAATCATGGACGGTGACCTAATCGCGGTGCGCCAGCAGGCAACAGCGGACAACAACGACATAGTCGCTGCGCTCGTCGACGATAGCGCCACTGTGAAGGTATTCAAACGCGCTGATGGCCACACCTGGCTACTGCCACGCAACCCAGCCTTCGAACCGATTCTGGGTGACCACGCCACGATCATGGGCAAGGTCACTGCGGTACTGCGTTCGATCTAGCGCGTCGCTTTACGGCGCCGCATTTCTACCGGCCCATCAGTCGTGGCTGATAAACCTTTCTAGCTCTGCAGCCAACTCCGGCTTCACATAGGCCTTCAAATAAGTGCCGTGTTCCCGATACTCCATCTTCAGGATGCGACCGCTCAGGTGCACCTTACTGACCAGATCACCGCGCTCGTAGGGAATCAGGCTCTCAGTTAAGACGTCCGGTTGCGGCAACCGCTTGGCAATTTCGGCAAGCAGTTCGTCAATGCCCTCTCCCGATCGAGCAGAGACTGAAATGCTGTCAGGGGCAAGTCCACGCAATGCCATTCGCTCGGTTTGATCAGCCAGGTCAATCTTGTTGAAGACGATGAGTTCCGGCACATCGTGAGCCCCTACCTCACTGATTACTCCGCGAACCGTGGAAATCTGTCCGGATGGGTCCGGGTGAGAGGCATCGACCACGTGAACGATTAGGTCGGAGTCGGAAATCTCTTCCAAAGTGGAACGGAACGCCTCGACTAACTGATGCGGAAGGTTTCGAACAAAACCAACCGTGTCGGCGATTGTGTATTCGCGACCATCTGGTGTCAGAGTATGACGGACCGTCGGATCCAGCGTGGCAAACAAGGCATTCTCAACTAGAACGCCGGCCTTCGTGATGCGGTTCAAAAGTGATGACTTGCCGGCGTTGGTATACCCGGCGATTGCCACGGCCGGAATCTCGGTGCGTCTGCGGTTCGCGCGTTTGGCTTCACGCGCCGGCTTCATATCCTTTATCTGTTTCTTTAACTTAGAAATACGGGTGTTGATGCGGCGGCGATCCATTTCGATCTTGGTCTCACCCGGACCACGCGAACCAATACCCTCACCGCCAGCAGCACGACCACCAGCTTGTCGACTCAGGGCCTCACCCCATCCGCGCAGACGAGGGAGCATGTACTCCAGTTGAGCAAGTTCAACCTGCGCCTTGCCCTCACGGCTCTTGGCGTGCTGGGCGAAAATATCGAGGATTACTGCGGTTCGGTCAACAACCTTAACCTTCACTACGTCTTCAAGCGCACGTCGCTGCGAGGGCGCCAACTCGGCATCGGCAACCACGGTGTCAGCGCCGGTGGCCTGGACAATGCCCCGTAACTCTTCCGCCTTACCCTTACCGATAAAGGTGGCGGGGTCCGGGTGGGCTCGGCGCTGAAGCAACCCGTCTAGCACCTCCGAGCCAGCGGTTTCCGCAAGAGCGGCAAGCTCATGCAGTGAGTTTTCCGCTTCACGCGGATCACCTGAATAGATGCCAATCAGGACAACTTTTTCGAGGCGAACCTGACGGTATTCAACCTCAGTGATGTCTTCAAGTTCGGTGCCAAGACCGGCAACTCGACGAAGAGACTGGCGTTCTTGCAGCTCGAGTTGTTCGCCATCATCGGCGTGGTGGTCGTGGGTGGCAGAATCACCGATGGCGCTGGCACGGTCGGCTCGGCTAAGGATGCGGTCTATGACGGCCGACGTTCGCTCGGAGTTCGGCCGAACACCCAATCCATCATCCTCGGCTGGGTTTTCCGAGTGATTTTGAGCCTTATTTTTCGTCATCGCACTAACAATAAACCTCTGGATGCATTAGTTTTTGATTTATGTCTTCCGAGCACTATTTTTCGCAAGACCCAAGCGGCGATTTCAAGCCGAAGCAAATCAAAGTTCAGCTATTGGGTCACGCCGTTTCCGTGACCACCGCGGGCGGTATCTTTAGCCCTGACGGCGTCGATAAAGGCACCGCGATTTTGCTCGACCACATCGACCTTGCGCCGCGTGGCGGTAATCTTTTGGACATTGGCTGTGGTTGGGGGCCAATTGCGATTTCCCTTGCTATGCGTGCACCGCAGAGCTTGGTTTGGGCGGTCGACGTAAACGAGCGTTCGCTTGAGCTGACTCGCGCAAATGCGGAGAGCCTCGGACTAACTAATGTTCGCGCTTGTCGCCCAGAGGATGTACCCGCCGACCTAGTATTTGATGGCATCTGGAGCAACCCGCCGATACGGGTGGGCAAAGAAGTGCTTCACGACATCCTTCAGACTTGGCTGCCTCGCCTAAACAGCGGAGCTAGCGCGTATCTTGTTGTCCAAAAGAACCTTGGTTCCGATTCGCTACACCGCTGGCTTGACGCTACCTTGCCTGCCAGCTTTGAGACCAGTCGAGTGGACACCCAAAAGGCCTTCCGCGTATTGAGAGTTTGGAACCGCGGCTAAAGCGCAAATGCGCTTGCGGGCAGTGTGATCTGACCGTCAAAAACTAGTTCCGCGGCTCCGCTTAGACCGACGTGCTCGCCGTCTTCGGTTGGAAACATTCGAACACCGAGAGTGCCACCAGGAACGGTCACCTGCCAGTGGTTTGGAGCGCCAGGGCCCGCCCAATGACGCGTAGCCAATGCTGCGGCAACAATACCCGTGCCACAGGAAAGGGTCTCCCCCGAACCACGCTCAAAGACGCGCATATCGATGGCTCCGACGCCGTTGGCAACCATCGGCTCGTGAGGAACCACAAATTCAACGTTTGCACCTGCCTCTGGTGCCGGGGTGAGGCTCGGTGCGGTATGAAGATCCAGGTCGGAGAGTTCTTCCGCGTTGGCAAGCGCCACGACAACATGTGGGTTACCCACGTTGATGCCCAGTCCAGGGCGGGCCACCGCTAGATTTGCCGCCTCAACCGTAGTTTCGGCCTTCTCTAGACGCCAACGTCCCATGTCTACGGCAAAACCGGCCAGGTTCTGCTGGATGTCACGTACACCGGCTCGGGTACCGACGCTCAACGTCTCGCCCTGAGCCAGATCCACTAAGTTTTTTTCCAGCAGATAGCGCGCAAAGACGCGAACACCGTTACCGCACATCTCCGCGATTGAGCCGTCCGAGTTGTAGTAGTCCATAAACCACTCGGCTTCAGGAGCATCTGCAGCGATTGACCGGCCAGCCTCCAGATTTTGAGACTTAATCACGCGGATAACACCGTCGGCACCAATGCCGAACTTTCGGTCGCAGATCTGCGCAATCGCTTCCGGAGTCAACTCGCGCTGACCTTCCGGGTCCAGATAAAGCACGAAATCATTGCCCGTGCCCTGGCCCTTGGTGAAACTAAACACTACTTCGGAGGTCATGATTTAACCCTACTCGCCAACAGCAAGGTGCTGTTCAGCGAGCGCGATGGCTTGGTCCTGAACATTAGCATCGCGGTAATCCAGCCAATTAATGCGCTGGTCCCTGCGGAACCAGGACATTTGCCGGCGTGCGTATTTTTGGGTCAGTTGGATTGTCTGCCCGATGGCCTCAGCGTCGGTTAGTTCACCGTCTAACTGCCCGAGCGCCTGCGAATACCCAATGGCGCGTTTTGCAGTCTTTGCCTCACGCAGGCCCCGCGGAATCAAACCCGCAACTTCATCGACTAGCCCTTGTTCCCACATTCGGCGTACTCTCAGATCGAGCCGCTGGACCAGTTCTTCGCGCGGCCCATTGAGCCCGATTTGCAGGGAGGTTTGCCACTCCACTGGCACGTCTGGTAGGGCCGCTGCGAACGGCTTGCCGGTGAGTGTCACAATTTCGATTGCTCGCACCGTGCGGCGACCATTCTGAGGAATGATTCTCTCGGCCGCAACCGGGTCTAGTGCGGCCAGTTCTCGGTGCAGGGCTATCGGACCTACCTCTTCCAAACGCTGTTCCAAGGCGGCTCGAAGCTGAGGATTTGTTCCCGGGAACTCGAAATCGTTAAGCACCGAAGCAATGTAGAGCATGCTTCCGCCAACCAGAATCGGGATGATTCCCTTGGACTGCAGATTCTGGATTAGGGGCCGAGCAATTTCTTGGTACTGCGCCGCCGTCGACTCCTCGGTGATCTCTAGAAAATCGAATAGGTGATGCTCGATTCCGCCGCGCTCCTCGGGCTTCAGCTTTGCGGTGCCGATGTCCATCCCTCGGTAAAACTGCATCGAGTCGATGTTGACGATTTCGGCTGGTCGACCAGACCGAACCAGATGCTGAGCCAACGCTATGCCAAGGTCCGACTTTCCAGTCCCTGTGGGCCCGACAACGGCTAGCAGTGCCACAGTTAGCGCACCTTGAGCTGCAGGCTCACCTTGCCGCTGGCTGTAGGTGAGCTTGTAGTGGCGCCTGGGATGCCACAGGACTCTGCCTGGGCGAGGTCCCAAGCGTCACCAGCACGAGTTTGGCGCACGCTGTATGTGCTGGTTGGAGTCGAGGCGTCTGCCAGAAGGAAATAAGGCTTGGCATCGGTTACTCGGACAGTGACGATGTCGCCAGGTCGTGGCTTGGCGGCGCCAGCAGGGACTTCGAAGTGCACGAGGCGATTGTCACGGGCACGGCCGGTTAACCGGTCTCGCGAAGAGTCCTTACGACCCTCACCATTTGCGACGAGCACCTCCACTGTATTGCCCACCAGCTGCTGGTTTTCCTGCCAGGCTATGTCATTGCAAAGTGCCAAAAGTCGTTCATAGCGCTCTTGCACAACCGCCTTGGGAAGTTGGTCTGGAAGATCTGCCGCAGGGGTTCCAGGACGCTGCGAATACTGGAAGGTAAACGCGGCGGCAAAGCGACTAGCCGCTGCAACCCGCATGGTCTCTTGGAAGTCATCTTCGGTTTCACCTGGGAAACCCACGATGATGTCCGTGGTTATGGCTGCACCGGGGATTCGCTCGCGGACCTTTTCCAGAATCCCCAGGTACTTCTCGCTGCGGTAGGACCTACGCATTTCTTTGAGGATACGGTCGGAACCGCTCTGCAGCGGCATGTGAAGCGTTGGCATCACATTTGGTGTCTCCGCCATTGCGTGAATAACGTCGTCGGTAAATGCCGCTGGGTGAGGGCTAGTAAAACGAACTCGCTCAAGGCCCTCGATAGCACCGACCGCGCGTAGCAGCTTGGCGAACGCACCCTTGTCACCGAACTCGACTCCGTAGGTGTTGACGTTCTGACCCAGCAGAGTAACCTCAACCACACCCTCGGCTACCAGCGCCTCTATTTCGGCGAGGATCTCGCCTGGGCGACGATCCTTTTCTTTGCCTCGCAACGAAGGAACGATGCAGAAAGTGCATGTGTTGTTACAACCAACGCTGATACTGACCCAAGCCGCGTAGGTACTGTCACGCTTGGTCGGTAGGTCACTTGGGAATGCCTGGAGCGACTCAGCAATTTCGATCTCAGCATTGCGATTGTGGCGGCTCCTTTCAAGGAGCGCCGGGAGTGAGCCGATGTTGTGGGTTCCAAAAACCACATCGACGTTGGGTGCTTTACGAAGGATTGTGTCGCGGTCTTTCTGCGCGAGACAACCGCCCACAGCGATTTGGAAGCTTGGATTCGCGGCTTTGCGCTCAATCAGTTGGGCAAGTGTGCCATAGAGCTTGTTATCGGCGTTTTCACGAACAGCACAGGTATTGAACACCAAGACATCGGCGTCTTCACCATCGACCACCGGAACGTACCCAGCACCTTCGAGGAGCCCGCTTAGACGCTCAGAATCGTGCACGTTCATCTGGCAGCCGTAGGTCTTCACCTGATAGCTGCGCGCAATGGTTGTTGGAACGAATTCTGTGGTCATAACTGGTCAATTCTAGGTACTGGCAGCCCTGTCTTGGGGCAAAACTAGTTGTGGCTAGCGATACCGCTCTTCAACTGTGCGGATGGCCTGCCCCACCACTCCCCCAGAAAACCCTCGCCTGCCAAGGTAGCCGAGCAATCGGCGTTGCCTTGCCTGCCAGTCGAGTTGCGTCAATGAGTTCCAGCGCTTCTCAACCAGGCTAATTGCCAGTTGAAGGTCGCTGTCTGAATCAATATCCTGAAGGGTTTCTTCAATGATCGGGGCTGCCACACCGGCCTGCGATAGCTCGCGCTTTAGTGCACCTTTAGCCAGTCCACGGCTTGCGCGTCGATC
>Ga0228701_1000738_pt1 | contig 24853 bp, 19 predicted proteins | sample McNCre117_Aug_MG_2_FD_178017 | JGI IMG/M metagenome (GOLD analysis project Ga0228701, IMG submission 178017) | Freshwater microbial communities from McNutts Creek, Athens, Georgia, United States - 11-17_Aug_MG | ecosystem: Environmental > Aquatic > Freshwater > Creek | place: USA: Georgia...
TTGTTAAACGCAGCCAGCCTCAACGAAAAATAGTCCCTATTCATCAAATTATCGATGACTCAGTAGGTTTAGCTGAGATTGAGGCTCAAAGATATAGCGTTGAAATAAAAACTTATTACCAAGACAAATTACCAACGGTCTTTATTGACCCGGTTTTAATCCAACAAGTGGTCGTTAATCTCTTAAAAAATGCGATAGATGCCGTAAAAAAAGTTCCCAATAACATTAAAAATGGTAAGGTAATCAATCTAAAAATCGATATTGATCAATCACTTAACCCTAATATGTTAAGAATCCAAGTAATTGACCGTGGCCCAGGAATCTCAGATGATGCTATTGATCGTCTTTATGAACCATTCTTCAGTACAAAAGAAGATGGCATGGGCATGGGACTGAATATTTGCAGATCTATCATTGAATCCCATCACGGAAGGCTCTGGGCAACCAACCATGCTAACCAAAAAGATCCGAGTGAAACCGGCTGCACCTTTACAATACTACTTCCATTAGATAAGTGAAGATTATGAGCAATAAAACAGAAATCGTTTACGTCGTTGATGATGATGAGGCTGTTAGAGATTCTCTAACTTGGCTTTTAGAAAGTAACGGCTACACAGTTAAGTGCCAGCCAAGTGCTGAGAGGTTCTTACAATCACTCAATAGTGAAGACAAAGAAACTGTTGCCTGTTTAATACTAGATGTGCGTATGCCTGGCATGTCAGGTTTAGAGCTTCAAGAACGTCTTTTGGCCGAGGGCATCCCAATGCCTATTTCATTCATCACAGGTCATGGTGATGTATCTATGGCTGTGTCCACCATGAAAAAAGGCGCAGTCGACTTTATTGAAAAACCTTTTAAAGAATCAGAGCTAAAAACGCTTGTTGAAAAAATGCTCACACGCGCCAGAGTTGATTACGCTAAGGCAGACACACAGAAAAACACTCAAAACTTACTCAGCAAATTAACAGGCCGAGAAAAACAAGTTTTAGAACGCATTGTGGCTGGTCGCTTAAATAAACAAATTGCTGATGATTTAAATATTTCCATTAAAACTGTTGAGGCACATCGCGCCAACATTATGGAGAAATTGAGCGTCAATACAGTAGCCGATTTACTCCGTTTAGCTTTATCTGAAAATAATACTTAATCTATGTCAGCAAAAATTATTGACGGCAACGCGCTGGCCAAACAAGTTAGATCTGAGATTGCCACAAGAACTAGCGCGCTTGTTGCCAAAGGTGTTAAGCCCGGCTTAGCCGTTCTATTAGTAGGCGAAGATCCTGCTAGCCAAGTTTATGTCCGCAACAAAGTAAAAGCTTGTGAAGATGTTGGCATGTTCTCTATTCTTGAAAGACACTCTGCCGACTTAACAGAGGCCAATTTACTCAAGCGCATCGATGAATTAAATAAAGATCCGCAAATTCATGGCATCTTAGTTCAACTACCCTTGCCTAAACATATTGATAGTCATCGGGTTATTGAAGCAATTGCACCAGAGAAAGATGTGGATGGATTCCATGTGGCCAATGCTGGCGCACTCATGATTGGTGCACCTTTATTTAGACCATGCACCCCTTATGGTTGCATGAAAATGTTAGAAAGCATTGATTACCCGATTCGTGGGGCAAGGGCTGTAGTGATTGGCGCCTCTAACATTGTCGGTAAGCCTATGGCTATGCTATTGCTACAAGCAGGTGCTACCGTAACTATCTGCAATAGCAAAACAAAAGATTTAACTGCACACACCAAAGAAGCTGACATTCTTGTGGTGGCGACTGGTAAACCAAAAATGGTGACCGCAGACATGGTAAAGCCAGGCGCAGTTGTCATCGACGTGGGCATTAATCGTCTACCTGATGGCAAGCTATGTGGCGATGTTGACTTTGATAGCGTTAAAGAAATCGCAGGAGCTATCACGCCAGTTCCAGGTGGCGTGGGACCCATGACCATCACCATGCTTTTACTAAATACGCTAGAAGCTGCTGAAAGAATCTAAACCAATTTCATATCCTTCAATTTTTCACTTTAAACGGATTGAAACTAATCAGGCGCTCATGGCGCCTGATTTTTTATATTGATACATAATAAAGTCTATGACAAATCCACTACTTTCATTTGGCCACGGCCTGCCTGTTTATGATCAAATTAAACCGGCGCATATCAAACCAGCTATACAAGAACTACTTAGTTCTGCACAAAAAGCTGTTGATATTTCAGTATCTATTGAAACTCCTGAAACTTGGGATGCTTTAGTTGAACCTTTAGAAAATGCAACAGAGGCTTTGGGGCGATCTTGGGGGGTTATTAGCCACCTGAATAGTGTCGCCGATACACCAGAACTAAGAGAGGCTTACGGCTCAATGCTCCCAGAAGTCACCGCATTTTGGAGTAGCCTAGGGCAAAACTTAGATCTATATAAAAAATATAAATTACTAAGCGAATCGAATCAATTTAATCAATTAAGTTCTGCTCAGAAAAAAGTTATTCAAAACTCTTTAAGAGATTTTCGGTTAGGTGGCGCTGAATTAACTGATGCTCAAAAGCCTCGTTTTTCTGAAATCCAAGAAGAGCAAGCTAAATTGTCAAAAGAATTTTCGGATCATGTATTAGACGCTACAGATTCATTTACTCACGTCATCCAAAATGTCGAAGGTTTAATTGGACTACCAGATGATGTCGTGGCTGCCGCTAAAGAAACGGCAATCTCCAAGAATCTAGAAGGATGGGCATTTACTCTTCACTTCCCATCCTACTTTCCAGTGATGCAGTTTTCTGAAAATCGCGAACTCAGAAGAACACTCTACCAAGCTTATGTCACTCGCGCATCTGAATTATCTGAACAATATAATTCAGGTAAAAAAGAATGGGACAACACCAACAATATGTTGGCTCAACTTCGTTTAAAAAATGAAGAAGCAAAAATGTTAGGTTTTGCCAACTATGCGGCACTCAGCATTGCCCCAAAAATGGCAAAAACAGTTTCTGAAGTAGATGAGTTTTTAGAAACTTTTGCCAAACGTGCTAAATCGCACGGTCAAAAAGACTGGAATGATCTACAAGCATTTGCCAAAGAATCCCTAGGCCTATCTCATATTGAGCCTTGGGATATAGCCTACGTATCAGAAAAACTCAAACAAGCGCGTTATGCTTTTTCTGAAAATGAAGTTAAACAATACTTTCCTTTACCCAAAGTACTGGAAGGTTTATTTCATGTAACCGAAGCTATCTTTGGTGTTGTTATCAGTCATGATGATTTACCTACTTGGCACAAAGATGTTCAATCATTCAAAGTGCTCAATAAAAAAGGTGATTTGCTGGCCAATTTTTATCTAGATCCTTATGCAAGACCAGGCAAACGTGGTGGCGCATGGATGGATGATGCAAGAGGTCGAAGAGTTCTATCAGATGGCTCTATTCAAACTCCTGTGGCATATTTGGTTTGCAACTTCCCATCCCCTGTAACAGTCGATGGCATCACCAAGCAACCCACCATCACACATGATGATGTCATCACGCTATTCCACGAGTGTGGTCATGGCCTACATCATATGTTGACTCAGGTTGGCGTATTAGGTGTTTCAGGCATCAATGGCGTTGAATGGGATGCGGTTGAGTTACCCAGTCAATTTATGGAAAACTTCTGTTGGGAATGGGAAGTATTAGAAAAGATGACCGCTCATGTCGATACGGGAGCACCTTTACCCAAAGATTTATTTCAAAAAATGCTAGCTGCTAAGAACTTCCAAAATGGCTTGGGGACACTCAGACAAATTGTTTTCTCTTTAACAGACTGGCGCCTTCACTCCAGCTTTAATGCCGATACAGCTAAGAGCCAAGATATTTTGACATTAGCAAAGGCTATTAATGACAATATCCATGTGATGCCGCAATCAGATATCTCTAGATGGCCAAATACCTTTAGTCATATTTTTGCTGGTGGCTATTCTGCTGGCTACTACAGTTATAAATGGGCAGAAGTATTATCAGCAGATGCGTATGCTGCTTTTGAAGAGGCCGCAAAAACAACAGGAAGCGTTTTAGATCCTATTACTGGAGAACGGTATCGAAAAGAAATTCTGGAGGTAGGAGGCAGTCGCCCCGCTGCTGAATCATTTAAGGCATTTAGAGGTAGAGAACCTCAAATAGATGCCTTATTGAGACATGGTGGATTAGCCTAAAGTCGTAATCACAGGGGCATGGTCAGATGGTTGCTCCCATCCCCTAGGTACTTTATCAATACGACTAGCGATGCACTCTTCTTTTAATGCATTGGTTAAAAGAACATGGTCAATACGAACGCCAGCATTTCTCCTAAATCCCATCATGCGGTAATCCCACCAACTAAAACTTTTAGGCAGTTGTTCGAACAAACGATAGCTATCGTGGAAACCTAAATCAATTAGCCCCTGAAAAGCATCACGCTCCTCAGGACTCACTAAATTTTGCCCCTCCCAAGCTTTGGGATCATGCACATCCTCATCAGCTGGGGCAATGTTGTAATCACCCAAAAGTGCTAAGCGCGGATAAACCTCAATCTCTTCAGCCAGCCAATCATATAAACCAGCTAGCCATTCCATCTTATAGGCAAATTTTTCCGTACCTGGAGCTTGGCCATTAGGGAAATAAGCAGAAATTAAACGCATGGGCTGCCTACCTTTAAACGCAACAGTTGCTGAAATTAGTCGTTGTTGTTCGTCTTGAAATTTGGGATTATTTTTAATTGGAGATAAAAAAGCCGTTTCAGGGTCTTGAGCAGTTGCGGCTAAGGAATCTTTTCTCAACAGTAAAGCCACGCCGTTATAAGTTTTTTGTCCAGCTACTAAGGCGTAATAACCAGCTGCTTCAAGTTCAGCAAAAGGAAATTTATCTTCTGTGAGCTTCAACTCTTGTAAACAAACCGCATCAATAGGGGCTTGTTCTTTTTCTTGCATGCTCAACCATTGCAAAAGATGAGGAAGTCGAACTTTAATGGAATTAACATTCCAGGTGGCCAAGCGAATTGAAGACATATCAAGAAATAAACATCAAAAACTAAACAAGTTTCCTATTATGAACCTTGTTTTGCTTCCAACCAAAGTGAACCCAATAGCTCTATAAATTAGTTATCAAGTCCTAGCTCTTGAAGTTTTCTGGTGATGGTATTTCTACCAATCCCCAAACGTTCCGCCGCCTCGACTCTACGCCCTCTAGTTACCTCTAGAGCAGCGCTTAGAATAGCCTTTTCAAATTTAGTCTCTAATGACGAAAACACTTCTCTATGACCATCTTGGAGCAACTGTTTAGCAGCCATAGCTAAGCCAGATTCCCAATCAGCCGCAGAAGTAGATTTATAACTTATTGGCGCCTCGACACCTTCAGGTAACTCAGCTCCCATAACAATCACATCAGGGGGTAAGTCCTGAGGTCCAATTACCTGAGCAGGAGCCATAACTGTTAACCAATGACAGAGATTTTCCAGTTGACGAACATTTCCAGGAAAAGGTAGTGCTGAAATAGCAGTCAAAGCATCATCTGATAAACGCTTAACCTCCATTCCCAAACTTTTAGCCGAAGTTTGCATAAAGTGCCTAGCTAATAATGGAATATCTTCACGTCTTTCACGTAACGAAGGCAATCTCAAGCGAATAACATTTAAACGATGAAATAAATCTTCTCGGAATAACCCTTCTGCAACGCGCGTCTCAAGATTTTGATGGGTAGCTGCAATCACACGCACATTTGATTTCAAAGAGTCATGACCACCGACCCTATAAAAATGTCCATCAGAAAGAACGCGTAATAACCTTGTTTGCAAATCAAACGGCATATCGCCAATTTCGTCTAAAAATAAGGTGCCACCTTCCGCCTGTTCAAAACGTCCGCGGCGCATCGTTTGAGCCCCTGTAAATGCTCCACGTTCATGACCGAATAGTTCTGACTCTAAGAGATCTTTAGGAATCGCTGCTGTGTTCAAAGCAATAAATGGTCCTCCTGCACGAGGACTGTGTTTATGTAGTGCCCTAGCTACTAATTCTTTTCCTGTGCCAGACTCACCTGTAATCAAAACGGTTACATTTGATTGCGAAAGACGTCCAATCGCCCTAAAAACATCCTGCATGGCTGGAGCCTGGCCAAGCATTTCCGTACTTTCTTGCATGCGCTCAGTAACATCACGAGTCGTTTCTTGTAGCCTCAAGCTCTCCTCTACTGCACGACGTATTAACTCAATAGATTTAGCGATATCAAAAGGTTTTGTTATGTACTCAAATGCCCCACCCTGAAATGAAGATACGGCCGAATCTAGATCAGAATAAGCCGTCATGATAATCACAGGTACATGCGGATGCTCAGCCTTAACCTGTTGCAATAAATCGATGCCATTGCCGCGCGGCATACGAATATCAGAAATTAAAACTTGAGGTTCTTCTTTATCAAAAGCATCTAATACATCCTGAGGATTAGTGAAACTTCGGTAAGGCATATTCTCGCGTTGCAAGGCCTTTTCTAACACCCAGCGTATTGATTGGTCATCATCCACAATCCAAACCGGTTTCATATTAAATTCCTAATATTCTATTAAGCATCCCCGCTTTTAATGCGGAAAGGCAATTGCATTTGAAAATCGGTATGACCAGGTTTACTTGTGCATGCAATAAACCCAAAATGCTGTTGCACATAAGTTTGAGCCAAAGTTAAACCAAGACCACTACCGCCTTCTTTGCCTGATACAAGAGGGAAAAAGATTTTGTCTCTAATCTCCTCTGGAATACCAGGCCCGTTATCTGTTACATGCAAATCTAATGCCAGTTTGTAGCGTTGCTTGGAAATAGTCACATTCCTGGCAACTCTTGTACTTAATTCAATAACTGCATCACCCTGTTCAATACGATCTCGTAAAGCTTGAGCAGCGTTATGAACAACATTCAATACCGCTTGGATTAAGGCTTCCTTGTCACCTAATAAATCAGGCAAGCTAATGTCGTAATTACGTTTAATGCTCAAACCAGTTGGAAACTCAGCAAGAACTACACTTCTCACCCGCTCCAATACTTCATGAATATTTAAATATTCATCAATGTGTTGCTTTCGATGAGGCGCTAACAATCTATCTACTAAGGTTTGTAATCGATCAGACTCTTTAATGATGACTTGCGTGTACTCATGTAGACCTTTGTTATCAAGTTCGTACTCTAATAACTGAGCCGCTCCTCTAATGCCACCCAATGGATTTTTAATCTCATGGGCAAGATTACGCATTAGTGCTTTATTAGCCTCTACTTGCTGAACTAAACGTGCATCTCTTTCACTACGAATTTGTTGATCTAATGGTAGCCACTCAATTAATACCGAATTAGGCTGATCTAAAGCACCCACAACCACATGAGCATTGATTGGCTCATGATCTGCCCTTGATGGACCTGGCCCTAGTAATAAATCTTGGCGCTGGGCATTAACATGTTCCCCCACAACAGCATCAAGCATATTAATAAGCTCTGGATTGTCCCCAAAGACATCATGAATTTTTAACCCCTCAAGCAGCTTACTAGATATATCCAAACTAACTTCTGCTGCAGAGTTTGCATAGATAACCATTTGACGAGGGTAATCAACCACTAGAACAGCATTGGGTAACTGATTCCAAGCGGCGTAGGGAGAAAAAAGGGCAGCCTCGGCTGCCCCTTCTACCGTTTTGCGCACCATTACTGCGCTTCCCTTAACTCGACCAATTAGAGTGAGTAGTACATATCGAATTCGACTGGGTGAGCAGCCATACGGAAGCGTGTAACTTCTTCCATCTTCAACTCGATGTACGCATCTAACATTGAGTGCGTGAATACACCACCACGAGTTAAGAACTCACGGTCAGCATTCAATGCCTCAAGAGCTTGATCCAAGCTGTTACATACTGTTGGGATCTTTGCATCTTCTTCTGGTGGCAAGTCATACAAGTTCTTGTCAGCTGCCTCTCCTGGATGAATCTTGTTCTGGATACCATCTAAACCAGCCATCATCAATGCAGCAAAACACAAGTATGGGTTAGCCAATGGGTCTGGGAAACGAGTTTCAATACGACGCCCCTTAGGATTTGCAACGTGTGGAATACGAATTGAAGCTGAACGGTTACGTGCTGAGTAAGCCAACTTAACTGGTGCTTCAAAACCTGGAACCAAGCGCTTGTATGAGTTAGTACCTGGGTTTGTAATCGCATTCAATGCACGAGCGTGTTTAATAATACCGCCGATGTAGTACAAAGCAGTATCAGACAAACCTGCGTAACCATTGCCTGCGAACAAGTTCTGACCATCTTTCCAAATAGATTGGTGAACGTGCATACCAGAACCGTTGTCACCAACGATTGGTTTTGGCATAAATGTCGCTGTCTTGCCGTAAGCATGAGCAACGTTTTGAATCACGTACTTTTGTAGAATTGTCCAGTCAGCACGCTCTACCAATGTGCTGAATTTTGTACCCAATTCGTTCTGACCTTGGCCAGCAACTTCATGGTGATGCACTTCAACTGGAATACCTAAAGATTCCAAAATCAAGCACATTTCTGAACGCATATCTTGGAACGTATCCACTGGCGCTACTGGGAAGTAACCACCTTTTTTACCTGGACGGTGACCTGAGTTACCGTGCTCAAAAGCTGTTGCTGATGACCATGGAGCCTCTTCAGATTCAATCTTGAAGAAACAACCTTGCATGTCGTTACCCCAAGTTACGCCGTCAAATACGAAAAATTCTGGCTCTGGACCAAAGTATGCTGTATCACCAATACCCGTGCTCTTTAAATAAGCTTCAGCACGTTTAGCAATAGAACGTGGGTCACGGTCGTAACCTTTGCCATCAGATGGTTCAATAACGTCACATGAAAGAACCAATGTTGGCTCTTCATAGAATGGGTCGATATAAGCTGTTGCAGGATCAGGCATCAACAACATATCTGATGCTTCAATACCTTTCCAGCCGGCGATTGAAGAGCCGTCAAATGCATGACCACTCTCAAATTTATCTTCATCAAAGTGAGATACAGGCACGCTCACGTGCTGTTCTTTACCTTTAGTATCAGTAAAACGGAAATCAACAAAAGTAACTTCCTTTTCTTTCGCAAGCTTCATTACATCTGCGACGGTCTTCGTGGTCATGCAACTCTCCTGTTGGAACAATCTCAAATTAATCACTAAATATTATTTAGCAACCAGCTAATACAAATCTATGCACAAAGCATGCCAAAGACACGCTCTATATCTTTGTTGGCATTTTAAGCCAACAATTCGGCAGGACTCCGATAATTTGCACCATATTGGTGCAAATATGCACAATAAAGGCGCTTAGGCAACATAAATCCCTAAATTAGGGCAAATCATGTATTTCATGGCCCAAATCAGAAACACCCTTTCGAAGTACAGGTAACGCCTTATCAACCAAAGCGGCTCCCCCCTTCACCCCTAACTCAATATGGCGTTTAGAAAACACCCCACCTCTGTTAGGATCCCCCACCGAAGGCAAGCTAAATACCTTAATGCCAGGGTAGCTATTTTCAATGCTTTCCATCAATGGTGTCAAACTAGATTCCATTGCCAAAGGAACAATGAAACCTTTTTCCACAAAATCAACTTGATGGAATAAATCTTTGTAATAAGTATCTAGCACCCAAGCCATCATGGGAGCTGCCATCACTGGAAATCCAGGTAAAAAATAGTGCTCTTTAATTGAAAACCCAGGAATCTGATTATATGAGTTAGGAATAATTTGACTTCCAACTGGAAACTCCCCCATCTTCATGCGTTGTTGATTGTCTGCTGTCGTTAAATCCCCTTTGACAGGGTCGCCTTCAGCCATCGACAAAATTCGACCAGCAATCAATTGTTGTGCCTCAGAATGAAGACTCAAAGACAACCCTAAAGCATTTGCTGCACACTGTCTCGTATGGTCATCCGGTGTTGCACCGATACCACCTGTACTAAAAACCACATCACCTGTACTAAAACTGCGTCTCAAAGTAGCTGTAATTAGTTCAGGTTCATCACCGATATATTCAGCACCACTCATCATCAAACCACGCTCTGAGAGTAATTCAATTAATTTGGATAAATGTTTATCTTGTCTCTTACCTGACAAAATTTCATCACCCACAACTATTAATCTAAATCTTCTATTCATTAGTTCAGTTGACATGTATAGAAACCCCATTCGTTACTCGATAAACTTTTAAGGCATCTAATAAATAATGTCCAAACCACAATGCCGAAAAAATAAATACCAGTGAATAAATCCAAAGCGCCATAAAAGACACCACTGGAAAGAATACAAAAGCTATCGCAGATGTTGCCCAGAAGAAAGTAGGAACGGCTCCGAACAGACCTGAAATAATTCCCATTGCTAATAGTTGCCAGCGATGGGCCTCCATTAAGGCAACACGCTCATCTTCGCTAGCATGTCTCGCTAATACGTCATAAGTCATCAAACGCATCGTTAACCAACCCCAAATTAATGGGGGTATAACAGAGACCATTGGAGGAATCCACCAAATAGGGAAAGTCAAAAAAACAATCCCCAAACAAATAAATATCGATAAAAAGGCATAGCCCACACTGCCCAACAAACTACCGCCATGTGCTTCATAGAGTTGCGCATAATTGGGTTGTTTTATTAAATAGCGAACGACAGCGGGCACAGATGTAAATGCCACAAACGCCAATAAAGAAATCGTAATAAATGGGATAAGAAAAATAACCAATAACAAAGGTGCCATTACAGCGCGAATCTCATCCCAACCCGTTGCTGACATCACATCTGATAGCCAAGCAGTCAGAAAAGAAGTTGTTATAAAAATACGAATGCTCTCTAGTGCTGGTTCCCACATAAAAAAGAACAGCATGCCCCATAGGACGCTAATTACTAAAAATGGACGGATAGTTAGCCATAGCATCTTGGGATGGAAGATGCCTACGATTGATAGGCCAAAAGCTCTTAACAAATCAACCTCCTATCTGTTTTATTTAAAGAATGTTTTCATGGAGTGTTTTATACCCTGCCACTGTTGTACCAAAGGATTGTTACTCACAGTCATTCCGCGAACACCTGTTGGATAAGCAGCCTGATCGAAGATGGCTGTTTTAAATAAGATATCCCACCAGGGAAACAAAATGCCAAAATTGCAGCCGCCTAAAACGCCTGGCTTGCCAGGCACCTCATACCCCATACCAATCGCATGATGCAGACGATGGTAGCGTGGAGAAATCAATAGGTATTTAAAAATACCATGCGTTATATTGAGATTGCCGTGCTGCCAGCTCTGTATTAACTGGCTAACAGCAATTAACCAAATATATTGGGAAGGTTCAACGCCAATCATTAAAGCCAAGAATGCAAAAGCAAATGCGTGCCCCACATCATCAATCAGATGGTTTCTATTGTCAGTCCAAACACTCATATAAGGTTGGCTATGGTGCAAAGCATGCAATTGCCACCACCAATTCCATTGGTGAGATGCCCGATGATAGAGATATTCACCAAAGTCCAATATCACCAAATAGATTAAAAAGCTAACCCAAGGAATCGAGGTCACACTAGGCCACCAAGACTCAACATTGAATCGATGAAACCCAAGATCATGTAATTGCCCATCTAGAGCAAAAAAAACATCTGAGAATAATAAAAATAAAATGAGCTTTACCAACCCTAACCTATGAATCAAGGTATAAAACACATCAACATATCTGGATTTAGAAATAGTAGCCTTGGAAACTTTTCCTGAATCATAAGTTTCAACGGGTATAAAGCGTTCAAGTGGCGCCAATACCAACACGATGATGATGATTTGAATCGCTCCAAACAAAAACCAATCCAGAGCATTGACAGAATCTTCCGCATAACTCATACCATCAATGGCATATAACAACGGAATAACAACCGTCTGCATCATCCAGTCTTGAACTTGAGAATATAGATTAGCAAAAAATTCAATCATCATTTAGCTATTATTCTAGAAATCTTGGGATGCTGCCCAAGCTCAGTGATGCTACCAAAACAATAGCCTTGCGCCTTTAGACCAAGGATCAGAGGCTCTAAATCAGCAGGGGCCCAAGGGTCTTTTCTAGACCAAATACCTAAATGAGCCATGGTGATATCGCCTGGCTTGATAGTCTTTAAAGATTTGTTAAGTAAATAGTCATTAGGAAATTTTTCCGAAGGTAATTCATCTCCTAAGAAACCTGATTCAGACCAACCTACATGGGCATAACCACATGTTTTCCCAAACTCAATCGATTGAGCCGAAACTTTTCCCCCAGGCGCACGCCAAATAGGATCCAAATGACGGCCTGTGAGTTGATAAAACCGTTCATCAGCACCTTTTATTTCTCGACAGAATGACTCTCCATTAACCAAGCGTGTTTTACCTGCATGAGGGCCAAATTGAGATTTAACATAAATTCCATGAGAACCGTCTTTCACAAAATAGGTGTGATGCAGCGTATGGCTACCAAATGCATGACCATCTTTAATAAGTTGCTTCCAGAATTCAGCCCATGCAGAATCTAACGCATAGCTATCTTGATTGGTTTTTTCATTAGCCAAAAAAAAGGTGGCTTTGACTTGATGGTGACGTAAAACATCAGCAACCTGTTTAGCAACAGACATGTTGCCTGTGTCAAAAGTTAAATAAACTTTTTTATCACAATCTGCTGCATGGGCAACGCCAGCGGCTACCCAGAGGAACAAAGAAATAACTGAGAGATGCTTCGGCATTACTGCCATGGTGCACTCGGGTAGAAGAATATGCCGTGAGGACTTTTACCCACAGGTATGGTGGTAATTAATTTTCTGCTCGCAATATCAATCACCCCCACTTTTTTAGCAAATCTGAATGTCACCCATAGCTCTTTCCCATCAGGTGTGACATCCATATCATCAGGACCTGATGGCAAACCAGTAATATCAGCCACCTTTTCCAACGTATCCATATTAAGAATGCTAATACTTGGTTCCACACGGTTACTCAAGAACACATGTTTCTTATCACCCAAAGGTCTAAAGTTATGAGCCCCCTTACCTGTTTTTATTTCTTTAATAACTTGGCGTTTTTTCCAATCGATGACTTGAACAGCATCAGATCCAGTTAGACCAATCAATAAATGCTTATCGCCAGGTGTCATCCAAATACCAGCAGGCAAATGACCCACCGACATTTTCCAAATAATCTCTTGAGTATCTAAATCAATAGCAATTAATTCATCAGAGTCTTGCAATGTCACAAAAGCAGTTTTGCTATTACTTGTAAAAGTAATGTGGCTAGGTGTTTTAGGTGCCTTAATAACTTTTAACAAAGTTAACTCTTGAGCTTTGGCAGCGTAAATATCAATACGATCTAAACGATTACCTGCGGCAATAAAAAACTTTTTGTTAGGTGAATACCCAATATGGTACGGGTCAATGATGTTAGATAGACGACCTATTTTTTCGCCAGTCTTAGGATCTAAAAACACAACCTCATTACCCGTCGCATTCGCTACCAATACCGCCTTTTGGTCTGGCGTGATCATGAGGTGATGTGGTTCTTTGCCAATATGGAAGTTTTTATAAACCTGGCGCTTATCCATGTCGATCAGACTAACGCTCGCGTCACCGGAATTTAAGACAATCGCTGTTTTTCTCTCAGACTCAGCCGCATGTGAAAAAAGACTCACTAGAAGGCCTAGTGATAAAAATAATTTAATTAATTTATTCATAGAGGGATTTTAAAACCCAAAGGCCAAGCCAACCCTAAAAACCTTATATTTTATTGATATAAACCAAGGGAAATACGACAAAACTCCTACTTCTTAATACTTTCAAGAATCTTCTGTAGTCGCTTAGTTGACATGGGAGTTGGGGTTTTGAGCTCCTGAGCGTAAAGTGCCACCCGCAACTCTTCTAACTGCCACCTAAAATCCTCTAGGCGTGGATCTAAAGATCCACCGTAAGCCTTTTGAGATTGAATCAATTTTTGCCAAGGGTTTAGCAAAGATTGCCATTCCGATTGACATTGTTGATCACGCGCCGGATTACCTCTGAGTTTATCAATTCGCATCACAATAGCTTTTAGATATCTAGGCAAATGAACCAAATATTCATAAGGTGTTTGCGCAACAAATTTAGCATGAATAAGCTTTTGTAACTGCCCAACTACATCGGCATGAGCTGAAGCAGATAAAGCTTTTAACTGAGCCATACGCTTCTGTACATCTACATAAGCCTGCAGGCTTGCTAGAGCATGCCTTGCCACTTCTTGAGCTATGAGCGCCAATTTAGGCTTGCCAGCATCCAAGCGCGCTTTAAATGTAGCTTCACTCACTGGTAAGGGATCCATCAAGCAGGCACGCTCTAATGCCAAATCAAGTACTTGGGTGATGAGGTCCTCAGATTGGCCTAAGCTCAAAAATAACAAACCCATATCTCGCGCACCAGGCAATTGTTTATGCAATGCTTTAATGGTGTCTTTCATTTGAAGTGCAAATAAGCGCCTCAACCCTTGAACATGAGCTTTTCTTGCTAATTCAGGATCGTCAAACACTTCAATATTGCAATGCGCGTCTTTATCCACCAAAGCGGGATAGCCATAGAGGATCTGTTTACCCTGTTTAATTTCTAACATCTCAGGCAAAACACCAAATGTCCAAGACTTGATATTTTCAGTCTCTGAAACATGAGCAGCTTCTTTTGCTGAAGACGCGCTCCCCATAACTGCATTGGACTGAGCATTTGTTGTTGTAACAGCGGGGACTGATGTGGCTATGGTTGTGACTGAACCTGCAGCTGTTGCAGCGGCAACTGCCGCCACCTCTTTAAACATATCTCTAGCTGCCTGAGCATATTCAGCGCGCAATTTCCCAAGGTTTCTATCTAGGTCAATTTGGCGGCCATATTCATCAACCAAACGGAAATTCATAAAACAATGCAAGGGTAAATTTTCTGGGCGGAAATCAGTCCTCTGCGTTTGAATCTGAGTTTGAGAACGAATATCGGCAATGATCGCTTCTAAAAAATCTCCCTCACCAAAAGTGTCTTTTTCATTGGCGCGCTCTACAAAGCCTTTAGCAAATTCTGGCAAAGGTACACAGTGCCTTCTTAATTTTTGCGGCAATGATTTGAGATACAACTGAACTTTTTCAATACAAAGCCCTGGCACTAACCATTCGCAACGCCTTTGATCAATTTGATTGAGAGATGCAAGCGGCACCACCATCGTGACTCCGTCTTTAGGGCTACCCGGTTCAAAGTGATAAGTGAGCTGAAGCTCTGTACCCGCCATCTTGATCGTTTTAGGATAACGATCAATCGTGACCCCAGCAGCTTCATAAAGCATCAAATCTGATTTATCTAGCTTTAATGTTGTGCCATGCTTAGGCTCTTCCTTTAACCAAGCTTCTAAACTCGCTCTACTTAACACCTCTGGCGGCAATTTCTGTTCATAAAAAGCAAATAGCAGCTCATCATTAACCAAAATATCTTGCCGTCTAGATCGATGCTCTAGAGCTTCGATTTGTTTAACCAGCTGTTGGTTGTGCCAAAAGAAATTTAATAAAGAACCGGTTTGCTTTTGTGATTGCGCTGATTCGACTTGACCGAGTAATTCGCTTTCAACCAAGGCTCTTTGAATAAATATCCGACGAGCCTCTAATGGGTCTTTAGCTGCAAAGCGTATTTTTCTACCATGATAAATAGGTAAGCCATATAAGGTGCCACGCTCATGTGCCATCACTTCACCTTGGCGACCATCCCAAAATGGATCACTCCAAGATTTAACGATGCGGTGAGAAGCTACTTTTTCAACCCACTGGGGTTCAATCTTAGCAATTGTTCTAGCAAATAAACGACTGGTCTCTACCAACTCAGCAGCTAAGAGCCAAGCCCCTGCTTTTTTACCAATGGTGGAACCTGGCCAAATATTTAATTTGATACCACGGGCGCCTTCATAGATATTGGGCCCATTTTTATCATTTTCGGATTTCTTGGCGATGTTGCCCAATAAGCCCGTTAATAACGATATGTGCACTTGTTCAAAGGTCGCTGGTGTGGCGTTTTCTTTCCATCCCTGCTCCATCAAGAGATGATGTAACTGTCCATGAACATCTCGCCATTCCCTCATTCTCCTAGGAGAAACAAAGTGACTTTTACATAAGTTTTCTAATTGGCGATTGCTCTGCTTGTGTACCAAAGCGTTTTGGTACCAATCCCATAACTTCACATAGGATAAAAACTCTGATCGCTCATCGGCAAATGTTTTATGGGCAGCATCTGCGGCTTGTGCCTGATCCATAGGACGATCCCTTGGATCTTGACTGGCCAAAGCCGTAGCAATAATTAAGACTTCTCTTAAAGCCTGATTGTCACGCGCAGCTAAGAGCATACGGCCGACTCTTGGGTCTAGAGGTAAAGAAGCTAACTGCTTACCAATTGGCGTTAAAGCCCCTTGCCTTGGCCCCTCAGATTCCATTGCCCCCAATTCTTCTAAGAGCTGAACCCCATCGCTGATTGCGCGTCCCAATGGTGCATCAATAAATGGAAATTCTTGAATACGTGGCAGTTTCAGAGCACGCATCCGCAAGATGACGGCTGCCAAAGAGCTTCTTAAGATTTCTGGATCGGTAAATTTAGGTCGGGCATTAAAGTCTGCTTCGTCATATAAACGAATACAAATACCATCCGATACACGACCGCATCGACCAGCACGTTGATTGGCAGCCGCCTGAGAAATAGCTTCAACTTGTAATTGCTCTACTTTATTCCTGTAGGAATAACGTTTAACGCGAGCTAAACCCGCATCAATCACATACCGAATCCCAGGAACTGTTAATGATGTTTCTGCCACATTAGTAGCTAGAACAACCCGGCGGCCCTGACCTTGCTGAAATACCCTCTCCTGCTCAGCCACCGACTGTCGTGCAAATAAGCTTAAAACCTCGGGGTGGTAGCGTTGATTAAGAACATGGTCTTTGCGCAAAGCTTCGGCACAATCTCTAATTTCGCGCTCTCCTGGCAAAAAGACCAAAACATCACCAGCGCCATGAGCTCCTTCACGCCATAACTCAGCCACGGCTTCGACCACCGCATCAGCTATTTCTTTTGGCTCTTTTTTCCCAGGTTCTAATAAAGGCTGATACCTCACTTCGACCGGATAGAGTCGACCACTGACCTCAATCACGGGTGCTGGCATCTCAACGGCACCAAAGTGCTTAGCGAAACGATCGGCATCAATAGTGGCAGAAGTGACAATGATTTTTAAATCAGGGCGTTTAGGTAGCAGTTGCCTTAAGTAGCCTAAGAGGAAATCAATGTTTAAGCTGCGCTCATGAGCCTCATCAATAATAATCGTGTCATAAGCATTTAAAAGTGGGTCTCTTTGTGTTTCGGCGAGCAAAATACCATCCGTCATTAATTTAACGGAAGCAGTGGCACTAGTTTTATCAGCAAAACGAACCTGATAGCCAACATCCTCGCCCAGCGGACTACCTAGTTCTTGGGCAATACGTTTGGCCGTCGACGTTGCGGCAATACGTCTAGGTTGGGTGTGTCCAATGAGCTTACCCGTGCCGTTGGCACGTCCTCGCCCCATGGCTAGGCAAATTTTAGGCAATTGAGTGGTCTTACCAGACCCGGTTTCGCCGCAGACAATGACCACCTGATGCTTTTCTAAAGCTTGGGTGATTTTATCCCGCTGCCCCGATACGGGCAGAGCCTCAGGGAACTCAATTTTTAAAAGTTTGGTATTTTTTGGTAATTGCACCCTATAATTTTCCACTATGCCTACAAATTCATCCGAAAATAATTTTCCCTTCGTTGCTTGGCTGCGCGATGTAGCCCCCTACATCCATAGTTTCCGAGGAAAAACCTTTGTTATTGGATTTGCTGGAGAGCTTGTACAAAAAGGTGGTTTAGAAGCGCTGATCCAAGATGTGGCCATGTTACATGCCATGGGTATGCGCATTGTTTTAGTCCATGGTTCACGCCCTCAAGTTCAAGAACAATTGGATTTAAGAAAAGTAACCAGTCGTTATGGCACAGGTGCCATGAGTGGTTACCGTATTACCGACCCCGCAGCTCTTGAATGCGCCAAAGAAGCTTCTGGTGAATTACGCCTAGACATGGAAGCTGCTTTTAGCCAAGGTTTGCCGAATACACCGATGGCTGGATCACGTATATCCGTTATCTCTGGCAACTTCATCACAGCAAGACCTGTGGGTATTGTGGATGGCGTTGATTTTATGCACACCGGTTTAGTGCGCAAAGTGGATTCAGAGTCCATCCAACATTCACTAGCCAACAATAAGATTGTTTTGATGTCGCCACTTGGCTTCTCACCAACGGGGCAAGCATTTAATATTGCTTACGAAGATGTGGCAACAGCTACAGCTATGGCCATCAAAGCGGATAAACTTATTTTCTTAACTGAATACAACGGCTTAAAAGATAAATCCGGTGAGTTAATTAAAGAATTTTCTTTGCGTCAACTAGAAGAACACATTAATGGTTTAACGCTCGCTGATGCCGACCTAAAAGTCTTGTTACAAAATGCTATTAGAGCCATTAAATCTGGTGTAAGTCGTGTTCACCTACTACCCCACGACCGAGATGGTGCTCTTCTAGAAGAACTATTCACCCATGACGGAATTAGCACGATGATCGCTGCATCCGATATTGAGCATCTACGCGAAGCCAATCTTGACGATGTCGGTGGCATTTTGCAATTGATCGAGCCTTTGGAAGATGAAGGCATTTTGGTGGCTCGTGGTCGTGATGTTATTGAACGTGATATTACGCACTTCTCTGTGATTGAACATGACCGCGTTCTTTTCGGTTGTGCGGCACTCTTTACTTATCCAAATGGTTTAGGTGAATTGTCCTGCCTAGCCGTAGATCCTGAAGCGCAAGAGTCTGGCGATGGCGAGCGTTTATTAAAACGTATTGAAGCTAGAGCTAGGGCCCAAGGCTTGAAAAAATTATTTGTACTCACCACCAGAACTGAACATTGGTTCTTAAAACGTGGCTTCGTACGCGCAACTGTGGATGATTTACCACCAGAAAGAAAAGAACTTTATAACTGGGAACGTAAATCAATGGTTCTCATTAAGACTATTTAAATATTATTAATATTAAGAGGTAAAAATGGCTCGCATAATTCATTGCATTAAATTGAATAAAGAAGCGGAAGGTTTAGATTTTGCTCCGATGCCTGGTGAATTAGGTAAAAAGCTCTGGCAAGAAGTATCTAAAGAAGCTTGGGCTGGCTGGCTCAAACAACAAACGATGTTGATTAATGAGAATCGCCTGAATATGGCAGACGCACGTGCGCGACAGTATTTACTTAAGCAAGTTGAAAAATATTTCTACGGTGAAGGCGCTGATACAGCTCAAGGATTCACACCCGAGTCCAAGTAATTATTGACCTTAATTAATGTAAAAATGTTTTTTTAGTAGTACCTGAATCAGGTTCGGCAGTAGGTGCAGCAATTGTTGCACCTACCACAACACCCAAACTTCCCCATTTAGCACCCTCATCGGCCAACTTGCTCAACAGCAATGCCATCGACTGAACAGCAGGCATCGGCAACTTAATATTCAAATTTTGACCGCCAACCAATTGAAAATCGATTGAAAATACATTTTCAGCTTCACTTAAATTAAGCCCAGTCACTAAAATAGGTTCTTGCCCTAAAGGAAGATTACTTGCCTCTTGATATAGCTCATTAAGATCAGTGCTTTCATTCGCTTCCTCTTGGAACTCTTGTACAGCCTGAGCAACCTCACTGCGATGCTGACGCTCAAGTGATAACTGAGTCAACTGATGAATGGCTTGCAATAAATTTAAAGTAATAAAGCGCGTAAACCACAGACGGAACTCCATGTCATCATCCGTGCTAAACCTAAACATCAAGCGATCTTCAGCGACGATGTAGCTACCGTTAAATTGTTTAATAGCCATCTAATAAATCAATTAAAAATCTGACGGCGCACTCCTTGAGCCTCGCCAATAAGTAGTATGTTTGCTTTTCTTCTAGCAAATAACCCATTACAAATAACTCCTGGAATCTGATTCAAATCAGACTCCAATTGAACAGGGTCAGTAATACTCAAACCTGCCACATCTAAAATCCAAGCTTGGTTATCCGTAACAAATGTCTGATTAGTATCTTTTACTTGACGAAGTGTCACGCGGCCACCCAACTTCTCTAACTCCCGTGTTACTTGAGCTTGAGCCATTGGAATTACTTCCACAGGTAATGGAAATTTCCCCATAACATCAACCTGCTTACTAGCATCACAGATACAAATAAAAGACTGGGCTAGTTGAGCCACAATTTTTTCCCTAGTTAAGGCTCCACCACCACCTTTAAGCATATGACCTTGAGGGTCAATTTCATCGGCACCATCGACATACATAGGCACAGCATTTACAGCATTGCTGTCCAACACATTAAATCCATGCTTCCTTAATCGTTCAGTACTTGCTTGGGAACTAGAAATTACACCAGAAAAATAATCTTTATGGGGAGCTAACGCATCAATAAAAAGATTGGCTGTTGAACCAGTACCCACTCCCAAAATTCCACCAGGCGCCATTGCTTTAAGAACTTCATCTTTTGCAGCTTCCGCCACCATGGCCTTCAATTGATCTTGGGTATACATAGGATCCTAATGGATAAAAAGAAACAAAATAGCTAAAAACAATAGAAAAACATATTCTTCTGATACATTCTTCTCTTTAATACCTGCATTTTAAAATAGTCTGATGAGCACTTTACTAGAACAATTAAAAAAATATACAACTGTTGTGGCTGATACTGGCGATTTTGAGCGCATGAGAGCCTTTTTACCTCAAGATGCCACAACCAATCCATCCCTGATTTTAAAAGCGGCTCAGCTCCCCTCCTACCAAGATTTGATCCAAAAAGTAAAGGCTGAAAACACAGGGAAATCAGTCACTAAATTAATTGATGCTCTATTAGTCGCTTTTGGTATTGAAATACTTAAAATTGTTCCTGGTCGAGTTTCAACTGAAGTTGATGCACGCCTATCTTTCGATACTCAGGCAACTATTCAAAAAGCTCGTGAAATCATTGCAGCTTATGAAACTGCCGGAATCTCAAGAAAGCGCGTCCTCATTAAAATTGCCAGCACCTGGGAAGGTATTCAAGCAGCCAAGGCTTTACAAGCGGAAAATATTGCCTGCAATATGACTCTACTTTTTAGCTTAACTCAAGCTGTTGCCTGCGCGAATGCAGGCGCCCAACTAATTTCCCCATTTGTGGGACGCATTACAGATTGGCATAAAAAAGCACTAGGATCCGGATGGACTGATGAAACTCATGGCGGGGTCAATGACCCTGGCGTAGTTTCTGTTAAAAATATCTATAACTACTACAAAAACTTTAATATCAAAACAGAAGTTATGGGAGCTAGCTTTAGAAATATTGGCCAAATTATTCATTTAGCTGGCTGCGACTTGCTAACCATTAGCCCAGAATTATTAGCTGAATTACAAGCTAATCAACATCCACTTACGGTAGCTTTAAGTGCAGAAAATGCGAAAACTTTATCAATACAAAAAATAGACGCTAGTGAAAAATTTTTTCGCTATCAACTCAACCAAGATGCCATGGCTACAGAAAAACTATCAGAGGGAATTCGCCTCTTCTGCGCCGATATTGAAAAACTAGAAGCAATCTTGTCAGCATAAATAAAAAGTGCTCATGGAGCACTTTTTTATATCACTGTTAATTATTCTTACTTAACAACTTTAGCAACACGCTGCCGCCTTGCCTCATATAAAGTAACGCCGCTCGCTACTGAAACATTGAGACTCTCGACACCACCCATCATGGGAATTTTCACCAATTCATCACAAGTCTCTTTTGTTAGGCGACGCATGCCTTCCCCCTCAGCCCCCATCACGATTGCAACTGGACCAGTGAAATCAACATCATACAAAGTCTTATCTGTTTGATCGTCAGTACCAATCACCCAAACACCAGCTTCTTGTAGCTCGCGCAAAGTTCTTGCCAAATTGGTTACCGCAATTAAAGGCATGGTCTCTGCAGCACCACTGGCGACCTTACTCACCGTAGCATTTAAATGAGCAGAACGGTCTTTAGGAACAATCACTGCATCTACACCAGCGCCATCAGCTACACGCAAGCAAGCACCCAAATTATGGGGATCAGTGACTCCATCTAAAACCAACAAAAGTGCTGGCCCCTGCAGTGCATCCAATAATTCATCCAAAGTCTGTACTTTTGAGACGGCATCAGCAAAAGCCACAACACCTTGATGGCGATCATTACCAGCCAAGGTTCTCAAACGTTCCGTATCGGCCTGATGCAAACGTCTACCCAAAATAGGCTCTGCAGACTTAATAAAATCTTGCATCCGACGATCACGTCTAGCTGGGTCAACATACACGGTTTTCAATGATTCAGGATCTTGACGCAATCTAGCAATTACTGCGTGAAACCCCAACAACATCTGCTTACCATCACCTACGTGTTTATTTTCACTTCTAAAGTCCTGCTTAGACTCTTTTTTAAATTCTTTCCGAAACTCTTTATCTGACATTAACGACGACCTTTACGAATACTTAACTCATGACCCTTGGATTTTGCATTACTAGCTTTCTTAGGCTTCTTTCCACCTTTTGCAGCAGCTGTTTTTTTACTGGTTCGACCTGCATCAGTGGAGCGTCCTTGCGATGCACCATAGGACTCTTTAACTGGCTTTTTAATATCAGGTCGCGTCTTTTTAGCAGCTGCTCGCTTATTAGGTTTACCGGATTCTGAAGCAGCAAAACGCCCAGCGCTACTAGTCAACCCGTTTCTGTCTTGCCCAGGTTTAACAAGACTGAACTCAATACGACGCGCATCTAAATCCACACGACTGACTAAAACATGCACACGATCTGTTAATCGATAACGAATACCGGTACGCTCGCCGCGCAACTCTTGTCTAGCCTCATCATAGTGATAGTAATCACCACCTAATTCACTGATATGAATCATGCCTTCCACAAATAAGCTCTCAAGCTGAACAAATAATCCAAATGTAGCAACACCCGTAATTGTGCCGGCATACTCTTGACCTAAATGATCTCGCATGTAGTAGCACTTCAACCAAGCTTCCACATCCCTAGATGCCTCATCAGCCCTGCGCTCATTGGATGAACAATGCACCCCCAATTGAGCCCACGCGGCCATTGCTTCAGAGTTAACTTTTGCCTTACCCCCACGCGCTACCTTTACTCCTTTAGATGCATTAGCCTTGGCATCCTCATGAGATTTTTTAGCGTTCGCAGCATTCACACGCCCCGGACCACTTTTCGGCATCGCTAAGTTCAAAACCACATCAGAGGGAATCGATGGTGAGTATGTTTTCTGTGCCAGAGTTGCTTTGATTGCACGATGGACCAGCAAATCAGGATAGCGACGAATTGGGCTTGTGAAATGCGCATAAGCGTTATAGGCCAACCCAAAATGACCATAATTATCTGGTTGATAAACAGCTTGTTGCATAGACCTCAAAACAACTGACTGCAACATGGCTGCATCAGGCCTTGGCTTAATATCTTCAATTAATTTTGAGAAATCTTTTGGTTTAGGCTTTTCACCACCACCCAAGTTCAAACCTGCAGTTCTTAAAACCTGCCTGAGAGTTAGTAGTTTTTCAACTGAAGGCTCAGCATGCACTCGGAATAACGCAGCATGTCCATGCTTGTCTAAAAAGTCGGCAGCGCAAACGTTAGCCGCCAACATACACTCTTCAATAACTCGGTGAGCTTCATTACGAATTCGCGGCTCAATTCTTTCAATTTTCCCCAAATCATTGCTAATAATTTGAGTTTCCGTTGTTTCAAAGTCGATGGCGCCACGTTTATCTCTAGCTAAGCGAAGCACTTTATATAAGCTATATAAACGGTCTAAATTTTTCTTTAAATGCTTGAAGCGAGCAGCTTCAGGTCCATTAGAGTTACTAAGTATTTCCCAAACGGTGTTGTAAGTAAATCTTTGCGCAGAATGCATCACAGCCGGATAGAACTGATAAGCCTTCACTTCACCATTCATATCAATTACCGCATCGCAAACCATACATAAGCGATCAACTTCAGGCTTTAAAGAGCATAAGCCATTAGAAATCTTCTCTGGCAACATCGGAATAACACGGCGAGGAAAATACACAGAGGTTGCTCGTGAAATTGCATCAGTATCTAAAGGATGTCCTGGCTTCACATAATGAGAAACATCAGCAATTGCCACAATCAAACGCCATGCTTTTGCCTTACTCCATGTCACAGGCTCACAATAAACCGCATCATCAAAATCTCGTGCATCCTCACCATCAATCGTGACTAAAGGCACATCTCTTAAATCAACCCGCCCCTCTAAATCTTCTTCACGAATCTCATCAGGCAGAGCCTCCGCCTCCTTCATGGCTGCAGGAGAAAACTCATTGGGAACGCCATATTTACGAACAGCGATCTCAATTTCCATACCAGGATCATCAATCTCGCCAAGCACCTCAACAACGCGACCGACTGCCTGACGATAACTATCTGGATAGTCAATGATCTCAACGGACACTACTTGGCCTAATTTGGCATTTGCCTGACCTCTAGGAGGAATCAAAATATCGTGTCCGATACGCTTATCTTCAGGAGCACAAATTAAAACGCCATTCTCATTTAACAATCTACCAATCACAAATTTATTGGCATGAATTAAAACTTCAGAAATTTGCCCTTCCGGCCTACCTCGACGATCTAAACCAGACACCTTAACGATCACTTTATCGTTATGCATCACGCGAGACATTTCCTTTTCTGTTAAGAAAATATCTTCCCCAC
>Ga0228701_1000740_pt1 | contig 24837 bp, 22 predicted proteins | sample McNCre117_Aug_MG_2_FD_178017 | JGI IMG/M metagenome (GOLD analysis project Ga0228701, IMG submission 178017) | Freshwater microbial communities from McNutts Creek, Athens, Georgia, United States - 11-17_Aug_MG | ecosystem: Environmental > Aquatic > Freshwater > Creek | place: USA: Georgia...
AGCGGCGGTCGTGGCCGGGGCGGTCTTTGACGTAGGTGATTTGCTCGGCGTAGCGCTTGCCATCGGCACGGGGCTGCAGCTCATCCAGCACCGCGCACAAGGTGTTCACCACTTCGAGATTGGGCTTTTCGTTCCAGCCGCCAATGTTGTAGGTCTCGCCCAGTTTGCCTGCTTCGAGCACGCGTGCAATGGCTCGGCAGTGGTCTTGCACATACAACCAGTCGCGCACTTGTTGGCCATCGCCATAAATAGGCAACGGTTTGCCTGCCAAGGCGTTGAGCAACACCAAGGGAATCAGCTTTTCGGGGAAGTGGTAAGGCCCGTAGTTGTTGCTGCAGTTGGTGGTCAGCACAGGCAAGCCATAGGTGTGGTGCCAGGCACGCACCAAATGGTCGCTGGCGGCTTTGCTGGCCGAGTACGGGCTGTTGGGCTCGTAGTTTTTGGTTTCAGCAAACGGTGGGTCGGTGGGCGAGAGTGTGCCGTACACCTCGTCGGTACTGATGTGCAAAAAGCGGAAGGCTTCTTTCTCGGCCGAAGGCAAGTCTTGCCAATAAGCGCGCACGCTCTCCAACAAGTTGAACGTGCCCATCACATTGGTTTGAATAAAGTCGCCCGGCCCATGGATAGAGCGGTCCACATGGCTCTCGGCCGCGAAGTTCAGCACTGCACGTGGCTTGTACTGTTCCAGCAACTGAGGCACCAAGCTGGTGTCGCCAATATCGCCTTGTACAAACACGTGGCGCGAGTCGTCTTTGAGGGCATCTAAATTGGCCAGGTTGCCCGCGTAGGTGAGCTTGTCGAGGTTGATGACTTGCTCGTCGGAACTGCCAAGCCAGGTGTGGACAAAATTACTGCCGATGAAGCCGGCGCAGCCGGTGACTAGGATGGTCATTTTATTAAATTCAAAAACTATTAAATCAAACTATCGTGGAGACTCAAAATTTCAGGATGTTTCTGAGCTACAAAATGAAAACTAATTTGACACTCTATGCCGCACTCCAATATGTATTGATACCATCTTTCATTGATTTCTTGTATCTGTGAATGCTGCATATTTCTCAAAATTGTTCCCGTCAAAAACATTCTTTTAGCACTCAATGAATCCCCAGAATCTACTCGTCGAGTAATGAAATCTACAAGCATCCCCCTTTGGGATTGATAGCGTTTATGCCACATTGACTCACACAACTCATTCAGTACGTTCCCACTCAAAAAGGGGTGCTCTCTCATAGCCATTGGTGCGGTTGATTCTTCCAACCATGCAGCAAGAGCCTGAACCTTATCAGTAGAAAATTTCAATTTATCGTCAACATACAAAGTTTTTTTAGCCACTTTAAGTTGTGGAAATATTTGCGGCATAGCCTTTGCCACTTTGGATTGCTGAGCAGATAAAATCAAATTATTTGTAACAGGAAGACCCAAAAATATTGGGTGCCACCCACGTCGCTCTACCTCTCGCAAAATATCTTCATTATTTGAAATGAAATAATATCCTATTCCAGGCTTTAAATCATTTTCAACATAGGTTTTATTCTTTCCAGCTCCGCAGTAGGTTGAATAAATCGCTAAATCAAGTGGCTCATGCCGTACAGGATCTGTAACCAACCTTTCCAAATTCTTAACCTGGAGAGTCGCCCAACTATCAGATTCAAAAGCCGAATCGAATTTTCGATTTCTTGCTTCTCTTATCTTCTTTTCTAATATTTTAAAGAGTTTCATAACATCATCGGAAAATATAGGCGACTTTTGTAGACATCAAATTTTTCAATACCAATCAAAGCCCGCTTCAGAGCGCCAGCTGTGTATGGTCATTTGATATTGGTGAAGTTCTCGTTCTCTCGCTTTGCGGGTAATTTGCTTTTTGTGCGCAATTGACTGCTTACGCTTCAACCATGTTTGGTTCATATAAAACTTCATCAGATTTCGATTGCCTAAACTTTCGTTTTCATTGAGTTTTTTTTCTAGTTTGATACCTTTTTGCGTGATGCTGCCAAAATGGTGTATCCACGCCTCCGCCGTCGTACCCATGCGAACGCCTGCTTCACGAGCGCGCTGAAAGAAAATAGCATCTTCATAGCCAAGCAAGCGGGGCACCGGCATGAAATAACCAATTTCATCCCAGACGCTCTCATGCACCATCAGACATACCGCATGAGGTGCCTGCTCTCGTAAATATCCTTGCATACGTTGTTGAGCATCAGTAGCAAATGTTGCTAAGTCATAATTTAGAAGCCCTTCAACCATTGCAGGACTTACAATTTTCAACTCATGCTGCTGGACAGCTTTCAACATGCCTGCAATCCAGCCCTTTGCACAAATCACATCATTGTTCATAACAATTGTCCACTCAGACTGGATTGCTAATGCGCCTTGATTCCATGCAGCGCCGCATCCTAAATTACGATTATTCAGGATAACAGCGCCAAAACCTTGTTGTTCAAGCCACTCGCGTGTACCGTCTGTAGAACCGTTGTCCACCGCAACAATACGAGAAAAATCAACATCTTCGCGGTCAAGGCTATCAATGAACCTTCGGGTGTAATCGAGTTGGTTGTAAGTGGCGAAAGTGATTGTGTAGTTAGTCTTCATAAGGGTGTTCTTTTTTCTCGACTTGCATCATTGTGCTACAAACATGAATCTAGATCTAATGGCGGACACGTAAAAATAAGGAAACCCCCACAAGAGAGAGAATAGTCACAGCAAAGACAAAAAATCGATCCATATAAATAGGGAATATTACTAAATGAAGAAATATAAACCCCGAACAAATTATTAAAAAATCTATCTCTAAATCAGAAATTTTATTGCGTATTTTTTTGCTGAGAAATAAGATGAGTACAGTAACATAAATAAATCCATGCTTACTAAAAATCATTTCATGAGCGGCAGTCAAAGCCGAACTCGCATATAAAGAATACTGCATTGGAGCATCTACGTCGCGCGGATAAGGGTTTGGGCCAGCAAGTGTAAAATTAAATATTACCCAATAACCGTAGTTTTCTTCTAGCTTGTTTATTAACACATAAATCAGAATCGAGAGAACAGCAGAAGAGAGGGCGTGGACCCTATGGCCACGGAAATAATTTACAGCATTTATTAGCAGAGAAAGCAAAACAAAGTCGGTTCTAAATAATGGCAAAAATATCGCCACAAAACATCCCCAACGCCTATTTATTGAACTAACAAGCAGGCAGAACAGAGAATAAAAACAAGCCAGAGCATCTGGGGTAGAGAATCTTGCTAGCGAAAGATAACCAGAGAGTACAACCACTACAGGGAGCCACATCATTGAAACGCCCAGTTTTTTAGACAGTATTCCAACCAACAATACTGAAAATGCAGAAAATATAGCGCTTATAAAATAAGTACCTCTAGAATATTCAACACCTAAAGCTTTTAACTTTCGCAGCAACTCGACATAGATAACTCTGATTGAGTAAAAGGGAATTTGTTGAACTAGAGATTTAGGATCTTTAAAGACTGTTCCCCTGTAAGAACCACCATCTTGATCACGAATCAACTCAGAGAATTTTTCAGAAGAGACTTCTTTTGCAATGTCATCATAGACATTTTGAGAAAGAATTGCTTCACGAGCACCATCTTTATAATATGCGGCAGCAACATAACCAACAATATCCCAGTTATAGTATGGCCGCATAAGGCCTGAGAAAAAAACTATAGCAATAGTTACAGTTAACAATATTTTTTCAGAAAATCTCACCAATTACTCCCCATCAACTCTCTTAGTTCTCTCGTCTTAAGTCTTAATTGAGTGAAGCAGGTCACACGGCCCTGATAACTCAAAAAATTTATACCCCCGATTTTTCTAACGATTTTGGCATTTTCGTTTTAACAGTATTTTTTTAAATATTGAGCTTGTTAAATATAAAACGAGGCAAATGCATGATCACCAGCATTATGGCTTGCCAAATTCCTGGCGTATAGACAACTGGCCTTCCAGCTGCAATACCTTTCAAGATATCTTGCGCAACTTGCTCGACTGGGGCCATTTTTTGGCCTTTGGCTTTGAGGTCACTCGTCATTGGGGTGTCGGTGGGGCCGGGTTTAACGAGAACAACTTTCACACCGGTGTGGGCCAAACGGTGTTGCATACCTTGAGCATAACGTGATACCAAACCTTTGGCTGCACCGTACACATAGTTGGTTTTACGACCACGGTCACCTGCCACTGACCCGATGATGGCAATCGTGCCGTGGTTGGCTGTCACCATCGACTTAGCAAAGGCTTCTGCAAATAACACCGGCGAGACTCCGTTGACTTGCAAAGCCGCATCACAAACAAGCACATCATCTTGACAGGTGACTTGGTCAGCTAATAAGCCGTGGGCGATCAGCACCACATCCACTGATGATTGCGACACGATAGCGCTCACCAACTGTGCAATATCAGCAGCATCAACGAAATCTGTTGTCATCACCTTCACATCCGACCGTGGACTGCGCACACGCAAATCATCCGCTACGCGTTGCGTGCGCACAGCATCACGGCCAACGAGAGTGAGACGTACCGGTGCCGCCTGCACCCACAAACGCGCACAATGCTCAGCAATGGTCGAGGTGGCGCCAACTATGACGATATGTTGCATATTCAGTACTCCATCAAACGCCGTGACATAGCTGAACTTATGCCCTTATCTCGGTGTTTTACAAATTCAGACAAGCGCGTGTAGCCTACTTCAAATAGTTCACGGGACATGCGTGCATCTTTGGCCATGTACAAACGACCCTTCGCCTCGCGCACGATAGCGTCAAGCTTTGCAAACAAGGTCAAGCTACGTTCCCCCCTGTTAGGAAAATCCAACGCCAATGTCACGCCTGGCATAGGGAAACTTAGCATGCCCTTGGCCTTACGATCGCCAAAGGTTTTGAGCACTGCTAAAAACGAACCCTCACCCGAAGCTGCAACGGCATCCAGCATTGCCTGTACAGCTTCTTGCCCACTTTGTCTCGGCACTACGCTTTGGTACTGATAAAAACCACGCCGACCATACATACGGTTCCAATGTTGCAAGTTATCCAGCGGATAAAAGAACGACTCATAGTGAGCCATAGACAGACCGGTCTTGAATTTTTGCAGTTGGTAATAGACTAAATTAAAGGGCTTAAGCGTCAGACTATTCACCAGCGATACGGGTGGAACACAAGGCATAGTCAGAGATTTAGCATCGGACTTGCGCTGTAGAGCAGCTAGCGTCATACGCGATGGTTTTTGGGTGTTGGCTTGGTCCTGCGAGATGTGGTTCCCACGAATAAAAATCCCACGCAAAGTGGGGCCAGACAAACAATCAATCCACGACACCGTGTGTTCCCAGTCTTGTTCGGATGCATCGGCCAAGTCAAAGAATTCACTTAAGCCTTGGTATGGCAAGGTTTCAGTTTGCATCCAAGGACTTCCCACACGGCGCAACTGCAACTCAGCCCTCACAATCACGCCCGTCAAGCCCAAACCGCCCACCGTAGCACTCATCAAATCAGGTTCAGTGGACCAGTCGAGGTGCAAGACTTCACCGCTAGTACGTGCTAGCGACAAGCTCAACACATGCTCCCCAAATGTCCCGAACACATGATGGTTTTTGCCGTGTACGTCATTGGCAATAGCGCCACCTACAGTAACGAGCTGTGTCCCGGGTGTAACAGGCAGCATCCAGCCGCGCGGCACCAAGAGGCGTTGAATGTCACGCAAAAGCACGCCAGCTTCGCAAACTAATCGGCCCGAACTTTCGTCGAACGAGATGAACTTATTCAACCCCACGGCGTGCCACAAATAGCCATTGGGGTTAAGGCAAACATCACCATAGCTGCGACCATTGCCCAAAGCCAAACCTTGCGTGTTTTGTGTGATGACTGAAGCGACTTGACCACGGTCTGTCAACACCCTCACATCGTGCAAGTCACTCGATAACAGGCCCCATGCGCTGACCGGCTTCACACCAGCTCCTGTTTAAAGACAAATCGCTTGTCTAGGTGATATTTAATGAACGACCCAACGGTCAGGCCAATGACTGCGCCAAAGTAACGCATGACATCGGTTTCAAACATGACTTGAAACGCCCACTCAAAGCCCCAAAAAATCAGCGTAGTAAAAACGCTCATAAAACCATAAAGAGCAAACAAGCGAGTGTCATGTGCAAGGTTGTTTGCTTGAAAAGCGAAAACGTATTTCTTCTCGAGCACGTACTTAATTGGAAAACCCATAGCCGTACCAACTAGCACGGAAAGTTCAATGGCATGAGGGCCAACATACCAAGCCACAACTAAGGCTTGAGTACCTATGTTTGTCACAGTTGCAAAACCCGACACCATGCCGTAGATCAGCGCAATGTGCGCAGCAGCTTTCATGACAATACTCGAGCCAACGTCATGACCCCCAGCATAAAAGCTACCACGGCCCAGCTTGTCTTGTCTTTGATTGCAAACACAATTGGGTCGTCGTGCATGCGCCCCCGGTGGGCAATCAACCAAGCACGTGAAATCCAAAATAACATGACGGGACAGACCAACCAAATCAACTGTGGCTGGGCGTACAAATGGGCGGCCTGCCCGTCTTGAATATACAACGCCAACACCAACACTGCAATGAAACCTGCGCTACCGCCCAAGCTAGACACCAGCTCCAAATCGTCTGGTTCGTAGCCACGCCCTCGCAGAGGGCCTACTTTGCCAGTATCACGTGCGGATTTGAGCTCGCTGTAACGTTTAATGAGCGCCAAGCTTAAGAAAATGAACATGGAAAACAGCAACAACCAAAAGGATAAGGGCACATCGATTGCAACCGCCCCCGCAATGATGCGCAAGGTGTACAACGCAGCTAGCGTTAGAACATCTACCACCGCCAACTGCTTCAGGTACAGCGAATAAGCCAAGGTCAGCCCAAAATAGGCAGCCAATGTGACTGAAAATAAAACAGGCATGTAACAAGTGGATAACGCTATCGCTAAGCACAGCAAGAATGGCCAAGCTACCCAGCCAACAACTAAACTCAAGGCTCCAGAAGCGAAGGGACGATTACGTTTGCGTTGGTGATGCCGATCATCTTGCACGTCCACCATATCGTTGAGCAAGTAAACACTAGACGCAGTAAGACTAAACACAACAAAAGCCATCATGGCAAGCAAATCGCGCTCACCATCGACATATTGGTGGGCCGCCATGAGCGGTACAAACACCAATATATTTTTCATCCATTGATGCAAGCGCATCGCTTTCAACATAGACATCAATTTGGATGGCATATCGCTGCGAAACACCTGCCCCACAGGGCCTTGAGTTTTTGCTTGCGCCAATAAAGTAGCAGGTGCATCCACCACATATGCCGTATGCGCCCTCGCCCACACTTGCACATCAGGCCAGTCGTTACCCACATAATCAAACTCTTCCTCACCAAAGCGATCAACCAAAGCTTGAGCTTTAGCATCAGACTTGAGGTTGGTATCGCCCTCAGTCGCCAATACCTCGTCGAACAGCTGCAGATGTTGTGCCACTTGCTCTGCCAACAGACGATGACTGGCAGTGGCCAAAACCAAACGCCTGCCGCCTTGTTTTTCTGAGCGAAGCCAATTCAACAGCTCGAGGTTGTAAGGCAGTGCAGAAACATCAATTTGGCTAAATTGCGCCAGCTCGGCCTTCAGCTTGGTTTTGCCTTGCAGCCACCACATCAAAGGTTTGAAAAACTGAAAAGGATATTGGATTAAATATTGACTGGCACATTCCACTAATAGATCAGTGCGAACTAGCGTCCCATCTAGATCAACTACTAGGACTCTTGAATTCATGCCCATAGTGTTTGATTTTTCAGGTGCTTGTAGCAAGCAAAGTTGATGGTGTAGTCGCGCATGGCTTATTCTATTTGGCACTGGCCTCATTGCGCCGTATCTCATCCACAGCCGCCTTGATGCGCAACTTCAGCAATTCACGTCCAAGTTCAGGGGTGGCCAGTTCAGGGCGGCCGCTCATGCCTTGTGCCGCTGGCTGTTGAGCGCTGCGCGCCAGTAAAGCTGCTTGCCTGACCGAATCAGGCTGGACCGCCCAAATCTGGGCGGTGTCGGACACACCAGCATGCTCACCCTGCACCGCTTGTGGCACGCCTTGGCGCGTTAAATACGCCTCTTCCAGCTCAGGTTGGTAGTAGCTTTGCACATGCAGCACACGCACACCTGCAGCTTGCAGCATGCGGGTCATGCGTTGGGCCACTTGGTCTTGAATGGCCTGACTCTGCCCATGGTCGCCAATCAAGTAGACACGCTTGAACCCGGCATAGGCCAGGCTCAGCACCATGTCTTGCAAGACACGGTCAAAAGTCTCATCGCGCAAGGCCATGGTGCCGGGAAATAACAAATTGCCGCTCGGTTTGTCCATCGGTCCTTGCGGCACCACCTTCAGCACAGGAGCCACCAGGGTTCGCCCCAATGCAGCAGCTATTTCTTTTGCGGCATAGGCCACCACGTGGTTGTGCTTGCCCAGCGTGATGTAAGAGCCGTTTTGCTCCACCCCGCCCGTGGGCAAAATAACCGAAGTGTGTCCAGCGTCAATCTGTGCTTTGAGCTCGACCCAAGTAAGATCTTCCATCCAAATCGAATGGCTCAGCTCTTGGGCACACAGCGGCAACGCGCACAGCCCCAGACACATTGCCAAGGTAATTGAGCGCATCCGATTCATCAACATCATGAAGTACCTCAACCAACTCTCCTTCGCATCACCATGGACTTGATTTCTTCCAACCTGATTGACCAGGGGATTTACTTTGTGGTGCTGCATGTGGGCAAGGCCTTGGCAGCACCACTCATCATGCAGTCAGAGCTGTATTGGGTGTACCTGTTTTCAGGTTTCGCCATCGCTTGGCTCGTGTGGAAACTGTACCTTGTTCGCCAAGCCACATTGACCCCTGCGCCAGCTTCTGGCAGTTTTTGGCAAAACTTTTTTTCGCGTGACATCTGGTGGCACCCATCAGCCCGCGTTGACTACAAGTTTTATGTGCTCAACGCCTTGTTGATGGCTTGGATCACCAGCCAATTTTGGGTGTCTGAACAAACGGTGATCTCTTGGTTGCCAGCTTTGGGGACGTCACAAGCGTCGGAACCTCTGGCCGTGCCTCATATTCTGAGTCGACTGGTGTTCACATTGCTGTTCTTTGTCGCTTACGACTTGGGGCGCTTTGTCGCCCACAGCCTGTTGCACGACATCGCATGGCTGTGGGAGTTTCATCAAGTGCACCACTCGGCCCAGGTGCTCACACCACTCACCGCGTATCGGGTGCATCCGGTGGACTTGGCCGTTATGGCTTGGGTGCCTGCTGTGTTCACTGGCGTGCTGAGTTGGGCGTATGCGCGTTGGGTTGACCCGAGCGTGACTTTCTTCACTTTCATGGGTTTTCATGCGCTGGTGTGGTTGTTTAACCTGGTTGACCACCTGCGGCATTGGCATGTGTGGGTCACCTATGGCCCCACACTCAACCGCTGGTTCATCAGCCCCGCGCACCACCAGCTGCACCACAGCGCCAACTCCGAACACTGGGGCTGCAACCGAGGTTACGAGCTGGCCATTTGGGACCGCCTCTACGGCACCTTTATCCAACCGAGCTTAACGCCCATGGTGTTTGCCAAAGGTCTGGGCGATGGCACAGACGGGCAATGGCACACGCTGAGGGCTTTGTTTTTGCGCCCTTTTACACAGCTCTTTGCTTACCTTTTTGCGCGCTTGAAGCCCAAGCGCTTGCGCTTGTAACGGAACGCTTGCACTCCTAACTCAGCGCTTACGCTCGTAAGGCTCAATGCGGTCGTCAGGAATCACGCTGTCGTTGGCAGGGTGCGCTGGCAAGTAGCTGTTCATCAGTGGGTTCAGCCACACGGTTTCGTTATACAAGTTCACCGGGCGAACCACTCGCGCACCACCATCTCGCGTGAGCGGCTTCCAAGAGAAGTTCGCATACGAGCGGCTTGAGCTGGTCAAGAAAGCATCGAACGGGATGGCCCAGAAAATGCCTTTGTCGAACGATCCTTCGCCAAACACAGCGGCAGGCACATTGGTCTTGGTGGCATACGCACCCATGGTGGCGCCATTGGCAAACACCTTAGCCACCGTCATCGTGGCACCGCGGTCGCCGGCCAAATATTGGCCCGCGCTCAGCGACGCATGCACGCCGTCTATTGGCGTATGCCAATAGCCCGTGATGTGCCCGGTCTTCACCTTGTAATCGCGGTAGCTGAAGTTTTGTTCAAAGCTGCGTTGTTTAACTTGGTTCATGTCCGCACCCACCGCCCAACGGCTGCCAGGTTGTCGGTACAACACTTCGCCGCCCACACCACCGAACATTTCTTCGAAATAACCGCCATACACCGTGCCATACCAGTTAGGCCCTAAGCGACTGGTTTTGCTGAGGGTGAGGTTGGTCATTGTCACGGGCGAGGTCACAAAGTACTCACGCAAATACGTGCGCACACGAGGCAAATCAGATGATCCAGGGTCTTTGAACTTGTTGTAGTTGTTCAGCAGGCGGCCGCGCGCCATGCCTCGAACTTCCATGTCCCAAGGCAGCTTCAAACCCATGCGTACTGCAGCACTGAATTGGTACAACACAAACCCATCGGCACCACCCAAGGTTTGAATAAAGTCCAAACCCGGCTCTACATACGAAGCCGTGTTGCGCTGCACCAGCGCAGGCTTTGCAGGGTCTTGTGGCGATGGGTCATAAGTGGGCTGTGCAGGCAACTTCGCCTCTTGCGTGCGCGCAGGCTCGGTTTTGGATTGCGCCCATGCCTCGCGATCCACGCGTTGCACAGCCATCACCTCACCCATGTTGCGGTGTTGAATTTCAACTTGTCCAATGTCTGCCGGTGCATCACGATGAATCACCGTCATGGCTTTGTCCAGCCGAACTTGGGGGTAGGGGTTTTGGGTGCGGTCTGCAGCCAAAACCAAGGTCTTGGGGTCAGCTTGGTAAATTTGCGCCACATGCCACTGGGTGTACTTCTCTACATCCAGCGCTGTTTGATTCCAGTTGGGGGCTTGGTTGGGTTTGGTTCTGCTCACAGCAGGCAACGCAGGGTCGGTGACTTTGGGCACGTTCAGGCCTGACAGGTCTGTGTAAAACGTCAAGCCAAAGGCCCAGGTGTTACCTCGCTCAATGCCCGCAGAAACGTCAAAACCACGCGCCGGGCGGTACACCACTGCCCAGTTGATGGGCGACTTGGCTGGGAAAAAATTACCCAACGGCTCCGCCTTGTAGTTGTTGCCGTCGTATTCGGCTTTCAGCACCACATTCCAAGGCGTTTGGTACTCGAAACCACCAAACAAAGACGCAGGTCCATGGAACCAGCTGCTGGCTGCAAATGTTCCCCCGTTACCCACATCGTTTTGGCGTGCATCAAAGCCTTTGCCGAACACGCGACTAAATAGATTTTTCATGCTGTCTCGGTTGCCCAAGTAGCCCCATGCAATGCCTGCAGACCAATCGAAACGACCTGTGCGTTTGCTGGCCACCACGTATTCCGAGCTGAACAAACCCGTGCCGCCCATATCGCGCCAGCCCACTGCGATCTCCGGCAAATAGTTGGACTCGCGCCAGGCGCGCAGTTTCATGTCGATGCTTTTGTCTTTGTATGCCTGCGTACCACTCCACGACTCAAATGGAGAATACAAACGGTTCGAAATACTGGTGTAACGAAACCCCGTTTCCATCCAATCCAAGGGCTGGAACATCACGCTCACTTGGTTGTAGGGCCATATTCTGTGTAGCCCAAAACCAAAGTACCCCGCATCTTGCATGCGCGCGGTCGGCGTTTGCAGCAAGCCCACATTTCCCCAGTTGCTGGCACTGGGCCTGGTTTGCAAATGTCGCCCCGCCATGTCCCACGCGTCTGTTTGTGGTGTTTCGGGCACCACTTGACGGTGATAGTTGGCAAATGCGTCTAACGGCACGTTCGATGCTACACCTTGGATGCCTAGCCAAGCGGCCCAGCGTTGGTTGAACGCATCGTTCATTGACGGCTTGGGTGCCCATACCCAAGCCCCTGGCGCGGGTCTGTCTTGATTGCCTGCATTCCAGTCGCGCAAACCCGCTTTTTGCACACGCCCGTCAGGCTGAGCCACCCAGGCCCAAGGTACTGCCGTGTTGGGAAAACACGCGCGCACATAGTCGTTGGCCTGCAAACCCTCTTTATGGGGCACTTCGCACACAGCGCCGTCCGCGCTCATCACACGCAAGATATTGGGACGTGTGGGAATAATCACCCTGTCGCCCGGCAAAACAAGTGGATCGCGCTGTGGGTTGGCTGCCAGCCATTTGCCGCTGGCAGATGCCACGCGCACACGGCCTGTAGGTGGCAAAGCTTGCAGGGCTTGTTGCAAGCCTGCAAGCTCACTTGCAGAAATTTGTTTTTCGCTTAGAAGGGCCGTCAACTGCGTTTGAAGCGCTGTCTGCTCAAGCGCTTGCTTGACTTTTTCTTCCGGCGTAGCCCATATCAACCCGAGAGGGTATGCATCAGGCACATCGGTTTGTTGCTCTAGCCAATCACTCAGCCTTACAGTGGGGGTTGGTTTTGTTTGCGCGTTTGCGCACGACAGTACGATCGCACCAAGCAGCGCCGCTGTTAAACGCGCGTATTTCATGGTTTGACCACTCCTGGCTTCACCATTCCTAGTGGTCGCAAAGTCAAGCACAGCTCAGGAGCCACACACTGCTCGCTATAAATCACTTGGTTGTTCACCACGGCATAGGTTTCGTTGTACAGCCATTCACGCCCATCGGCAGTTTTACTTTTGACCTGTTCGATGAACCATTGAGCAGGTTGATCGACCAGTGCCGCTTCTTGGGCTGTTGGCTTCACCCACTGGCTGATGACGTATTCCACCTGACCATATCGGTAGCCAGGCATCAGGTCTTTGCTGCGGCTCCACACCAAGGGGCGCTTGGACACGGCCAAGTCATTCCAGCTGGGCACTTTGTCGCTTTGCTTACGTAGCTCGTGCGTCATGCCCTGGACTTCCACCACGCGGCCGTTCACCAGGTGAAGCATTTCACGCTGCCCGCTGTACCAATGCTCGTGCACGTCGAGGCCTTTGGTTTGGCGGTAGCCCAAGGCCATGACGCTGCTGCGTCCGTGTAAGCTCACCTGCAAATACTCCAGCCCGGACTGATAGGTGCTGCCAGATGATCCTTTGGGCACCAAGGTGGCGAAGGTGTCCACTACGGGATTGAAGCCTTCACACGCGGTCAAAGCAAGCAACACGCACGTAAATGCTACTACTCGCAAGAGTCGTAGTGTCAAGATACGGGAGGTTGCCATTCAATAAACAAAATAAATAATATAGGTTCAAAAAAAAACGCCCCAGAGGGGCGTTTTTTTAGGTCACACAAATTATTTTGTGTTGGTTGTTGAAGTCGTAGTGGTAGATGCCGCGGCAACAGCGTCATCCTTGTTGGCTGCAACAGCTGCAACAGCTGCAACGGCAGCAACAGCTGCAGCAGCAACACCAACAGTCACTCCAGCGGCAGCGCCAGCGGCAGCGCCAGCGGCGCCCGCGCCTGCGCCAGCACCACCGGCGCCAGCGCTACCAGCAGATTGGCTTTGAGCAAAAACAGCAGAAGACAAAGAAAGAGCCAAAGACATGCACAGAGCGGAAACTTTTTTCATGGTGATGATCCAAAAATTGATTGATGAGTCGGCCTCAATGCAAACGCCCTGAGATCCTGATCGATCAAGAAAAATACACTTCCTGATTCGATACATTTCCAATATACCGCAGTTTTTAATGTTTTAACAAAAAAACCACAAAATCGATACTAACTTTTTTTGTTCAAATATGAACAAATCATCTACTTGTCACTAGAATAATTGTCAGATCAGGATCATTTTCCAGCGATAGTTTCTTGTGTTTTACGCACCAAGAACAGCGGTAGCGTGGCTGATTGACTCCACATATGCCAAATAAACAAACCCAAGAAGACACCTACTTTAGAGTGCTACGCATTTTGAAAGAAAACCCAGACCTCACTCAACGTGAGTTAGCTGAAAAATTAGGGGTTAGTGTAGGTAGCCTGAACTATTGCTTGAAAGCTCTCATTGAGAAGGGCTGGATCAAGGTACAGAACTTCAATCAATCCAAAAACAAGTTTGGCTATGTTTACATACTGACGCCTAGTGGTATCGCAGAGAAAGCAGCTCTGACCAGTAATTTTTTAAGACGCAAGCTTGACGAATATGAGGTACTTAAGTCTGAAATTGAATCTCTGCATTCAGAACTGCAATCAAATCACGAACACAAGGACGTTAAAGCATGATTAACGTCACACCAGTAATACTCTGCGGTGGTTCTGGCACTCGTTTGTGGCCCCTGTCTCGTGCAGGTTTTCCTAAGCAGTTTCTAGTTTTATCGGGCACTACCAGCTTGTTTCAACAAGCAGTTGAGCGCATCAGTCTGTTAAGCGCACCAGACATTGCGATAAACAACACATTGGTTGTCACGAACGAAGAACACCGTTTTTTGTCGTTGGAGCAGCTCCGAGAAGTCAAAGGCGCTAATGCCACTTTATTGCTAGAACCAGCAGGTCGCAATACGGCCCCCGCGCTTACCTTGGCTGCACTACAAGCCACCGAAGGAGGAAAAGACCCTATTCTGGTTGTTACCCCTGCTGACCAAACGGTGCAAAACTTAGCCGCCTTTCAAAAAGCACTGCAACAAAGTATCCGCGCTGCTGCCACAGGTGGTATTGTCATTTTAGGTATCACTCCCAACAAACCTGAAACAGGCTATGGCTACATCCAACAGGCTGGTACCGCCGGCGCGTACGGCGAATACACAGTGGCCCAGTTTACTGAAAAGCCCAATTTAGAGGAGGCCAAGGCCTACCTAGCCGGAGGCCAACACACTTGGAACAGTGGCATGTTCGTGCTAAAAGCTAGTACTTGGCTAAAAGCGCTACAACATTTCCGTCCCGATATTGCCACCGCAACGCAGGCCGCTTGGCAAACGAAAACTATCGACACTTCTTTTGTAAGGCCCAATAAGCAGGCCTTTACTCAGGTGCCTTCAGAGTCGGTTGACTACGCTGTAATTGAGAAGTGCCCAGACTCAGACTTCCCCATTCACATGGTTTCGCTAGATGCCGGATGGAACGATCTGGGCGCATGGGATGCCGTTTGGCAAGTTAACCAAAACGGTCACCAAGATGCGCAGGGCAACGTAGTGCAGGGGGATGCTTTGCTGGCTGATACATCCAATACATTCATTTACGCCAGCAGCCGTTTAGTCGGCACTGTGGGCGTGAACAACCTCATCATTGTGGAAACCGCAGATGCCGTGCTTGTAGCCGACCGCTCGCAAAGCCAAAACGTCAAGAAGCTCGCCCATCAGCTTGAAGCGCAGAAACGTGAAGAGCTAAGCCTTCACCGCAAAGTACACCGACCCTGGGGGTGGTACGACAGCATAGACGAAGCCGAACGATTCAAGGTCAAGCGGATTCAAGTTAACCCCGGCGCAAGCCTGAGCTTGCAAAAACACCATCATCGTGCCGAGCATTGGATTGTGGTTAAAGGCACAGCAGAGGTTACTTGTGGCGAGAAGGTCACCTTGCTGAGTGAAAATCAGTCCATTTATATTCCTCTGGGTGAAGTTCACCGCTTGGCTAACCCCGGCAGCATTTCTTTGGAAATTATTGAAGTACAGACGGGTAGCTATTTAGGTGAAGACGACATTGTTCGTTTTGAAGATACCTACGGACGATCAAGTAATAAATGAAGATCCAAAAAATTTACGTCGCAGGTCATCGTGGAATGGTGGGTTCTGCCATTGTGCGCCAGTTACTGGCGCAAGGAGTGGTTCAAAGTCAAATAATTACCCGCACACACGCCGAGCTACATTTGACCAACCAATTGGCGGTACAGCAGTTTTTTGCACAAGAGAAGCCCACGCATGTATATCTAGCTGCTGCCAAAGTGGGCGGCATTCACGCCAACAACACATACCCAGCAGAATTCATCTACGAAAACCTGATGGTGCAAGCCAACGTCATTGAGGCTGCATTCCAAAACGGCGTGCAAAAGCTCTTGTTCTTGGGCTCAAGTTGCATCTACCCCCGCTTGGCCGCACAGCCCATGCGCGAAGATGCATTGCTCACTGGGACTCTAGAGCCCACTAATGAGCCCTATGCTATTGCCAAAATTGCAGGGATAAAACTCTGCGAAAGCTACAACCGTCAATATGGTGCTAGCCACGGTGTGGACTACCGAAGTGTCATGCCTACTAACCTGTATGGCCTTGGTGACAACTATCACCCCGAGAACAGCCACGTCATTCCTGCGCTCATTCGACGCTTTCATGAGGCAAAGCTGGCCAGCGCACCCAGCGTTGCCATCTGGGGAACAGGCACGCCGCGTCGCGAGTTTTTGTATGTCGACGACATGGCCGCCGCCAGTGTGCATGTCATGCAGCTGCCCAAAACCATATACGACCAACACACTGCCCCCATGCAAAGCCACATCAACGTTGGCAGTGGATCTGACGTGACCATTGCCGAAGTTGCGCAAGCAATTGCACAAACTGTAGGCTACACCGGCCAAATTGAATTTGATACATCTAAGCCCGACGGTGCGCCACGCAAGTGGATGGACAGCTCGCGCCTCAACGACCTAGGCTGGCAGGCCAAAGTGAGCTTACAGCATGGCCTCTCTGCTGCCTATCAAGATTTCTTGAGAAAAAAATGACAAAAAACTCCCAACCCAAAGTGGCCCTCATCACTGGCATCACGGGCCAAGACGGCTCTTACCTTGCTGAGTTTTTACTTGAAAAAGGCTACATCGTCCATGGCCTTAAACGCCGTGCATCGCTGTTTAACACCCAGCGGATTGACCACATCTACCAAGACCCGCACATCGAGCACGCCAACTTCAAACTGCACTACGGCGACCTGAGCGACACCAGCAACCTCATTCGCATCGTTCAAGAAACCCAGCCCGACGAAATCTACAACCTCGGCGCCCAAAGCCATGTGGCCGTTTCGTTCGAGTCTCCCGAATACACTGCCGACGTAGACGGCATTGGAGCCCTGCGCTTGCTCGAAGCTATTCGCATCTTGGGCCTAGAAAAAAAAACACGCTTTTACCAAGCCAGTACATCCGAGCTGTATGGCTTGGTGCAAGAAATTCCGCAAAAAGAAACTACACCTTTCTATCCACGCAGCCCTTACGCTGTGGCAAAAATGTACGCATATTGGATTGTGGTTAACTACCGAGAAGCCTATGGTATGTATGCCTGTAACGGCATTTTATTTAACCACGAAAGCCCACGCAGAGGCGAAACTTTTGTGACCAGAAAAATCACACGCGGCCTGGCTAACATAGCCCAAGGGCTAGAAAAGTGCCTATACATGGGCAACCTAGACGCCCTGCGAGACTGGGGTCATGCTAAAGACTACGTACGCATGCAGTGGATGATGCTGCAACAAGACAAGGCGGAAGATTTCGTCATTGCTACTGGCGTTCAATACAGCGTACGCCAGTTCGTAAAATGGAGCGCCCAGGAGTTGGGCGTTTCCCTGGAATTTGAAGGTCGAGGCACCAATGAAATCGCCACTGTAACAGCAATTACAGGGAACAAGGCCCCTAGCCTCAAGGTAGGCGACGTGATCGTCAAAGTCGACCCCCGCTACTTCCGCCGAACCGAGGTCGAAACCTTGCTGGGCGACCCCTCTAAAGCCAAAATCAAGCTTAACTGGACACCCGAAATTACTACGCAGCAAATGTGCGCAGAAATGATGGCCTCCGATTTGCAAGAGGCCAGAAAGCATGCACTACTTAAAATGCAAGGCTTTCATTTAAACGTCAGTATGGAATAAAAATGAAAATCGCAATTGCAGGCACAGGTTATGTAGGTTTATCTAACGGCATATTGCTATCCCAGCACAATGAAGTTGTGTGTCTAGATATTCTGCCGTCAAAAGTAGACATGCTTAATCGGAAAGAATCCCCCATTGACGATAATGACATTAAGGAATACTTAAAGGACAAACGACTCAACTTTAGAGCAACATTAAATAAGCAAGAAGCTTACGACGGAGCTCAGTATGTCATTATTGCAACACCAACTGATTATGACCCCGCCACAAACTACTTCAACACAGAAAGCATTGAAACAGTGGTAAGCGATGTGTTAGCAATAAATCCTAAAGCAGTAATGATCATTAAGTCCACTATCCCAGTTGGCTACACTGCAAATCTTAAGGCATCCCTTCAAGCAAAGCATAATATGAAAGAGGATATCCCTCTTATTTTTAGCCCAGAATTTTTGCGTGAAGGCAGAGCCCTTCATGACAACCTATACCCGAGCCGCATCGTTGTTGGTGAGCGCTCTGATCGCGCCCGAATCTTCGCTGAGTTACTTCAGCAAGGCGCAATTCAACAACAAGTTCCAATCCTTTTTACAGATAGCACGGAGGCAGAAGCCATAAAACTATTTGCAAACAGCTTCCTAGCAATGCGCGTGGCTTACTTTAACGAGTTAGACACCTACGCCGCCGCGCATGGATTGGACAGCCGACAGATCATTAACGGAGTGTGCTACGACCCACGTATAGGCAATCACTACAACAACCCAAGTTTTGGATATGGCGGTTATTGCTTACCTAAAGATACCAAACAGCTTTTATCTAATTATCATAATACGCCGCAAAAACTAATTGAAGCCATTGTCGCGTCCAACACAATTCGTAAGGACTACATTGCTCAAGAAATAATCAACCGTAAACCAAAAACTGTTGGAATCTACCGACTTATTATGAAAGCTGGCTCAGACAATTTTCGTGCATCTTCGATTTTAAGTATCATAAAACGTATAAAGGCAAAAGGAATAGACGTAATTATTCATGAACCAGGAATAAAAGAAAAAAAATTTCTCGAATCATATCTAGTAAATAATATATCTGATTTCAAGGTGAAATCAGATATTATTGTCGCAAACAGGATAAGCGATGAAATCCGTGACGTAACTGACAAAATATTTAGCCGAGATCTTTTTGGGAATGATTAATAGTTCAATCAACTCACAAACCCACACCAATATATAACACGATAAATTTTGAACATTATTCCAAAATTTCTTGTCAAAAAATTACAATATCCAGACAGGTTGCGTAAAATTTTTGAAAATTTAGCATGGTTATTTGCTGATAAAATCTTACGCTTAAGCGCAGGCCTATTAATTGGAGTGTGGATTGCACGATACTTTGGTCCAGAACAGTTCGGCTTATTTAGTTATGCGATGTCTTTTTTAGGTTTGTTTGGTGCAATCGCTGGGCTAGGATTACAGGGTATCGTGGTACGCAACATTGTTTGCGACCCCGAATCTAGCAATGTAACATTAGGTACAGCTGCTATATTGCAATTCATAGCTGGATTTTTTGCATATGGCTTAATGTTAATCACGATTTTTTGGCTTCGACCTACTGACACTTATGCAAAAATATTAATTTCCATTCTTGGCTTGACCTTTTTTTTCAAATTTAGTGATGTAGCCATATTTTGGTTTGAGTCGCAAATTGAATCGAAATATACGGTTTGGGTACAGAATTTCTGTTTTATTTTATTTGTAGCAATAAAGATTTGGCTGATATTAATTCATAGCTCAATAGTAGCTTTTGCTTGGGCGACAGTTGCTGAAGGACTAGCAGTAGCATTGCTTATGGTTTACGCATTACATTTACGCGACTCGAAATTAAGTAAAATATACTTTAGCTTTGAATGCGCCAAAATGCTACTTAAAGACAGCTGGCCTATGTTGTTATCAGCCTTATCAATAGGCGTTTACATGAAAATTGATCAGATAATGCTTGGTCAAATGTTAGGTAATGAAGCAGTTGGTATATTTACTGCTGCAACTCGAATTAGCGAGGCATGGTATTTTATTCCAATGATGATTGTATCTACAGTTTTTCCATCAATGTTAGAAATAAAAAATAACAATGAAATCCAATTTGATAGACGCATGCAAAATCTTTATGATTTAATGGCTCTCATTTCAATAGGAGTTGCTATTCCTATGACTTTGCTATCCACGCCACTCGTCGTAATTCTATATGGTGATTCATTTGCACCATCTGGATTAATATTAGCAATTCATATTTGGGCAGGTGTCTTTGTTTCTTTGGGGGTCGCTAGCGGGCAGTGGTTACTAGCACAGAATATACAAATACTTTTATTTTATCGAACCTTAATTGGAGCATTTATTAATATAATAATGAATATTATATTAATCCCAAAATATGGAGTGTTAGGGGCTGCAATCTCAACTGTAATATCTCAACTTTTTGTTGGCCTTTTACTTGATGTATTTAGAAATGAAACCAGGAAAATTGGTTTAATGAAGATTAAGGCGTTCAATTTATTCAGAATTTATCGGTTTGTCAAAGGTTAAAATGAAAAATTATTCAACAAAAATACGGACTCTAATAACTGGTGGCGCAGGATTTTTAGGATCACATATTTGTGAAAGATTATTAAAGGATGGTCATTACGTGATGTGTCTAGATAATTACTTTACAGGCGCGAAGGAAAATATTTTACATTTAATAGAAAATCCAAACTTTGAATTAATTCGACATGATGTAGTTTTTCCAATTAATCTGGAAGTTGATCAAATCTACAATATGGCTTGTCCGGCATCGCCCGTACATTATCAATATGATCCAATACAAACGACAAAAACTAGTGTTTTCGGTGCAATTAACATGCTAGGACTAGCTAAACGGACTGGCGCTAAGATTATGCAAGCATCTACTAGTGAAGTTTACGGCGACCCGGAAATGCATCCTCAACATGAAAGTTATTGGGGGAACGTAAATTCTATTGGCATACGATCATGCTACGATGAAGGAAAGCGTTGTGCAGAAACTCTTTTTTTTGATTATAAGCGGGTACATGATGTAGATATCAAAGTAGCTAGAATATTTAATACTTACGGAGATCGTATGCACCCAAATGATGGTCGAGTTGTAAGTAACTTTATAATTCAAGCGTTGAAGGGGGAGCCTATTACGATTTACGGAGACGGTACGCAGACTCGTTCGTTCTGTTATGTAGATGACATGATTGATGGATTTATTAAACTTATGGCTGCGCCGAAATATTTTTGTGGGCCAGTAAATCTCGGAAATCCGGAGGAGTTTTCAATGAATGAACTTGCTCGAAAAGTCAAAGATATTAGCGGATCAAAATCAGAAATTATTTACAAAGATCTACCTTCCGATGATCCTAAGCAACGCAAACCTGACATTCAACTAGCTAAAGAAGCCTTAGATTGGCAACCTCAAATTAAGCTAGCAGATGGTCTAACGAAAACTATTAAATATTTTGATGATTTACTAAGTGCCAATGTCGCTTAACGCTTTTATTATTTATTCTATTTAAATATATGAAAATATTATTTGACCATCAAATATTCTCAAATCAAACTTACGGCGGAATTTCCCGGTACATTGTTGAACTTGCCAAAAGCATTACTAATATTTCTAACTCGCCAAAAGACATATGTATTATGGCACCGCTGTATAGAAACATTTACTTGTCAAAATCCAAAGATAAAATTAATACATTCGGGCTGCATATTCCAGACATCCCTAAGACTGGTCGAATAATTAATTACGTTAATAATTCTATCTCGAAAAGATTATTAACAAAAAATAAATATGAAATAATACACGAGACATATTACTCCGAAAAAGATAATTACAATAATAAAGGAAGGCTTGTACTGACCGTACATGATATGATCCATGAATTATTTCCGCAACATTTCTCATCTAATGATATTACTCGTCAAAAAAAGGAATTAGCTATTAAACGTGCTGATCATATTATATGTATTTCAGAATCAACAAAAACAGATCTTATTAAATTACTAAGAATTGATGAAAAAAAAATATCAGTAGTACATCATGGTATTGCGCCGCCAGTTACCGCCTCGGATTCATTTGCTAAGCCTATTAAGCCATTTATTCTATATGTAGGTCAAAGAAACGGTTATAAGAATTTCAGCGGACTCATATTAGCCTATAGCATGTCAAAAAAAATACATGACAATTATGATCTTGTTTGCTTTGGTGGTGGAAAATTTAGTAATACCGAGTTGAATTATTTTAATTTTTTAAAATTAAATATTTCAAAAATTCATCAAATTACAGGAGATGATAGCATTTTATCGAGTTACTACAGATATGCCGATGCCTTTGTTTATCCATCCTTATACGAAGGCTTTGGTATTCCGTTACTAGAAGCTATGAGTTATAATTGCCCCATAGCATGCAGTAATACAAGTTCAATTCCTGAAATCGCAGGAGATGCTGCTGTATTATTTAATCCTAACTCAGTGAATTCCCTCTCTGACTCACTTCATGAAATATTATTTAATTCAGTAATAAGAAAGCGCATTGTTGAAAATGGTCGTTTGCAAATCAAAAAATATTCTTGGGAAAGATGTGCTGACAATACATACAAAGCCTATCAAAAATCCATTGAATAAGCACGGAATTTAAATTCCTTTAAACGTCCACTAACAATACAAATACTGTATTAAATACCGCATGATCCATCTCCTGTCCTTTGCAGACACTCGCATGCATCGATCACTTAAGCGTTTGTCATCTCAAGCCAAATCAATGGGGATATTTGACCATATTAATTTTTTCAATGAAAATAATCTTCCAGAAGATTTTAAAAAAACATATAAAGACAAATTAATTCTCGGCTCTAGAGGATATGGTTATTGGTCGTGGAAACCTGAAATCATATTCAAATCCTTAGAAAATATGAAGGAAGGTGATTTATTACTTTATGTCGACGCTGGATGCCACTTAAATAAATCCGGAATAGTACGTTTAAGGGAATATTTTCAAATATTAGAAAACTCTAACACTGGTATAGTTGCTTTTCAATCAAATTCGCCAAATTCTAGTAATTCGAAAATTATATATGACGGAAGAAAACTTTTTGATCAGCCTAATTATGAATGGATAAAGGGGGATCTATTCGATCACTTTGCCGTTCGTTTTGACAAAAATTTTACGCACGTTCAAGCAATTGGTGCCGGTATAATTTTAATTAAAAAATGCTGCGAGTCTTTAAAAATTATAAATGAATGGCGCTCTATTATTGCTAGTAATTTTAGACTTATTGATGACACCCCTTCTATATCAAATAACTTACCAGGCTTTATTGAACATAGACACGATCAAGCTATATTCTCATTACTTTGTCTCAAATACAAAGTTCAAACATTATCTTCGTATGAATATTGGTATCCAAAAAATTTAATTAGCGATCGACTTTTGCCAGATTGGGGATCCCTCAATGCTTTCCCAATACATGCAAGACGTGATAAAGATTTTGGAATTTTTTTGAATTTTAAAATTAAAATCTATAACTTACCTATTAGATTATTCATGTTTTCAAAAAGATTATTTAGAAATCTTTTAAATCAAATTAATTAAGAAAAATTAAAATGAAAAATGATGCTTTTAATTGCCCAATTCTATTATTAATTTTTAATAGACCAGATTCAACACAAAAAGTATTTGAATCAATAAAAGAATTAAAACCCACCAAATTGTACATAGCAGCAGATGGCCCAAGAATTAATAGGCCGCAAGAGTCAGAATTGGTTAATAAAGTAAGGGAGATTGTTAGTGAAATTAATTGGCCATGTACGATAAAAAAACTATATCGTGATAAAAATCTCGGCTGTAAAATTGCAGTAAGCTCAGCTATTGATTGGTTTTTCGAAAATGAAGAATTTGGAATAATAATTGAAGATGATGTGCTACCGCACACTTCTTTTTATTATTTTATGGATGCAATGCTTTTGAAGCATTATCATGATGAAAGAATCATGATGGTTACTGGGACTAATTATTATTCCGAGCCGTTATCTGCACAACCTTATTTCTATTCGGAGCATATGACAATATGGGGCTGGGGAACATGGCGAAGATCATGGAAGCACTATGATGTAGAAATGAAAAAATGGGATGATCCTGTTTACAAAGAGTATTTTAATTATAAATATTTTAATACCTTTTGGTCTAGGCATTATAAATATACTTTCGACTCCTTATCAATGGGGTATATGGATACTTGGGATATTCAATGGAATTTTTGTTGTTTAATTAATCATGGTGTATGCCTCACACCATCTGTTAACTTAATCTCAAATATAGGAGTGTTCGGCACACACGGCGCAGGTATTACCGATTCACATTTCATGAAAACATATGACATAGACATCAATAACGTTTTGAATTATAATCCCACTGCACTTCTTGTAAATTATGCATATGATGCAAAATTACATAAAAATAAATCCTGGAAAATTGTTTTAATAAGGGATATCTTAAATATATTTAAAAAAATACATTTATACTTTTTTGCGCGCGCGCTTTATCGAATCATAAAACGCATTCCATAAATAGAAAAGTGATGTATGAATAATGCCAAATAAGATTATTAATAGCATTGCAATTTGGTGGCTCACCTGGCTTTTTATATCAATGTTCTCATTTACCGGTTTAAATAAACCGGCACTTGAATCTTTTTTCTATGTCGTTGCATTTGTATTCTTTTTCTATATTGGGTCAAAATGTGTTTTTATTTCATCTAAAAAATCACTTTCAATTAAATACAAGCCATTTGATATAAGAAAATTCAAATTTGGTTTTAGAATTTTCTTTATTATTGTTTTTATTATTGTAGTACCAGTTGCAATTTTTTCAACATCTAAGCTTTTAACAATGCCTGCGAGCGAATATAGAATACTTATCTTTAAATCTAGTGATGAAGG
>Ga0228701_1000741_pt1 | contig 24836 bp, 24 predicted proteins | sample McNCre117_Aug_MG_2_FD_178017 | JGI IMG/M metagenome (GOLD analysis project Ga0228701, IMG submission 178017) | Freshwater microbial communities from McNutts Creek, Athens, Georgia, United States - 11-17_Aug_MG | ecosystem: Environmental > Aquatic > Freshwater > Creek | place: USA: Georgia...
CGGACAAAGGCGGACTCACTTCAATGCGAAAGGCCCTGATGTTAAGGCCTGAGCACCGATAATCACCCATCCGATCCGCCCCAAGCCCATTCATGTCCAGCCCCGCCCCGTTCAAAGTCCTGAGCCTCATCCCGCCGATGACGCAGCTCAACACGCCCTACCCGTCCACGGCTTACCTGACGGGTTTTCTGCGTTCACGGGGTGTCGATGCGGTGCAAGAAGACTTGGCGCTGGCAACGGTGCTGGCCTTGCTCAACCGCCAAGGGCTGACCGATTTGCGCAACGCGGCGCTGGCTTTGCCGGTGGAAGACCGCTCGGGCCCGGTGAACTTTTTCCTCGACCATTTCAACGACTACGCCGTCAGCATCGACCCGGTGATCGCGTTTTTGCAAGGCCGCGACAGCACCCTGAGCCACCGCATTGCGGGCCGGGGCTTTTTGCCCGAAGGCCCGCGCTTTGCGGCGCTCGACGCCTACGACGACGATGGCACGGGCGATCCGATTGGCTGGGCTTTTGGCGCCCTCGGCCAAACCGACCGCGCCCGGCACCTGGCCACGCTGTACCTGAACGACCTGGCAGATGTCTTGCGCGATGCTGTGGACGAAGGCTTTGAATTCGTGCGCTACGCCGAACGCCTGGCCTCCAGCCAGCCCAGCTTTGACGCGCTGGCCGAAGCCTTGGCACAGCCCCCCAATTTGATCGACACCAAGCTGGAGCGCCTGGCCCTGCAAGCCATTGAACGCCACCAGCCGCAACTGGTACTGCTGTCCGTGCCCTTTCCCGGTTCGGTCTATGCGGCATTTCGCATCGCCCAATGCATCAAGCGCGCACACCCGCAGATCCGCATTGGCTTGGGTGGCGGCTTTGTGAACACCGAGCTGCGCGAGTTGAAAGACTCGCGGGTGTTCGATCATGTGGATTTCGTCACGCTCGACGGTGGCGAACGCCCGCTGCTGAGCCTGATCGAGCACCTGCAAGGCCAGCGCAGCTTGCAAAGATTGCAGCGAACTTTCATCCGGAGCGATGCAGGCCAAGTGCAATACATCAACCTGCAAGAGCCTGATATCCCATTCGAGGAAGTGGGCACACCCACCTGGGATGGCCTGCTGCTGCACCAATACCTGTCGCTGCTCGACATGCTCAACCCGATGAACCGGCTGTGGAGCGACGGGCGCTGGAATAAGCTCACGGTGGCGCACGGCTGTTACTGGAAAAAATGCAGCTTTTGCGACGTGAGCCTGGACTACATCAGCCGCTACGAAACCGCGCAGGCCAGCACGCTGGTGGACCGCATCGAGCAGATCGTGGCCGAGACCGGCCAGACAGGCTTTCACTTTGTGGACGAGGCCGCGCCACCCAAAGCCCTCAAGGCCCTGGCCGAAGAGCTGCTGCGCCGGGGCGTGCAGATTTCGTGGTGGGGCAACATCCGCTTTGAGAAAACCTTCACGCCCGAACTGTGCGAACTGCTGGCGCAAAGCGGGTGTATTGCCATGTCAGGCGGGCTCGAAGTCGCGTCCGACCGCTTGCTTCAGCTCATGAAAAAAGGCGTCTCGGTCGAACAGGTGGCGCAAGTGACCAAAGGCTTTGCCGACGCAGGCGTGCTGGTGCATGCCTACCTGATGTACGGCTTCCCGACGCAGACCGTGCAAGACACGGTGGACGCGCTCGAATACGTGCGCCAACTGTTTGAAAACGGCTGCATCCACAGCGGCTTTTTCCACCGCTTTGTCTGCACCGTGCATTCACCTGTGGGCCAGCACCCCGAAGCCTATGGCGTGAAGCTCTTGCCGCTGCCAGAAGGCACATTCGCCAAGAACGATGTGGGCTTTGTCGACCCGACACCCATGCCCCCCGGCGTGGACCACGATCTGCTGGGCCAGGGCCTGAAAAAAGCCATCTACAACTTCATGCACGGCGTAGGCGTGGACGCCGATGTGCGCCAGTGGTTTGAGCTGCCCAAGGGCCAATGCCCCAAACCCACCGTGCCTCGCCACAAGATCGCCAAGGCGCTGGGCTGAGCCGCTGCTCAAAATTCAAGCACACGCTGCCAGCCCAACAGGCATGCGGGTTCTCAAGCTTGTTCATGGGCTTATCCACAGCTTGGCGCACAGTGCGCGGGGGTAACTTGGCCCACCCGCATCACCAGAGAATGGTTTGCCCCTGGTAGTCCACAAACTGAGCCCGCCCAGTGGGCTGCAAGGCATCAAGCACCGCCAGCAAGCGCTGCGCCGAGTCTTCAGGCGCCATCGCATCCGCACCCACAAAGGGCTGGCTCAAGGCCGAGCGCACCGTGCCCGGCTGCAAGGCCGCCACCACGGCCAGAGGCCTGCGTCGTGCGATTTCGATGGCGGCTGTTTGCAGCAGCATGTTGAGCGCCGCTTTGGCTGCACGGTAGCCATACCAACCGCCCTTGCGGTTGTCTTCAATGCTGCCCACCCGCGCCGACAACTTGGCCCAGATCACGCGCTGCCCCGACGCCAGCAATGGCGAGAAATGCTTGAGCAACAAGGCCGGTCCCACCGCATTCAAGGCCATCGCGTCGAGCAGATGCCGGGCATTCAGCTCGTCCAGCCGCTTTTCAGGCCCCACACCATCGAGCACCAAAGCGCCCGTGGCATCGATGACCAGATGAAATGGGCCTATGGCCTCCAGCGCCTGGGCGCAAGCCACCATGCTGGCCTCGCTCAACAAGTCGAGTCCAATGGGGCTTTGACGGGAGACCGCTTGCACATGCTGGCAGCGTGGATCAGATTGAAGCCCTTGCACAAAGGCGTGCCCCAAGGCACCACCTGCACCGATCACCAGTGCACGGTAACCCTCAGGCAAGCTGCGCATCATGCCGCTTTGCCCCAACGGCGAACACCGCGCTGCAAAAACGGGCGAAGCGGCAAAAACAAGCGGTAAGCAAGTTCAAACAGCCCGGACATCGGTGGCCAAGCAGACGCCAAGCCCAGCCAACGCCATCCGGGGAAGACGCGCCACATGCGCGAAAACGCCGCAGCGCCACTGAACAAACGCCCCTGCGCATCGCGCACATGAAAGCGGGCCATGGCCGCCTCACAGCTGAGCACGCCGCCCAGATCCTGCCCGGCACTGACATCCACCCAGGCGATGGACGAAGCCTCTGGCAAGCGGCGGTAAATCGCGATTTCTCGCTGGCACAGCGGACACGAGCCGTCAAAGTACACCGTCAACAGCGGCGCTGGTGCGGCGCTCATGAAAAGCTGAACGCGTCCATGGACAAGGAGGAATACACCACCTCGTGGCTGATGTACTGCGGCAAGACCTGCGGGCTTTGGCCCCAACCGGCAGCGCCCAGGGCAAAGTAGATCGGCAGGAAATGCTCGTCGGTGGGATGCGCACGTTCGGCACCGGGCGCACGGGCACGGTAGTCCAGCATGGCGCTCAGGTCGCCGCTTTGCAAGGTGTCCTCGACCCAATCACAAAAAGCCGTGACATAGGGCTCGGTCGGCCCCTGCACGCGGCGCAACTCGCGCAAGTTGTGCGTCATGCCACCCGAACCCATCAGCAAAATGCCCTGCTCTCGCAGCGGTGCCAAGGCTTGGCCCATGGCATAGATCACCGAGGTCGGCACATGCGCAGGCAAGGACACCTGCACCACCGGCACAGTCGCCTCGGGGTACATGTGGCGCAAGGGCACCCATGCACCGTGGTCATAAGGCCGTTCAGGGTCTTCGCCGCAAGGCAAGTCAGCGGCCTGCAACAGCGCAAGCACCTGCCTGGCCAGCACCGGATCGCCCTGTGCCGGGTACTGCAACTGGTACAGCGCTTCCGGGAAACCGCCAAAGTCGTGCCAGGTTTCAGGCCGCGGCGTGCCCATGACGCCGATGCCGCGCGTCATCCAGTGCGGCGACATGACCACGATGCCGCGCAACTGGCTGGCGGGCGCTTGCGACTGCACCCAGTCGACCAAGGCCGGGCCGGTGGTGCCCGGGTCGAGCGCGAACATGGGCGAGCCGTGCGAGACGAACAGGACGGGGGTTCTGGTAGCGGACATGAAGTGCTCCTCGATGACCTGATCCGATTCAGGACACGTCGCCCGCCGCGATCTGGCGCAAAGCCTGCTCAAACACCTCGACCGGCTGGCCGCCCGAAATCAGATGGCGGTCGTTGACGATGACCGCAGGCACCGAACGGATGCCCGCCTGTGTGTAGAAGTGCTCACGCTCGCGCACCGCGAGCGCGTTGTCCTGGCTGGCCAGCACCGCACGCGCCGCGTCCACATCGAGCCCGGCTTCGGCCACTGCGGCCAGCAAGACCTCGGGGTCTTCAACACATTCGGCGCGGCCCTGGTAGGCGCGCAGCAAAGCCTTTTTCAAGGCATGTTGGCGGCCTGCACCTTGGCCCTCAGCCCAATGCAGCAAGCGGTGCGCCTCAAAGGTGTTGTACACACGACCACGCCCACCGGGATGGAACTCGAAACCCACCTCGGCACCGCGCGCTGCGATGGTCTGGCGGATCTGCGCCTGCTGCTCGGGTGTGGAGCCGTATTTTTCTGTCAGGTGCTCACCCAGGTCCTGACCACCGGGTGGCATCTGCGGGTTCAATTCAAAAGGCTGAAAGTGCAGCTCAGCCTGGACCTCGCCTTGCAGACGCTCCAGCGCTTTTTCCAGCGAACTCAGGCCCACCGCGCACCATGGGCAGGCGATGTCGGAGACGAAATCAATTTTCAAGGTGGTGGTCATGAGCGGCTTTCGCAAATTCAAAAACGGAAAAGACAAGAGCACCATTTTGAACGCAGCAGGCCCCAGCGGCTGCCAACGTTGCCATCAACCCAATGGCGTACAGGGACAAGCCGGGCGCTGCCCTCAAGCAAGCTGCGATGTCAGGATGGCGCGCAAAGCCGGATTGAACGCATCGGCCGCTTCGTACTGCACCCAATGCCCTGCCCCCGGCACGGTGCACCACTGGCCCCAATGGGGCGCCCAGCCCTGCATGGCCGCCTGCAGCTCGGGCAAGCGACCGCGGTACAAGGCGTCGTGTTCGCCGTAAATGGCACTCACGGGCACCTGCAGCTTGGGCAAGACCTGCGCCACGATGTCGGTGGACGACAAGCGTCTGCGCGGCATGCGGTCACGCTGCACATTGGCCGTGTGCAGGCTCAGCGCCAGACCGTCCAGGGCCTCGGGCGTTTGCAGCATCAAGGCCATCAAGTTGTGCCGGTGCACCTGGGCTTGCGCCTCGGGTGTGGGCAAATGCCGCCAGCCCTTCAAAGGAATGCGCTCAGGCAAGGCGAAACCCATGCCGGGCGCGCCCACCAACACCAGTTGCTGCGCGTCTTGCGGGTAGGCCTCGAGCCACAAAGCAGCCGTCATGCCCCCAAAGGAAAAACCCACCAAAGCAACAGGGCCAGCTGGTTGTAGCTGCTGCAAACCCGCGTGCAGGTGCACAGGCAAACCATCGACATCGCTGCAGCCGGCGGGCAAATCGGAGTCGCCAAAGCCCGGCAAATCGGGCACCAGCACGCGCCAGCCTGCCCCCTGCAAAGGCGCGATGTTGCGCACCCAATGCGTCCAGCTGCCGCTGCCGCCATGCAGCAAAACCACCACCGGCCGGTCAGCATCGCCCCAGGCATGCCAGACCGTGCGGGCCCCCGCGTGCTGCGTGACATGGCGCTGCACACCGGCCAGTTCGTGCTGCAGTGTGGGTGGCAAAAATTCAGGCAAAAGGGTCATGAAGCAGCCCGTGTGACGGCGGTGCGCGGATGTTGCAAGCGCCACACCTTGTAGGCCGCTGCGGTGGCGACCAGGCTGGTCAGCACGCTGGCGGCAAACACGCTTTGCAAGCCCCAGCGCTCACTGAGCACGCCGCCCAGCAAACCGCCCAACACCCCTGGAAAGCCATAAGCGATCACGGTGTACAGCGCTTGGCCACGTCCGCGCAAACGCCCCGGAAAATGGTGCGAGAGCAGCGCAATGCAAGCCGTGTGGTGCGCCGCAAAGGTCAGCGCATGGATGGCTTGCGCCAGCAGCAGCACCCAGAGCACATCCGCCCACATGGTGGTCAGCGCCATGCGCAGCACCATGGCCGCCGAGCAAGCCACCAGCCAAGCCGTCAACGGCAGGCGCGGCAACCAGCGCGATTGGGTGAAGAACCAGACGATCTCGACCGCGACAGACACGGCCCAGAGCACACCGATCATGGTTTTGCTGTAGCCCAGCGCATCCAGGTACAGCGAGAAAAACACATAAATGCCGATGTGCGAGAGCACATGGAAAAACGCCGCCGCAAAGAACCAGCGCACCGGCTTTTGCCGCAGCACTGGCCCCACTGGCAGGTGCACATGCTCCGCGTGCACCGCTTCCTTCAGGTCAGGCAACCAATAGGCGCTGAGCAGCACAGCCCCCAAACTGAACACCGTCCAGCCCGGAAAGTGCTGCATGCCAAAGGCCTGAAACCAGGCCCCGGCCACAAACACCGTGACCAGAAAACCGAGCGAGCCCCACAGGCGCACACGGCCATAACGCTTGGTGTCAAAGCCCCCGCCCTGGCTGACCAGGTGCGCCATGGCCGCCTCGCTCATGGGCATCATCGAGCTGGTGTGGGTGAACATGACCAGCAGCACCAAACCCAGCCCCACCGGCCCCCAGTCCAGCCACAGCAGGCAAGCCGAGGCAAACGCCACCACCGCGCCCAGGCGCAGCAGCTTGATGCGCTCGCCCGTGCGGTCGCTCAAGGCGCCCCAGGCATAGGGCGCAAACAAACGGGTGGCCGCCTGCACCGAGGTCAGCACGCTGATGGCCAACAGGCCCAGCCCCATGTCTTTGAGCCACAGGGGCAGGTAGGGGTTGAAAAACCCGATGTGCGCAAAATACGCGGCCGACATGGCCGCAAAAGGCAGCAGCTGCTTGCGGCTGTCGGGCATCAGGGTTTGACGGCAGCGATCGGGGCCAGGGCATGCTCCACATCACCGCACTGGGCGCGGTGCTGCAAAACATGGTCCATGACCACCAGGGCCAGCATGGCCTCGGCAATCGGCGTGGCGCGGATGCCCACGCAAGGGTCGTGACGGCCCTTGGTGATGACCTCGGTCGGCTGGCCGTTCGAGTCGATCGACTCGCGTGCAATCAAGATCGAGCTGGTCGGCTTGACGGCGATCGACACTTCCAGGTCTTGCCCGGTGGTGATGCCGCCCAGCACGCCACCGGCGTTGTTGCCCACAAAGCCCTCGGGGCTGAGCGCATCACCGGCCGTGCTGCCCTTTTGCGTGACGCAGCCAAAGCCCGCACCGATCTCCACGCCCTTGACGGCGTTGATGCCCATCATGGCGTAGGCGATGTCGGCGTCCATCTTGTCAAACAGCGGCTGGCCCAGGCCCACGGGCACGCCACGGGCCACCACGCGCAAGCGCGCACCACACGAATCGCCCGACTTGCGCAGCGCGTTCATGTAGTCCTCCAGCGCCGACACATCGGCCACTGGGGCGAAAAACGGGTTGTTGGGCACGTGGTCCCAGCTCTCAAAACCAATCGGCACATCGCCGATTTGCGTCATGCAACCGACAAAGGTGGTGCCCAGTTTTTCCTTGAGCCACTTCTTGGCGACAGCACCCGCAGCCACCATGGGGGCGGTCAGGCGGGCCGACGAACGGCCACCGCCACGCGGGTCGCGCAGGCCATATTTGCGCCAGTAGGTGTAATCGGCATGACCGGGGCGGAAGGTCTGCAGGATGTCGCCGTAGTCCTTGCTGCGCTGGTCGGTGTTCTGGATCAACAGGCAAATCGGGGTGCCGGTGGTCAGGCCTTGGTACACGCCCGAGACGATCTGCACCGCGTCGGGTTCGTTGCGCTGGGTGACGAATTTGCTGGTGCCAGGGCGGCGACGGTCCAGGTCGGGCTGGATGTCGGCCTCTGACAGCGGCAAGCCCGGTGGGCAGCCGTCGATCACGCAGCCAATGGCCGGGCCGTGGGATTCACCAAAGTTGGTGACGTTGAATAGGGTTCCGAAAGTATTGCCGCTCATGGCTGGGATTATCCCCGAATGGGGGCGCCCCAAAGACAAGGGCCTGACCCCTCGACGGAATCAGGCCCTGTGCATCCCAAATGGTTCAGATCTTGACGCCTGGCTCGGCGTTGGCCTCGTCCGGCCAGTCGCGGATGTAGGCCTTGAGCATCTTGTTTTCAAAGTTCTGGCCATCGACCACGGCCTTGGCCACATCGTAAAAGCTGATCACGCCCATCAGCATGCGCTCGTCCATGACGGGCATGTAGCGGGCGTGGCGGTCCAACATCATGCGGCGCACATCGTCCAAGTCGGTTTCGCTGGTGCAGGTCAGGGGTTGCTTGTCCATCGCATCGTTGACGGTGGTGTTGCCCACTTGACCGCCGTTTTTGACGATGCGCTGGATCACCTCGCGGAAAGTCAGCATGCCAGCCAGTTCGCCCTTGGCCATCACCACCAGGGAACCAATGTCTTTTTCGGCCATGAAGCTCATGGCTTCGGACAAAGGTTCTTCGGGCTTGACCGTGAACAAGGTGTTGCCTTTGACGCGGAGGATGTCGCTGACTTTCATGGTGTGTCTCCTGAGGGTCGAACCGGGGTGAATTTGGGTATCAATATAGCCCACAATGGCAGCAAAGCGTAACGAATCAAGCTTGCCGCACACTTTCTTTTTCGGAGACTTTCCATGGCTGGTTACAGCGACCCCGGATTTGACACCCTCGCCCTGCACGCAGGCGCTGGCCCCGACCCGACCACCGGCGCACGCGCCGTGCCGATTCACCTGACCACCTCCTTTGTGTTCGAGTCCAGCGACCAGGCCGCCGCCCTGTTCAACCTCGAGCGGCCAGGGCATGTGTACAGCCGCATCAGCAACCCGACCAACGCGGTACTGGAGCAACGCATCTCGGCACTCGAAGGCGGCATTGGCGCCATCACCACCGCCAGCGGACAAGCGGCACTGCACCTGAGCATCGCCACGCTCATGGGCGCGGGCTCGCACATCGTGGCGTCCACCGCTTTGTATGGCGGCTCACACAACCTGCTGCACTACACGCTCAGCCGTTTTGGCATCAGCACCACCTTTGTCAAACCCGGCGATCTGGACGCGTGGAAAGCCGCCGTGCAGCCCAACACCAAGCTGTTTTTTGGCGAAACCGTGGGCAACCCAGGCCTGGACGTGCTGGACATCCCGGCCATCAGCGCCATCGCCCACGAGGCAGGTGTGCCGCTGCTGGTGGACTCCACCCTCACCTCGCCCTGGCTGATCAAACCGTTTGACCACGGGGCTGATCTGGTCTACCACTCGGCCACCAAATTCCTCTCAGGCCACGGCACTGTGGTGGGCGGCGTGGTGGTCGATGGCGGCAGTTTTGACTGGGACAAATCGGGCAAATTCGCCGAGCTGAGCCAAGCCTACGAAGGCTTTCACAACATGGTCTTCAGCGAGGAAAGCACCGTAGGCGCCTTCTTGCTGCGCGCCCGCCGCGAGGGCCTGCGCGACTTTGGTGCCTGCATGAGCCCGCACACCGCCTGGCTGATTTTGCAAGGCATTGAGACCTTGCCCCTGCGCATGGCTCGCCACATGGGCAACACCGAAAAAGTGGTCGAGTTCCTGGCGGCGCACCCCCTGGTCAGCCGCGTGGGCCACCCCATGCTGGAGAGCCACCCTTCGCACCAGCTTGCGCAAAAACTGCTGCCACGCGGTGCGGGCTCGGTGTTCAGCTTCGACATCAAAGGCTCGCGAGCCCAAGGCCAGAAGTTCATTGAGACCCTCAAGGTCTTCAGCCACCTGGCCAATGTGGGCGACTGCCGCAGCCTGGTGATCCACCCGGCCAGCACCACGCACTTCCGCATGAGCGACGAGGCCTTGGCCGCCAGCGGCATCGGCCCGGGCACGATCCGCCTGTCGATTGGCCTGGAAGACCCCGACGATTTGATCGACGACCTCAAAAAAGCCCTGAAGGCTGCGGAGAAAGCCGCATGAAAATCTCTGTCCAAGGCCACGAGCTCTACGCCTACACCGGCGGCAAAGACTTCAACCCCGCACAGCCCACCGCCGTCTTCATCCACGGCGTGCTCAACGACCACAGCGTCTGGATTTTGCAAACCCGCTACCTGGCGCACCACGGCTGGAACGTGCTGGCCATCGATTTGCCCGGACACTGCAAAAGCGCAGGCACATCACCACAAAGCGTCGAGGAAGCGGCAGGCACCGTCATTGCCCTGCTCGATGCCCTGAAGATCGAGCGTGCTGCCCTGATCGGCCACAGTTTTGGCTCGCTGATTGCACTCGAAGCCACCGCACGCGATGCCCAAGCCCACCCGGGCCGGGTGAGCCAACTGGTCATGGTCGGCACGGCTTACCCGATGCGCGTCTCGCCTGCCCTGTTGGACTTGTCGGTCAGCGCACCGTTCAAGGCCATCGACATGGTCAACAGCTTTTCGCACTCCACCCTGGCCCCGCCACCTTCGGCCCTGGGCCCCGGCACCTGGCTGTATGGCGGCAGCAAGGCGCTCATGCGCCGCGTGTTGGCCAGCAACACCCAGGTCAATGTGTTCCACACCGGCTTCAAGGCCTGTGACAGCTACGCAGGCGGCGAAGCGGCCATGCCGCAAGTGAGCTGCCCCACCTTGTTTGTGCTGGGCAGCGCCGACCAAATGACGCCGCCCAAAGCTGCACAAAGCCTGATCAAGCTCTGCGCCCACCCCACCGTGGCGCAGCTGCCTGCGGGCCATTCGCTGATGACCGAAGCGCCGGAAGGTGTGCTGCAAGCACTCAAGGATTTCCTCAAGCCATGAGCATCACCCCCCCCTGTCGCCCGAGCGGGCGCAAGAGATCGCCCGCACGCTGGACCTGCGCAGCCTGCCACGCGACTTTCTGGACAACCCCTACCCGGTCTATGCCGCGCTGCGCGAAGCCGAGCCCTTCAAGCGCATGCCCGATGGCTCGTATTTCCTCACGCGCCATGCCGATCTGGTGGCGGTGTACCGCGACGCCAAGGTCTTCAGCTCCGACAAGCAAGTCGAGTTCGGCCCCAAATACAACCACGGCCCCTTCAACCAGCCGCCTTACACCACCGCGGGCGGTGTGGCCCCGCTGTTTGAGCACCACACCAACAGCCTGGTCTTCAACGACCCGCCGCTGCACACCCGGGTGCGGCGCCTGATCATGGGCGCCCTCACCCGCCGCGCCATTGAAGCCATGGAGCCCGGCCTCGTGTCGCTGGTCGACAGCCTGCTGGACAAGATCGAGGCCCAAGGCGGTGGCGACCTGATCGAGGACTTCGCCTCGGCCATTCCGGTGGAGATCATTGGCAACTTGCTGGACGTGCCGCACGCAGACCGCGAGCCGCTGCGCGGCTGGTCGCTGGCCATTCTGGGGGCGCTGGAGCCCTCACTCACGCCCGAACAGGAAGCCTTGGGCAACCGCAGCGTGAATGAGTTTTTGGCCTACCTGCGCGAGCTGGTGGCCCAGCGCCGTCAACAGCCCGGCGACCCAGAACACGATGTGCTGACCCGCTTGATCCAGGGTGAGGAAAATGGCGACGCCCTGAGCGAAGTCGAACTGCTGCAAAACTGCGTGTTTTTGCTGAACGCCGGACACGAGACCACCACCAACCTGATCGGCAACGCGCTCATCAGCCTGCAGGAATGGCCCGAGCAACGCATGCGCCTGCTGTCGGACCTGCAGCAAGCACCCGACGAAGAAGCCGAAGAACACATCCTGGGTTTGGCGGTGGACGAATTCCTGCGCTTTGAATCGTCCAACCAACTGGGCAACCGCCGCGCCCTGCAATCCACACAGGTCAACGGCATCGAGCTGCCCGCAGGAGCCTTGGTCACACTGTGCATAGGCGCGGCCAACCGCGACCCTGCGGTGTACGACAACCCCGAGCAGCTGGACCTGCGCCGCACCGGCAACAAGCACCTGGCTTTTGGCTTTGGCGTGCACCAATGCGCGGGCCTGAGCCTGGCGCGTCTGGAAGGCCGCATCGCGATTGGCCGATTTTTACGGCGTTTCCCCGAGTACCGCCTGACCCGCGATCCCGAGCGCGGTGGACGGGCCCGCTTCAGAGGTTTTTTGAGCGCCCCTTTCCGCACACGATGAACACACCTGGAGACAAAAAATGACCCACAACAGCTTTGCCGAGTTTTACCCGTTCTACCTGAGTGAGCACAGCAACCGCACCTGCCGCCGCCTGCACTTTGTGGGCAGCACACTGTCCTTGCTGTGCCTGGCCATGCTGGCCTACACCGGTAAACCGCAGTACTTTTTGTATGGCCTGCTGTGCGGCTATGGCTGTGCCTGGATCGGGCACTTCGGCTTCGAGAAAAACAAACCCGCCAGCTTCAAGCGCCCGCTCTACAGCTTCATGGGCGACTGGGTCATGTACAAGGACATTTGGACGGGTCGTATCCCGTTTTAAACCACACGGCGAAGATGTCGGGGCTAAAGCCACCGACCTACGGAACGGTCCAATAGGTCGGTGGCTTCAGCCCCGACACAGACGCCTCATGGACGGATGTCAGTCTGCGCAGGCAGCAATACAGACAAGGGATGTTGGTCCAGCCCGGCGACCATCCACAAGGGATAAGAAGCCGCCTCACGCAGCACCAGTAAACGGTTGACCAAGGGCCCGGCCGGTGTCACGGCCGGCTCTACCAGCAAAACATAACGCGAAGCCTGAGGGCCTCCCTCATCGCGCAGAAAGCCCACCCAATCGAGTTCGCGCAAAACGTCCAGCACGGCACTCACTTCGCGCACATCCAGACGCAAGCGCTCGCTCAAGGCCTCGACACTCAAGCCGCGCTGCACACTGGATCGCACACCGGCCAGCACCGCCAACACCTCCAACGCCAGACGAAACTCCCAACCCGCGCCATCCGCTTGGCGCAACTGCTGGCGCCGCACCTCGGGCATGCTGGCCGCGATCACCGCCCCCAACAAAACGATCACCCAGGTCACATAAATCCAGACCAGCAGGATCGGCACAGCCGCAAAAGCCCCATAAATAACCGAGTAGGTCGGAAACTGGATGAGATAGATCGCCAACAGCTTTTTGGCAATCTCGATGCCGCCAGCCACCAAAAAACCAGCCGTGAGCGCATGGCGCCACTGGACCCGCGTGTTCGGGACATAGAAATACAAACCGCTCAGGCATGCCACCAACAAGAAGAACTCCACACCGTCCAGCAAGCCGCGCACGATGCCGGGCAAGACATTCACCACGTCTTGCGAGGCGGTCACCACATACGAGGTGATGGCCAGACTGGCGCCCAGAAACAAAGGCCCCAAAGTGATGGCCGACCAATACAGCAAGACCCGCTGCGCCAAGGGGCGCTGCCGGTCGATGCGCCAGATCTGGCCCAGCGTGCGCTCGATCGTCACCATCAAGGCCACGGCGGTCATGACCACCGCCACCAGACCGACCGTGCCCAAGCGGCTGGCTTTGCGTGAAAACTGCGTCAGGTAACTGAGCACCTGCCGGGAAATGCTCTCGGGCACCAGGCTGTCGATCAACCAGCGCTGGATCGTGTCCTGGAACTTGCCAAACATCGGGAAAGCGGCGAACACCGACAAGCCCACCACAAACAAAGGCACCAGGGCCAGCACGGTCGTGAAGGTGAGCGAACTGGCGCTCACGCCCAAGCGGGCGTCACGAAAACGCTGCGCCAAAACGCCCAGCATCTGGCGCCAAGGCAGCTCGGTCAGCTCTTGCCACCAAGCGCTGAAATGTTCGCGCCAAGTCAGCACGGGAGGAAGAGATTTCATGCCCGGTATGATGCCACCGCCATGAACACAAATACTGACAACATCCCCTCTGGCGTGAATTTCACGCGCTGGCTTGCCGTGGGCAGCTTGCTCGGCCTCATTTTGGTGGGCCTGGCTTGGGAGTTGTGGCTCGCGCCGCTGCGCCCGGGCGGCTCCTGGTGGGCCATCAAGGTGCTGCCTTTGTGCCTGCCGCTGGTCGGTTTGCTCAAGCACCGCATGTACACCTACCGCTGGGTCAGCCTGCTGGTCTGGCTGTATTTCACCGAAGGCGCCGTGCGCGCCTGGAGCGACAAATGGCCATCGAATGGTCTGGCCCTGCTGCAAGTGCTGCTGTGCTCCAGCCTGTTTGTGGCCTGCGCCCTGCATGTGCGCATCCGAATCAAAGCCGCCAAGGCGACGGGCAACTTTGTGCCCGTGCCCAAGAATTGAGTTTTTGAACCCCACGGCCCTGCGGCCGTGCGCCTGCACATGAACGCCCTGCCATCGTCCGCCTCGCTGATTGCCCAATTGCGCCAGATTTGTGGCGATGCCCACGTGCTGACCCACGATGCCCCAGGCGCCGACCTGAGCCCCTGGGAGCAGGACTGGCGCAAGCGCGTCAAAGGCCGGGCTCTGGCCGTGGTACGCCCCGGCAGCACGCCCGAAGTGGCTGCCGTGGTCAAAGCCTGCGCTGCCGCCAACACACCCATCGTGCCGCAAGGCGGCAACACCGGCTTGGTGGTGGGCGGTGTGCCCGACGACTCGGGCCGCCAGATCGTGCTGAGCATGACCCGCATGAACGCGGTACGCGCCATTGACCCGGCCAACCTGACCATCACTGTGGAAGCCGGTTGCGTTCTGCAAAACCTGCAGGCCGCGGCCGAAGGTGCGGGCTTTCTGTTCCCCCTGAGCCTGGGCGCCGAAGGCAGCTGCACCATCGGCGGCAACCTGGGCACCAACGCGGGCGGCACGCAGGTGGTGCGATACGGCAACACCCGCGAGCTGTGCCTGGGCCTGGAAGTGGTCAACGCCCAAGGCGAGGTCTGGAACGGCCTGAGCGGTTTGCGCAAAGACAACACCGGCTACGACCTGCGCAACCTGATGATCGGCAGCGAAGGCACGCTGGGCATCATCACCGCAGCCACCATGAAGCTCTACCCCCTGCCCGCTGCGCAGCTGACCGCCTGGGCCGCCGTGCCCAGCATGGAAGCTGCCGTGCAACTGCTGGGCTTGGCCCACCAGCGCCTGGGCCCGGGTCTGACCGGCTTTGAAGTCATGGGCCAGTTTGCCTTGGGCCTAGTGGACAAGCATTACCCGCAGCTGCGCGTGCCGCTGTGGCAGGGCACCCCCTGGTGCGTGCTGCTGGAAAACTCCGACAGCGAAAACGAGCAGCATGCCCGCAGCCAGTTTGAAGCCTTGCTGGAAACCGCCCTGGACAGCGGTTGCGTGACCGATGCCGTGGTCGCAGAAAACCTGACACAAGCAAGAGGCCTGTGGCACATCCGCGAAAGCATCACCCTGGCTCAGGCAGAAGAAGGCCTGAACATCAAGCACGACATCAGCATCCCGGTCTCGCGCATCCCGGCCTTTGTGGCCGAGACCGATGCCCTGCTGGCTCGCGAAGTGCCCGGCGTGCGCATGGTGGACTTTGGCCATTTGGGCGACGGCAACCTGCACTACAACGTGCAAGCCCCCGAAGGCGTGGATGGCAAAGCCTTTTTGCGCGAGAACGAAGAACGCGTGAATACCCTGGTGTTTGACCAGGTGCTCAAATTCGACGGCTCGATCAGCGCCGAACACGGCGTGGGCGAGCTCAAAGTGGGCAAACTGCCGCTGTACAAAGACCCCACAGCACTGGCCATGATGCGGGCCGTCAAGCAAGCGCTGGACCCACAAAACCTGCTCAATCCGGGGCGCGTCCTCGACTTGGCATGATTTGACAAATCCGACAGCCTTTACACTTCAAACCATGAACACCCCCGCCCGCCCCATCCGCAGCCAATACGAAGATTTCATGCGCCATGTCTACACGACGGGTGTGCAAAAAGGCGACCGCACGGGCACGGGCACACGCAGTGTGTTTGGCCATCAGATGCGTTTTGACCTGAACGAGGGCTTCCCGCTGGTGACCACCAAGAAGGTCTTTTTGAAGGCCATCATCGTGGAGCTGCTGTGGTTTTGCGTGGCGACAGCAATGTGAAATGGCTGCAAGAGCGCGGCTGCACCATCTGGGACGAATGGGCGCGCGAAGACGGCTCGCTCGGCCCTGTTTATGGTGTGCAGTGGCGCAGCTGGCCCACCCCCGGCGGCGGCCACATCGACCAAATGCAACAGGTCATGGACACGCTGAAAAACAACCCCGACTCACGCCGAATCATCGTGAGCGCCTGGAACGTGGCCGAGCTGGACCAGATGGCGCTGATGCCTTGCCATGCTTTCTTCCAGTTCTATGTGGCCCCGCCGCAAAAAGCAGGCGACAAGCCCAAACTCAGCTGCCAGCTGTACCAACGCAGTGCCGACATCTTTCTGGGCGTGCCCTTCAACATAGCCAGCTACGCCCTTCTGACGCACATGGTGGCCCAGCAGTGCGACATGGATGTGGGCGACTTCATCTGGACCGGTGGTGATTGCCACATCTACTCGAACCACCACGAGCAAGTCGAGTTGCAGCTGAGCCGCACACCGATGGCCTACCCCACGCTCAACATCAAGCGCAAACCCGCTTCGATCTTCGACTACGCATACGAAGACTTTGAGGTGCTGGGCTACGAATGCCACCCGGCCATCAAGGCACCTGTCGCTGTCTGACCCTTTGCTTTGGCCTTCGGGTCTGTTCGAGATGAAACTTCACCTCATTTATGCCCGCGCCCGCAATGGCGTGATTGGCACCAACAACACCCTGCCCTGGCACCTGCCCGAAGACCTGGCGCATTTCAAGCGCACCACGCTCGGACAGCCGGTGATCATGGGCCGCAAGACCTGGGATTCGCTGCCGCCCAAGTTCCGGCCCCTGCCTGGCCGCGTCAACATCGTGGTCACGCGCCAGGCCGATTGGCAGGCCGAGGGCGCTTTGCGTGCGGGCTCCATTGAACAAGCCAAGCAACTGTGCCCCGAAGCCACGGATGCCTGGGTGATCGGCGGCGCCGAGATTTACGCGCAGGCTGAACCGCACGCCAGCACCGCAGTCATCACCGAGATTGACCAGGATTTCCAGGGGGATGCATTCGCCCCTACACTCGGCCCCGGCTGGCAAGAAGTCCAGCGCGAATCGCATGTGGCGGCCAGTGGCTTGCCCTTCAGCTTCGTCACCTACCAACACCACATCTGAGGAGACTTCCATGTCAGGACACGGTTTTCACGTTCACGGCCCGCACGACCACGAACTCGAGCACGCAGCCCAAGGCCATGGCGACGGCCACACCAGCTCGATCGCCATGTTCACGGCGGTGATCGCCACGGTGGGTGCCTTGTTTGGCTACATGGGCGGCGCCACGCAAGCCAATGCAGGCCTGTACAAAAACAATGCGGCCATCAAAAAAACCGAAGCCTCCAACCAGTGGAACTATTACCAGGCCAAAAGCAGCAAGCAAAATCTGAGCGAACTGGCGATGGAGCTGGCACCTGCCAAAAAAGAGTTCTACCAGGAAGAAATCAAACGCTACAAAGGCGAAAAGGTCGAGATCAAAGTCGGTGCCGAAAAGCTGGAAGCCGAAGCCAAAGCTTGGGATGAAAAGTCTGACGAGCAAATGCATCAGCACCACCGCTGGGCACAAGCCACCACCGTGCTGCAAGTGGCCATTGCCATGGCCGCGATTGCCCTGCTGTCCAAAAAGAAATGGCTGGAATACGTCATGTACGGCGCAGGCGCAGGCGGTGTGGTGATCGGTGTGTTGGCCTACCTGCACATTTAAGAGACCTGCTGCCCCATGAAAATAGCGACCTGGAATGTGAACTCGCTGTCGGTGCGCTTGCCCCAAGTGCTGGACTGGCTCGCCGCCAACCCCACCGATGTGCTGGCCCTGCAAGAACTCAAGCTCACCGACGACAAGTTCCCGGTCGCGGCTTTCAACGAAGCCGGTTACCAGGCCCACTGGTTTGGCCAGAAAACCTACAACGGCGTGGCGCTGATCTCGCGCAGCGAAGGTGTGGATGTGGTCAAAAACATCCCCGGCTTTGAAGACGAGATGTCACGCGTGATTGCCGCGACATACCCAGACGGCACAGGTGGCGATGTGCGTGTGATCGGCGCCTACTTCCCCAACGGCCAGGCGCCCGACAGCGACAAGTTCGTCTACAAGATGCGCTGGCTCGATGCGCTGCGCGACTGGGTCAAGGACGAGATGACACGCCACCCCAAGCTGGTGCTGATGGGCGACTACAACATCACCTTTGACGCGCTGGACATGTGGGACCCGATCGCGCTGGCGGGCACCATCCACTGCACCGATGCCGAACGCGAGAAGCTGCAAGCCCTGATCGACCTGGGCTTGGTCGACAGCTTCCGCTTGTTTGAACAGCCCGAAAAAAGCTACAGCTGGTGGGACTACCGCGAGTTCGCCTTCCGCCGCAACCGCGGCCTGCGCATCGACCACATCCTGATCACCCAGGCGCTCAAAGCACAAGCCACCGCCTGCGCGATCGACCGCACGCCCCGCAAGAACGAACGCCCCAGCGACCACGCGCCGGTGGTGTTGACTCTGAGTGACTGATCGCTGAAAACTGAAAGCCTTCTTGTGTGGTGCAGGACCCGATCCGCCATCCAAGATCGCCGTTGATTCTTTCATCCCGGGCTTGACCCGTGATTCATGCATTCACCAGCTGTTGAAACCAATCAAGATAGATCCCGGGTCAAGCCCGGGATGACATCATTACGTTCTTGATGCCGTGCTTACTTTCGTGATGACCCCTTCCATTCGGGATAACGGGGCAACGAGGGGAATGACAGCATCATGCCGCCAACGGCATCAAAAACTCCCGGCTGATGCGCCCACCCAGCACATTCACGCGGTCCAGGAACTGCGTCAGGTAGGCGTGCAAACCGGTCGCCAGGATCTCGTCGATGCGGCCAAAGGCCAACTCCGAACGCAAACGGCCCGCATGGCGCAAGGTGTCACTCTCGCGGTCGTGCGAGACCAGCGCCAGGTTGGACACCACCTCGTTCAAGCTGGCGTGCAGCGAGCGCGGCATGTCGGGGCGCAAGATCAGCAACTCGGCCACGCGCTCGGGGCGGATCACGTCACGGTAGACCTTGCGGTAGACCTCGAAGCCGCTGACGCTGCGCAAGATCGCGCTCCAGTGGTAGAAGTCGTATTCCTGCGTGCTCTCGGTCTCGGGGGCCCCGTACTGCGGTGCGCCAAAAAAGTCGTTGTTCATGGCATGAAACTTCACGTCCACCAAACGTGCCGTGTTGTCGGCCCGCTCTAGGAAAGTGCCCATGCGCATGAAATACAGCGACTCGTCCATCAGCATGGTGCCCACCGTCACGCCGCGTGACAGGTGTGAGCGGAATTTCACCCACTCAAAGAACTGACCCGGATCGCGCTCGAACTCGCCGCTCTTGAGCATGCGGTTGACTTCCAGCCAGGTCTGGTTTTGCGTCTCCCAGACTTCGGTGGTCAAGGTTCCACGCACGGCGCGGGCGTTTTCGCGGGCGGCGCGCAGGCACGAGATGATGGACGAAGGGTTGTCCACGTCCTTGACCATGAAGGCCATCACATCACGGGGGTTGATGCTTTTGTAGAGCGACAGATAGGAAGGCAGCAATTCGCTGATGGACAAAATGCCCTCCCAGCCGGCCTCCACTGCGGCGGCAGATTGGGGCAAGAGCGAGGTCTCGTAGCTCACGTTCAGCATGCGGGCTGTGTTCTCCGCCCGCTCCATGTAGCGGGACATCCAGAAGAGGTGGTCGGCGGTGCGGCTCAGCATATTTTTCCTTGGTGTGTCATGCCCGACCGGATCGGGCATCCATGGGTCCTCGGGTAAAGCCCGAGGACGACAGGGGCGAAATCAGTCTTGCAAAATCCAGGTGTCCTTGGTGCCGCCGCCTTGCGACGAGTTCACCACCAGGGAGCCTTCTTTCAACGCCACGCGGGTCAGGCCGCCAGGCACCATCTGCACGGTGCGCCCGCTCAGCACAAAGGGGCGCAGGTCGATGTGGCGCGGGGCGATGCCGCTCTCCACAAAAGTGGGGCAGCTCGACAAGCTGAGCGTGGGTTGCGCGATGTATCCCTCGGGGTTGGCCAGCAAAGCCCCACGAAAGCGCTCGATCTCTTCTTTGGTTGAGGCCGGGCCGACCAGCATGCCGTAGCCGCCTGCGCCATGCACCTCTTTGACCACCAGGTCTTTCAGGTTGGCCAGGGTGTATTGCAGGTCGTCGGGCTTGCGGCACTTATAAGTGGGCACGTTTTTGAGGATCGGTTCTTCACCCAGGTAAAACTTGATCATGTCGGGCACATAGGGGTAGATCGACTTGTCGTCGGCCACGCCCGTGCCCACCGCGTTGCAGATCGCCACATGACCGGCTTTGTAAGCCTCCATCAGGCCCGCGCAGCCCAGTGTTGACGTGGGGCGAAACACGCTGGGGTCCAAAAAGTCGTCGTCCACCCGGCGGTAGATCACGTCCACCCGCTTGGGGCCGCGTGTGGTGCGCATGTAGACGAACTTATCTTTGACAAACAGGTCTTGCCCTTCGACCAACTCCACGCCCATTTGCTGCGCCAAAAAGGCGTGCTCGAAGTAGGCGCTGTTGTACATGCCGGGCGTGAGCACCACCACCGTGGGCTCGGCCGTGGTCGCGGGACTCGATGCTCGCAAAGTCTCCAGCAACAAATCAGGGTAATGCGCCACCGGGGCCACGCGGTGCTGGCTGAAGAGCTCAGGGAACAGCCGCATCATCATCTTGCGGTCTTCCAGCATGTAGCTCACGCCGCTGGGTACGCGCAGGTTGTCTTCGAGCACGTAGTACTCGCCGTTGCCTGCACTGTCGGGGGCACGCACGATGTCGATGCCGCTGATGTGCGAATAGATGTTGTTGGGCACATCCACGCCCACCATCTCGGGGCGGAATTGCGCGTTGTGCTCGATCTGTTCGCGCGGGATCACGCCCGCCTTGAGGATCTCCTGATCGTGGTACACGTCGTGGATGAAGCGGTTGAGCGCCGTCACGCGCTGCACCAGTCCGGCTTCCATGCCCTTCCACTCTTTGGCGGCGATCACGCGGGGGATCAAATCGAAGGGGATCAAACGCTCGGTGCCCGAGCCGTCCTCGTCCTTGTCGCCGTAGACCGCGAAGGTGATGCCCACGCGGCGAAAAATCATCTCGGCTTCTTCACGGCGCGAGGCCATCATTTGGGGGTCTTGGGCCTGTAACCAGCGGGCATAGGCCTCGTAGTGTTTTCTCACCTCGCCCGCATCGCCTGATGCTGGCAAGCGGCTGTACATTTCATCGAATTGGCGCATAGCTCGTTACTCCTGCTTGGAGAATAGCAAGATGCGTACCTGCTTCGATTGACAGGGGTCAAGGCGGCCGGTGGTGCCAATACCGGCGCGAGCGTTCGCGCTCGCACTGCACTTGCTCGGGCGCATCGCTGCGCCAGGTGGCCGCCCCGCAATGCACGCTGTCGATCAAGCGGATCTGCATGCCCGCATAACGCGCCACCACCGCAGGTGCCGGGTGCCCAAAGCGGTTGCGGTAAGCCGCTTGCACCAGCGCCAGCTTCGGGTTCAAGGCCTGCAAAAACTCGGGCGTGGACGAGGTCTTGCTGCCGTGGTGCGGCACCAGGAGCAAGTCCACCGGTGCCAGGCCACGGGCCACCAGCGCCAATTCTTGTGGCGCTTCGATGTCGCCTGCCAACAGCGCAGCGTGCTGTCCCGTGCTGATGCGCAAAACACAACTCAAGGCATTCGGTTTGGGGGCTGCATCGCGCCCAGCCCAATCGGCAGGCGGGTGCAGGACTTCAAAACGCACGCCGTCCCAGTCCCACGTCTGCCCTTGTGTGCAGCGCGTGGGCTCGGTGGTCATGGCCAGCAAGGGATGACTGCCCTCCAGCGACGACAGCAAGCGCGCTTGCGGCTGCATGGCCAGCACCGCCGCCGCGCCCCCGGTGTGGTCGCTGTCGCGGTGGCTCAGCATCAGCACATCCAGCCGCTCGGCCGACTGCGCCAGCAAAGGCACCAGCACGCGGTGACCGGCATCGCTTTCGGCTGAATAGCGCGGCCCCGCGTCGTACAACAAACTGTGATGCGCGGTGCGCACCAAAACAGCGTTGCCCTGCCCCACATCGGTGATGAGCAACTCATAAGTACCCATCGCCGGACGTGGCACCGTCCAAAACAGTGCGGGCCACAGCAGGGGCAAGCTGGCCAGCTTCCACGACCAGGGCCAGCGCGAGACCCACAACAGCGCCGCCAACAAAGCCAGTGCTGCAAATCCCCAGGGCGGCCAGGCCAGGTTCACACTGGCACCAGGCCAGCTGGCCAGCCACACCAGCACAACCGTCAAAGGCTTGAGCGCTGCAGCTGCTGCCACCGCAAAACCCGACCAGAGCACCCCCAGCATGGCCAGCGGCGTGACCACAAAACTCACCCAAGGTATGGCCAGCAAATTGGCCAGCAAGCCCACCAGCGACACCTGCCCGAAGAACAGCAAACACAAGGGTGCCAGCGCCAGTGTGACCAGCGATTGCTCGCGCAACAAGCCCCACACCCGGGCGCCCAGACGCGCCAACCATGGCGGCCACAAAAGCGGCATCCGACAAAGGCCCCCAAGCCATGCACGCCAGCGGTGCGCACCCCGCTCAAGCTCAGGCTTGGTGCGCCACAACGGTGCATTGCTTGGGCGCGCATCGGTGCGGGGCCCCTCGCGCTGGCTGCTCCACAGCAGCACCGCCACCGCCACAAAGCTCAGCCAAAAGCCCGGCTGCAACAATGCCCAGGGGTCCAGCGTCAACACCACCGCTGCTGCCAACAGGCACACCAGACCCGCCGACCATTGCCGTGCCGACAAGCGCAAGAGGACCACCACGGCCAGCATCCAGACCGTGCGCTGCGCAGGCACGCCCCAGCCGCTGAAACCGGCATACAAGACCGCCAGCGCCAAACCCGCCACAGCCCCCACCTGTGGCGCGGGCCAATGCAAAGCACCCTTGAAGCCCCACAGCGCAGACCTGCGCCAGCACCAGCCCACCGCCATGGCCGCCAGCCAAGCGAACATGGTCACGTGCAGGCCCGAGATGCTCATCAGATGCGCCACGCCCGTGGCGCGGAACACGTCCCAGTCGCTGCGGTCAATCGCCGCCTGATCCCCCGTGACCAGCGCCACCACGATGCCGCCGACGTTGGGATCTGCGTTGCCCATATGACCCGTGCCCCCCAAGCGCGTCTGCAGCCGGTCACGCACACTTTGCCGCCACCACTCCAGCGGGTGCCGCCAGGTCTGCACCAGGCGCAGGGGTGCGGGGTGGGCTGCCCCGGCGCGGACCGTTCCGGTGGCGCGAATGCCCTGCTCCCACAGCCACAGCTCATGGTCGAAACCCCGAGGATTCAAGTTGCCGTGCGCGGCCTTCAGCCGAGCCCGCAAGCGCCAGTGCTCGCCAGCCTGCACCGGCTCGGGCAAGGCCGACTCATTCCAGCCGCTGTCTGACACGCCCTCTTGCCCGTACCAACCCAACTGGATGTGCTCGGGCACCTGCACACGCTGCCCACCCAAGACCGCGTGCGCCTGCTCCACCTGAAACCGGAAGCGCCAGCCGATGTCTTGTCGCTGCGGCATGGCCTGCACCACGCCCACCAGATCCAGGTCTTGCCCCTCCAGCGCCGGGTCCATGCCCGGCGACTTCCACAGCGCGTGCCCACCGGTGCAGGCAAAAGACAACAAGGCGCAAGCCAAACACACACGAATCAACGGCACCACGCCCAGCCAGCGGTGCTGCCAGAGCACCAGCACCGCCAATGCAGCATAAGCCTCTGCGGGCCACAGGGCGGGCTGCTGCAGCTGAAGCGCCACACCCGCGCACCAGGCCAGCAACGCAGGCCCCAAGCCATGCGCCCAGCGCAAGTCGTGCATCGTCAGCCTCCCTGAATCGGCTTGTTCATGGGCGCCTGGCTTTGGGCTGGCGCGTGTCTTGCTAGTTTAAAAAGCCCAAGCTGCACTTGTCATGCGTGCAGCCCCTGTTGCGCTGAACGAGATATGTCGATACACGTTGCCCTGCACCACGTCACCCACTACACCTACGACCGCCCGGTTCAGCTCGGTCCGCAAGTCATCCGCCTGCGCCCAGCCCCACACAGCCGCAGCCGCATCCTGAGTTACAGCCTCAAGGTCGAACCCGAAGAGCATTTCATCAACTGGCAGCAAGACGCCTTTGCCAACTACCAAGCGCGGCTCGTCTTCCCCAAGAAGACCACCTCGTTCAAGGTCACCGTGGACGTGGTCACCGAAATGGCCGTGTTCAACCCCTTTGACTTCTTTCTGGAACCGTCGGCCGAAGAAGTGCCCTTCAAGTACTCGGCCATGGTCAAGGAGGAGCTGCAGTCTTATCTGGTCAAGGACAACAAGACCCCGAAATTCAAAAAGTACCTGGCGAGCCTGGACCGCCAACGCCAGCGCACCATCGACTTCCTCGTGCAGATCAACCAGCGCCTGCACCAGGACATCCGTTACACCATCCGCATGGAACCCGGTGTGCAAACGCCCGAAAAAACGCTGACCCTGAAAAGCGGCTCCTGCCGCGACTCGGCCTGGCTGCTGGTGCAGCTGTTCCGCCACATGAACATCGCGGCCCGTTTTGTCTCGGGTTACTTGATCCAACTGGCACCCGACGTGAAATCGCTCGACGGCCCGAGCGGCACCGAAGTGGACTTCACCGACCTGCACGCCTGGTGCGAGGTGTACCTGCCCGGCGCAGGCTGGGTGGGGCTGGACCCGACCTCGGGTCTGCTGGCCGGTGAAGGCCACATCCCGCTGGCTTGCACCCCGCAGCCCTCAGCGGCGGCGCCCATTGAGGGCTTGATGGACAAGGCCGAGGTCGAATTCAGCCACGAGATGAAGGTCACCCGCATCCACGAGTCCCCCCGCGTGACCAAGCCCTACACCGACGAGCAATGGGCCGAGGTCCTGCAACTG
>Ga0228701_1000742_pt1 | contig 24834 bp, 21 predicted proteins | sample McNCre117_Aug_MG_2_FD_178017 | JGI IMG/M metagenome (GOLD analysis project Ga0228701, IMG submission 178017) | Freshwater microbial communities from McNutts Creek, Athens, Georgia, United States - 11-17_Aug_MG | ecosystem: Environmental > Aquatic > Freshwater > Creek | place: USA: Georgia...
CTTTAGAGGAGTTTTGCAATCGATGTTTGAGCGCTACATTGGGAATAAACATGTCGCGATTTGGCTTGCTGCAGCGATATTTAGTTTTATTCATTTCCAATTTTATGGATTTTTTCCCCGGATGTTTTTAGGGGCATTTTTCGGTTATTTATATGTTTGGTTCCGGAGTATTTGGGTACCAATCGCGGCACACTTTTTTAATAATGGGTGGACGTTGTTGATGCATTATTTATACCAACAAAAAAACATAGCCATTGATCCGATGGACATGGTTAATGAGATACCTTGGTGGTCGGCTGTTTTGTCTGTGGTTTTAGTTGGCTTTTATATTCGTAGATTGCATACCTATCGGACGGAAATTTAAATGGAAGGCTGGAAATTAATTGGACAATCGCGGACTGGCATAGATTTGGAGATGCAGAAGGCATTATTGTGGGAGCGGGCTGAGATTCGTGCGGTGGTGATGAATAAGAAATTAAGTGCTTACGACTTGGGAAATTGGGAACTCTATGTGCACCAAGACGATGAGGAGGAGGCGCTCAACATATTAAAAGCATAATTATGGGATTACGAAATTTATCGAATTTGCAGCAGCGCGTTATAGCAGCGATTATTGCCGTTCCGTTTTTGTTGTTTTGTGTTTTGTATAGCGATTATACTTTTTTGGTGCTTTTTTTAGTGATTGGGGCTTTGGCTCAGTTGGAATTTTACAAATTAGTAGGCAGCATCAGCGATAATTTACCCTTAACTTTTTATGGAACCTTTTGTGGTATTGTGATGCACGTGCTGACTTTCTTTATTGAAAAGGGGGATTTGGCCTATCAAAATTATTACATCTTATCGCCCTTGTTGACGCTGATATTTTTCATCAAATTATATAAATCAAAGGATGAAAAGCCGTTTAAAAACATTGCTTACACCTTTCTGGGGATTATTTATGTGGCTTTGCCTTTTACGCTTTTGACCGTTTTAGCTTATATCAAAAATGACACCTATGACCCGAATATCGTTTTGGGTTGTTTGTTTTTATTGTGGGCGAGTGATTCAGGGGCTTATTTTGCGGGTACGAAATTTGGTAAGACCAAATTATTTGAGCGCGTTTCGCCGAAGAAATCCTGGGAGGGGAGTATTGGTGGGATGATAACAGCGATGGTCGTTGCTACGATTATATCGCGCTATTTTACAAATTATTCAGCTTTTCAATGGTATGCGATTGGGGTGATCATTGTGGTTGCGGGGACCTATGGAGATTTGGTGGAATCATTGTTTAAGCGGAGTATCAACATTAAAGATTCGGCAGATACGATTCCGGGTCATGGTGGATTTTTGGATCGCTTTGATGGATTATTGTTATCGATACCCTTTATTATCCCATTTGTAAAATTATTTCCTTAGTTCGACGTTAACGAATATTAAGAAATTGATAATCAAATTTTTGTTTACTTGCGTTATGCTTCGAAAAGGCCTCTTTCTTATTTTAATCATGTGCTTGTTTGTGAGTGCAGGTTTGTTCGCTCAAGGACAGGACAAGACGGTTTTATTCAATGCGCGCATTGTTTCGGCGACAAATTCGGAATATCTTCCTTTGGCATATGTGTACATTCCTGCGGCGGGCCGGGGGGCTTTGAGTGATAATTTTGGTGCGGTGGATTTGTATGTATTTCCAGGGGATAGTGTGGTGGTTACATATGTGGGTTATAAGCCTCAGTATTATATTATTCCACGGACGACGGGTCAGGTGCATCAGGCAATCATTGAAATGAATGAGGATGCGCGGATGTTATCAGAGGTCAAAGTTTTTCCACATGCGAGTGAGGAAGAGTTCAAGAAAGCATTTTTGAATTTACGTTTGCGGGATGAAAAGCAGCGTGAGGTGCTTGCTCGGAATTTAGAACAGTCGAAGTTAAATGTGTTTGCCTTGCAGGCGGGTTTGGGAGCCAATTCGAATTTTCGAAATTTTTCGGATATGATGATTTCGGGTCAGGCGAATAAATCTTTTGTGTCGAGTCCATTGCTGAGTTTAACGAATCCATTTGCGTGGATGAGTTTCATTAAGTCGATTAAGAATGGCGATTTGAAACGGAAGGATTGGAAGGAGGCTTATAAATTACAGCCGAAACAAGTCGTATCACCACAGCAATTCATGCAAGATCTGCGTCGCTAAACAGGGGATAGGCAGTTTATCAGTTTCTTGATAGCTTATTTGCTAGAATTGGCGTTTTATCTAGATTTAAGGGGAATTTTATCAGTTTTTTGGAACTGTTTCCGTTCGCTTTTCAGTAGCTTTGAGCGGTAACGCTGCCGGGGTCGCAGACCCCGGCAGCGTTTACCCCCTTCGCTGAAATCCTATCACCGCCAGCATCCTACCCGTAATCCCTTGTTCCTTTCGATGTGAAAAGAATAGGTCATTGTTCGCCACCGTGCAATAATCCGAAATTTCAATTTGCGATATGCCTAAAGCTTGTAATTGCGCTGCATTCGTAGCCTTTAAATCCACATGCCAACGAGCACCCCGCCTCTCCTTGAATTCAAATTGCTCCGCCACCTCATCGCCAACTTCAAAATGTTCGAGGCTGATGCACGGGCCTATATAAGCTAAGATGTCCCCGGGTTTAGACCCGCTGGAAATCATAACAGAGGCAGTTTTGGAAACGATGGAAGCAACGGTGCCTTTCCAACCGGCATGAATCGCAGCAGCAACTTCACGCGTAGGATCAGCGAGAAGAATAGGACAACAATCTGCTATCCCTACACCGGCGAAAACTCCTGTTTCAGGGGCTATAATCGCATCATAACCGCTTTCATAACCCGGCGAAACCGAAGTCCAGATTTCAGCCCCATGAACTTGATACGAACGCGCTAAGGAGTCCGGCGTAATACCTAAATCCGTACAAAAAAGCCCCAGATTGGACGAAATCGACAATGGATCATCGTCGGTATGTACCCCTAAATTTAAACTTTGATAGGCTTGTGAACTCACTCCGCCGTGGCGAGTAGAAATACCCGCCACGAGCTGAGGAATGTTTGAAAATATGTCGGGTCGAATGACTCGATTATGCGTCATAACTTAATCCATACTGCTTCAATACATCATCTGGAACGCCGTTCCATTGATTTGGCGTATTGCCTTTATACTCTAAATCTGCAATTCCCATTTTCGACGTATAAAATCCCGTCGCCGTCAAATTGCGCATTAACGTAAAGAAGTTAACTCCTTGTGATAAATGCTTCGGGGCCGTATCTGGATAGGCAATATCATCAACGATGTTGATCCGTTGAGCGGCTGAAATTTCAATAAATTTCTTGCCAAAACGTTTGTTCGATTCAGAATCCAACCAGCGTAATCCACCGCGCATCGGCGTCTTGAATTCAGGTTTGTCCTTCACAATAAACTCTATAAAAGCCGTTACGCCAGATTGCGAGGCACTGCCCGATTTTCCATCGGCTGGAATGATGATGTCCGACAAGATCGTAATCGTATCTAATTCATGTTTGTTTAAGTAAACTTCCGCTTGCAATTTGGCCTCTAATTCGGCCTCTTCTTGGGTCCGACCGTTGGGTCTTTTGACCGGAACTTTACTTAATTCTAAATTTTCAATCGCCTTTTCATCGGGATTGAATACGGCTAAGCCCAACGAACTCAAGCCCATATTTTTTAAATAGTCTCTTCTTTTCATTACAGGTTGCCTTTTTTACGTTGATCAATGATGTACTCCGAAGTACGTAATGACAATGCCAAAATTGTCCATGTCGCATTCTTATCTCCTTGCGAAACAAATGGCGCCGCATCCGCTACGAATAAATTCTTCACGTCGTGTGCCTGGCAATTGGAATTTAATACCGACGTATTTTTATTGTCTCCCATACGTGCCGTTCCTACTTCGTGAATGATTCTTCCCGGATCTGCCAAACCATAATTATTCGATGCATCCGGTTTTTTGCCCAAAGCCTCTCCACCCATGGCATGGATAATTTCTTCAAAGGTATCTTGCATGTGTTTTGCTTGCTTCACCTCGTAATCGCTCCATTTGTAGTGGAAACGAAGTACTGGAATTCCGTACTTATCCACGACATTCGGGTCAATTTCACAATAATTGTCTTCGCGAACGACGGGTTCCCCACGACCCGCAAAACCAACATAGGCTCCGTAGAACCGACGATAATCTTCCTTCAAGGTTGCCCCATATCCACCTGCTGCTTTTTTCAAGCCGTCACGCGTAAAGTTTTCCTTGCCATTTAGGCCTTCAATTCCCCATCCAAAACCGTAGTTTGGCATGCCCATACCACCACCGTATTCGATGTGGTAGCCGCGTGGGAAATCTAATTTTGCGTTATCTAACCACCATGGCGTATAAATGTGCATACCACCCACACCATCTTCATTGTAACGTTTTCTGTCAAACAAAGAAGGGATAATTGCGGAACGTGAAGCCCCCGTGGAGTCATTTAAGTATTTGCCTACTACACCGCTCGAATTGGCCAAGCCATTCGGGAAGCGGGAGCTTTTGGAATTCAATAATAAACGCGCTGTTTCTCCCGCACTGGCTGCCAACACAACAATCTTCCCTTTAACGGTATATTCTTGCATTGTACCTGTGTGGATATACGACACACCTGTTGCCAAACCTGTAGCTGGATCTGTCAATACCTCACGCGCCATTGCGAACGGTAACATCGTTAGATTACCCGTTGCTGCTGCGGGCTTAATCAATACGGACGATGATGAGAAATCGGCATATGCAGAACATCCCCGATTACACTGTCCGCAATAAAAACATTGTCCACGTTCGTTGTTGATCGGTTTGGTTAACATCGACATCCGCGAAGGATAAGTTGGGATACCTAAGGCCTTATTCGCCTTTTTGATCATCAACTCATGCAAACGAGGTTTTGGTGGAGGTAAGAAAAATCCATCCGGATTGTTTCGCAAACCTTCATTGGTGCCAAAAACACCAATCATTTTATCAACTTTGTCGTAATAAGGTTTAACATCGTCATAGCCGATTGGCCAGTCGTCCCCTAATCCGTCAATACTTTTTCGTTTAAAATCATCTGGACCAAAACGCAAGGAAATACGTCCCCAGTGGTTTGTACGTCCGCCGACCATCCGTGAACGGAACCAGTCGAATTTTGTGCCATCTTTTCTTGTGTAAGGTTCCCCTTCAATGTCCCAACCACCATAGGCTGCATCGAAATCGCCGAAATTACGCAATGAACTGCTTGCGCCGCGGCGAAGTGATTCGTATGGCCATTTGAGTTGGGTCATATCTTTCGGGTCTGCCGGATCAAAGGGTTGGCCCGCTTCTAGCACACAAACTTTGGCTCCCGCCTTCGTTAATGTATGCGCAGCCATTCCACCGCCGGCACCGGAACCGACAATCACCACATCGAAAACTTCTTGTTGGGATTGAATGTAAATAGACGAATTAATCATAGTTTGAGGTATCGGTTTAAAGAATGGTAAATGTATAAATTTTGACTTATTTTTGTCTTCATTAGCGATAAAAATTTTGGCCAAAAAAACACCCGATGGGCAAGAGCCCTTGAAAAAAGGGGAGACCCCACTTTCCAGACAATTTAATCAAATCAAAGCCAAGTATCCGGGTGCTATTCTGCTATTCCGGGTAGGTGACTTTTATGAGACGTTTGGGGAAGATGCGGTGAAAGCATCCAAGATTTTAGGAATTACCCTAACGCGCCGCAATAACGGGAATGCTGATGATCATTTGGCGGGATTTCCGCATCATTCCTTGGATACTTATTTGCCCAAATTGGTTCGTGCCGGCCAGCGCGTAGCGATTTGTGATCAATTAGAAAATCCAGCAGAAGCAAAAGGAATTGTGAAACGCGGTGTGACAGAATTAGTAACACCCGGCGTTTCGTTTAATGACCAAGTGCTTGATAATAAGCGAAATAATTATGTAGCATCGATTAGCTATCAAGAAAAAGACGCGCAATTTGGGGTAGCATTTTTGGATATATCAACGGGTGAATTCATGTGTTCGCAGGGGCCTTTGGCCTATGTGCAGAAACTGATTCAAAGTTTCATGCCATCTGAAATTTTATTTCCCAAAAAATACCGTTCGATATATCAGGAAAATTTCGGGGATCAATACCATTCTTTCTCCATGGAAGAGTGGATTTTTTCACATGAATTTACGTATCCGCTCTTGACGGAGCATTTCAAAACCAAAAACCTGAAGGGCTTTGGGATTGAAACGATGCCGCTTGGTATCATAGCAGCAGGGGTTATTTTACATTATTTAGCTGAAACGGAACATAAACAGGTGGGGCATATTGCCACGATTCAGCGGATAGAAGAGGACAAATACGTTTGGTTAGATCGTTTTACGATTCGCAACCTGGAATTAGTTTACTCTGTGCAAGAGGGTGGGGTACCTTTGATTGATTTGATGGACCAAACGATGACGCCCATGGGTGCACGTTTGTTACGTAAATGGATGGTTTTGCCTTTGAAAGAGTTAGCTGCGATTCAAGAACGTCAAGCGGGCGTCGCGGGTTTACTGAAGTTGGATGAGACAATGGATTTGCTCATATCGCTGTTGAAGCCCATTGGCGATTTAGAACGTTTGATTTCCAAAGTAGCGGCTGGGCGGATTAATCCGCGGGAATTGGTGCAATTGAAGCGCGCGCTCCAACAAGTTCCGGCGATTAAGGAATTACTAGCCACACATCCTGCGCCAATTTTACAGAAATGGGCGGATCAATTGAACCCATGTTTGCATTTGGTGCAGAAAATCGAATCAGCTTTACGTGATGATGCACCTATGCTTGTTCACCAAGGAGGCATCATCAAAACGGGCTATTTAGCTGAGTTAGATGAGCTTCATCTTTTGTCAACAAATGGCAAGGATTACCTCGCTGCCATGCAAAAACGCGAGATTGAACGAACGGGAATTACTTCCTTAAAAGTCGCTTATAATAAGGTTTTCGGCTATTATTTAGAGGTTACGAATGCTCATAAGGATCGCGTACCGGCCGAATGGATTCGCAAACAGACCCTTGTGAATGCGGAACGCTACATCACGGAGGAATTGAAGGGTTATGAGGAGAAGATTTTAAGTGCGGAAGATAAAATATCCACGATTGAATTCGGGATTTTTCAGGAACTGGTTCGGGAATCGTTGGAATATTTGGAACTGATTCAATTGAATGCCTTGGGCATCGCGACGCTGGATGTGTTGACTAGTTTTGCCCAAGTAGCGAAACGAAATCAATATGTCCAACCGGAATTGCATACGGGTGATTCGATTCAAATTGAAGCCGGTCGCCATCCGGTCATAGAACAGCAATTGCCTTTAGGGGAATTATATGTTCCAAATGATGTGTATTTGGATAATGAAACCCAACAAATCGTCATGATTACGGGGCCCAATATGGCAGGTAAGTCGGCATTGTTACGCCAAACGGCTTTGATTGTTTTGATGGCTCAAATGGGTTCTTTTGTTCCTGCTTCTGCTGCTTCAATCGGGCTTGTTGATAAAGTATTTACTCGTGTAGGCGCGTCAGATAATTTATCCAAAGGTGAGTCGACCTTCATGGTGGAAATGACCGAGACGGCCGCGATTTTGAATAATTTATCGAATAAATCCTTGGTTTTATTGGATGAAATCGGTCGGGGAACCTCAACCTATGACGGTGTTTCCATGGCTTGGGCGATTGCGGAGCATTTGCATAATCATCCGAAGAGTCGGGCGAAAACCTTATTTGCTACCCACTACCACGAGTTGAATGAATTAACGGAAGATTTTCCGCGCATCAAGAATTTCCACGTTTCTGTGAAAGAGGTGGGAAACAAGATAATCTTCTTGCGTAAATTGGTTCCGGGCGGTTCAGCGCATAGTTTTGGTATACATGTGGCCCAAATGGCCGGTATGCCTACATCCTTAGTTTTGCGCGCGCATGAGATTCTACAAAATTTGGAGAAAGATCATGTGTTGGAAGACAATGTCGAGAAGCTGAAAGAAATGCCTAAAAACAATTATCAATTGAATTTATTTGGTGCAGAGATTCCGGAAGGCTTGAAGAAAATCGAAGAGCAGTTGGGGTCGTTAGATGTTAATACACTTTCACCGATTGAGGCGCTGTTGAAGTTGAATGAGTTAAAGCGGTTGTTATAACTTCCTAGCCCCAGACTTTAGTCTGGGGATCCCTAGGCTAAAGCCTAGGGTTACAAATTCTTATATTTCGGCCTACGGACTAATCAACCCCGGACTAATTTCCTCCGGACTCGTAATTAATTCCGCAGGAATTAATTACGCACATCCAACCCCCAATTCAATTTATTCCGCAAAGTCTGCAAGAAATCATCGCCAGGAATCTTAACAATTTTGGCTGTAAAAGGGGCTTTTTGGACCTCAATGCTAAATTTGCTATCGATGACGCGAGAGCGGGAATCGATGGAGATAAGGAAATTTTGGCTCCGACTGCTTATTTCAAATTTCAATTTGGCATCACTCGAAACCACTAAAGGACGCACATTTAAGTTGTGTGGACTCATGGGTGCAATGATCAAAATATCTGAACTTGGCATCACCAAGGGACCTCCTACAGAAAGTGAATATCCCGTTGAACCTGTTGCGGTCGAAACAATCAAACCATCTGCCCAATACGTATTCAAATAATTTCCATCCACGAAAGCTTTGATGACAATCATCGATGACGTATCTGTCTTCATGATCCCCACTTCATTTAAACCGAATTGCTTGCTATCAAACAAATCGATTTCAGAATGTACCGAAACCAATGTACGGTCTTCTATGCGGTAATTTCCCGCGATTAATTGGTCCACCGCCGCACTCACATCTTGGGGCGATAAGGTCGCCAAAAAGCCAAGTCGGCCTGTATTAATCCCCAAAATAGGCAATTCCTTATTCCCAATATGGGTTAAAGTTTCTAGTAATGTCCCATCGCCACCGATACTCCAGGCCATTTGAACATCCGCGGGTGTTCCGCTTTGTTCTTCGTAGGATTCAATGTCGCCAACTTGAAAGTTGTGCTCAGCTAGGTGATTCTTAAAAAATGCGGATAAAACAATTTGGCAGTCTTTTTTACCTAAGATATCCCATAGATTTTCCATTAACGGTCGATTTTCGGCCGAAAAAGATTTTCCATGAATAGCGATGCGTAAAGGCACAAATTATGGGTTTAAGTATTTTAAAAGCAGGTCAAAACGAGCCGTATCCACGATTTCATTTTTACCAAAATGGAAAGCTTTTTCGATATGAATGCTGTGGCGTTCTAAGCTTTGCATAATGGCTGAAAATTGATCCGTTTGAATCTGGATAATTAATTCGGGCAAACCCATGTCATCCTTCGGATTTTGGATCATCAATGAGCGTGTAATGAGCCCATTGTTTTCTTCAATTAAGCGTGCAATCAACGAAAATGAATCGCGTTGACTGTGAAAGGGAATGTATAAAATTCCACCATTGGCGGAATTAAAGCCATTATTTAGCAATAAGTGAGCAACGGCATTTGAGCTTAAATATCCTAAGAATTTCGCGTCCTCGTCTGTAACGGGTAAGATGGAAAATCCACTTGCTTCAAACCAAGGAAGGCTTGCCAGCACATCCTCTTCTGATTCGAGGCTGTATTGGGCTAAATCATCCAGTAATTGATTTATTTTTCCATCCGGATGCGGGCACTGCAAAAGCATGCGCTCGGTAACATTGCCTACGTATTTCTTTCCGTCCAGCACGGCCAAATTTTGTTGTTTGGATTGGTGCAAAATTTTCAATCCCTTTTGGATGGAATCCTGAAGGGAAAGCGTCGGGTAATCGTAGGAAAGGTAGGTGAGGGCCAACATCCTAAATGGGGTTTTTATCGAGCCAATGCTGTAAAATTTCGTTGAATTCGTCTGGTCTTTCCATCATGGGAGCATGGCAACAACGATCAATGAATTGCAAGGTTGATCCTGGAATCAATGCGTTGAATTCATGGCCCACATGCGGTGGCGTAATCGTGTCATTTAGTCCCCAAATCAACAAAGTTGGCTTGTCAATCCGAACAATATCTTTTGCCATATTGTTCCGCTGTGCTGATTTTGCAATCGCAATGATTCGCATCACTTTCGGAATGCTATTGGTAATTTCAAATACCTCGTCGACTAATTCCTTACTTGCGGTTTTGGGATCATAAAACGTGTATTCAACGCGTTCTTTGATGTACTCGTAGTTGCCACGTTTCGGATAAGATCCACCCATGGAATTTTCAAACAATCCCGACGACCCAGTTAAGATAAGTCGCTGTATTTTTTCTGGATATTTTAGGGTGTAAATCAAAGCGACATGGCCCCCTAAAGAGTTACCAATTACGCTAAATTTGTCAAGTTTTTTGTATTCTACAAATCCTTCTATGAAGGTCGTTAAGCCCTCGCAACCTGCCTCTTTAATGGGCATGTCATGAATAGGCATTAAGGGAATAATGACACGATATTGCTTGGAAAAATGATTGATTACCCCCTGCCAATTGCTCAACGCACCAAACAAACCATGCAACAGAAGTAGGATTTCTCCATGCCCTTCGTCAATGTACTGGTAGTTGTTCTCCTCCTTAATCGTATAATTCATTCCGTGGGGACTATTTAATTTGCAAAGTAATAAAAAAGGATTCAAACTTTTCATCCTTTTTTTAGTTTGTTGGATATTAAACTAGTTATGAAGCCAATTGTTATTATCGGAGCAGGAATTGCAGGATTGCGAGCTGCTAAGCATTTATCTGACCAAAAGGTCCCATTTGTATTAGTGGAGCAAGCTGACCACGCCGGAGGGCGTGTCCGCTCAGATCATGTGAATGGGTTTATATTGGATCATGGTTTCCAAGTTTTGCAAACGAACTATCCAAGTGTCCAACGTTCATTCGATTTGAATGCGTTGAATTTACAAGCATTTGATTCAGGTTCGAAATTGTGGTTTGGAGGTCAATGGGTCTCATTTTTGAATCCTTTGCGATCTGGTTTAAAGCTGTTGGATTTAGTTCCGCATCTCATTTCGTTCAAAGATATATGTCTACTGATTCGTTTATGGTTCAAATTACAATGGTCGGCAAATGAACAAGTAGATTCAAGTGAAACGACTGCATCGATGTTTGAGCGCTGGGGTTTTTCAGAAACATTTCAATTTAAGTTTCTTCGTCCCTTTTTTCGAGGAATTTACCTGGATCAAAATCTTCAACAGCCTGCTTCTTTGTTTTTCTTCTATATGCGCCAGTTTTTGGAAGGGCAAGCGGCATTGCCAGCGAATGGAATGGGTGAAATAGTGAACCAGCTGTTGGCTTCATTGCCATCGGATTCTGTACGTTTAGGTACAGAGCTTGGACACCTAGGCGACGATTTTGTGGAATTAACAAACGGAGAAAAAATCGAATTTGAACGATTGATTTTGGCAGTTGACCCACACGCAGCGGCAAGATTTTTGCAAGTAGATTTGACTGATTCTGTTCATTTGGGCTCCAAAACGTTTTATTTTTCAGTTCCTCCTCGAAAGGAGCATGATAAATTATTGCACCTCATACCTGGTGAGTCGAAATTGTTGCATTATTGTTTTTTATCACAAATTGCGCCCACGTATGCACCCGCTGGGAGAGGGCTATTGCAAGTAACAAGTTTGGATTTAGCATTAAATGAAGTGGAGGTGCTCAACCTATTAGCTGAATATGAAGATGTATCAGGATATGCATTTTTACGAGCTTATGCAATCCCACGCTCATTAGCTAAGGTGGGCTCATTTGAGGCACTTAAACAAGCCGCTCAAGTGAAGGGAATTGTATTAGCAGGCGATTATTGTGAAATGCCTTCTTTGCACGGCGCTTTAGTATCCGGTCAAAAGGCAGCCGTTCAAAGCCTTATTTAACTGATTTTCATCAGGGATTTTTTGGGATAATTCATGTATATTTGTCCCGTAAATTGACCCTTATGAAGAAATTATTTGTCCTTGTTGCGCTTGTTTTGGTGGCTGCATCGTGTAAAAAAACAAACCCAGACTATCAAAAAGAAGCTGCCAATCCGCGTTTTTTAGAGCGCGCGGAGAACATGTTAACGGAAAGTATCATTCACGATATTTTTGCTCCTCCAGTGTCTTCTCGTATTTACATGTACTCAAGCGTGGCGGGATATGAGGCCGCGATTTTAGGCGATCCCAAATTTAAATCATTAGTAGGACAATTGAATGGATTCGAATCCGTTGCGAAACCTGAACCCGGTTTGGAATATTGTTTTCCATTAGCTTCTACGCGTGCATTTTTGTCGGTGGGCAAGAAATTGACTTTCGCACAAGAATTATATGTCGAGTTTGATAAACAAATCGAAGAAGATTTCCGCAAGACGGGCATGCCGGATGATGTATATGAACGCTCGGTTGCACTAGGAGATTCTATTGCGGCTTCAGTGCTTCGTTGGGCTGCGAAAGACAATTACAAACAAACGCGTGGCTTCCGTTTTACCGTGACGAATTTGCCCGGAACATGGACGCCTACGCCTCCTGCCTACATGGATGCGGTTGAGCCCTATTGGATGAAGGTTCGTCCTGCCATGTTGGACTCAGCAAGCCAATTTAGAGCACCTGTACCGTCAAAATTTGATTTAACAAAAGGTAGTCCTTATTACAAAGAAGTGATGGATTCATACTTAACGGTGAAGAATTTGACGAATGAGCAGCGTGATATTGCCAACTTCTGGGATTGCAATCCATTTAAAATGAATATCACGGGACATGCCATGTTTGCGACGAAAAAAATGTCGCCAGGTGGTCACTGGTTGGGCATTGTTGCACAAATTTCACGACAATACAAGAAAGGGTATACCGAAACTGCAGAAGCTTTAGCTTTAACGTCGATTGCCATTTTTGATGGCTTTATTTCTTGCTGGGATGAAAAATATCGTTCGATTCGTATTCGTCCGGAAACGATTATCAACGCCTCAATTGATAAATCGTGGATTCCAGTTTTACAAACACCTCCATTCCCAGAATATACTTCTGGTCATAGTACGATTTCGCGTGCTGCTGCAGAAGTTTTGACGAAGGTATATGGAGACAATGTGGCGTTTAATGATTCTACGGAGGTTCCTTACGGTTTACCACCGCGTAAATTCACTTCATTTATTCAGGCTGCAGATGAGGCGTCAATTAGTCGTTTATATGGTGGAATTCACTTCCGACCTGCCTTGGATGAAGGGGCAAAACAAGGATCAAAAGTGGGGCAATATTTATTAGCCAAAGTAAAAACACGCAAATAATGCATGATATAGCCTCTCGGAATGACATCAAGGTATTTGTGGATGCCTTTTACGGCGGCATGAAATCAGACGACCTTGTGGGGCATATTTTTTTAGATGTCATGCATGTGGATTGGACACATCATTTGCCTAAAATGTATGATTTTTGGGAAATGCTATTGCTCGATGGGTCAAATTATAAAGGTGCTCCGATGCGACCTCACATGGAGGTAAACCAAAAAGTGCCTTTGACTATGGCCCATTTTGACCGTTGGTTCGAATTATTTTCCACTACCTTGGATGCACATTTCGCGGGTCCAAAAACCGAGGAAGCCAAAACGAAAGCGTGGAATATCGCTCAGACGTGGGCGTATAAATTTAAGTTGATAAATCAGTAGAGACGCGATACTTCGCGTCTTTTTTATTCCCCAGGTTAAAACCTGGGGTTATTAATATTAGATGAGGTTGGTTTTATAGCCCTAGGCTTCAGCCTAGGGGTTCCCCAGGTTAAAACCTGGGGTTATTAATATTTGATGGGTGTAAGTATTATTGCCCTAGGCTTCATCCTAGGGATTCCCCAGGTTAAAACCTGGGGTTATTAATATTTGATGGGTGTAAGTATTATTGCCATAGGCTGAAGCCTATGGATTCCCCAGGTTAAAACCTAGGGTTATTAATATTTGATGAGGATTGGTTTTATAGCCCTAGGCTTCAGCCTAGGGGTTCCCCAGGTTAAAACCTGAGGTTATGATTTTTGTCACAGATTTTCGTGTGAGGGAAGGCGCGAAGTATAGTGTTTCTACAAAATTCACCAGCATCCACCGACCAATGTCCAACGTCCAACGTCTAAAGTCCAACGTCCAATCTATAATTTCCAATAAATCTTCTTGCTATCCAGAAAGCTGGCCAATTTGATCACAATGGCTAATGCTACAAACGCATTAAATACCTGAGCCCAATCCGATGGTATATGGCTGATTTGGGCAATAAATCCCACAAATACATAGGTTGTTTTCGTCAGCCATTGCGGAACTAAGGTTTCAAAAAACAAGTAGATGAAAATCGAATTATTTCCCATCGAATTCAAATAGTTCGGTAATTGGAAACGTGGTTTTTCGTTGATCCAATTGGCATAAAATAGGGCCATCATCAGTGTTACCCAACCGGCAGAAGCCACCGTAAAGGAAAGTGTTGCGGTGCGTTTGATGATCGGTAAACCCGCTAAATCGAGGCCATAACCTACCAATATTCCTAATAAACCTAGGCCAATTAATGTTCTTAATACTGTTTTGGGTGGAGAGGTACGATGAATTAATCGGCCGATTAACGCTCCCCAAATAGTATGTGCCGCAGTAGGAATAGCATTCATGGCGATCCAATGCCCGGAACTTAGTTTTCCCATCAAGAGCATGTCGATGTAAGATCCGAAATTTTTGTCGGGCGTGTATGCCTGATCATATCCTGAGATGTCGGTAAAGACGTATAATGAATGGGATAAGAGTAATAAAAACAAAGATGCGGCAAGTTGTAATGGGATGGAAAATCGCAATAATGCGAAGGTGATGATCGTCGTGAAGGCGAGTTGGCACAACACATTCCACAGCTCAAAAACCATTTCGCCGCGATGGACACAAATCAAAATAATGCCGAAGAAAAGTAATAGGAATGACCGTTTAAGCACTTTTGGCCATAATTCTGCATAGGTTGCCCCTTCATCCATGCGTTTGTAGGTAGAAAAATATAAGGCTGAACCCGCAATCATCATGAAGCCGGGTTGGAATAAATCCAAGAAATGCAATCCTTCCCAGGAGGCATGAAAAAATTGTTGGACTACAAAGGAATGGGGAAATAAATCTTCCAACTTACTGTACACGCCCGCGCTTTCGGCGGCAAGGAGTACGAGAATGAAACCTCGAAAATAATCAACGGCGGGGAAGCGTTTTTTGATCATGGGTTTAGCTTATGACGTTCAAAGGTAAACTATTTTTTTAAATTCAATTTTGTACTTTTGTTTACGAACAAAAAAATATGATTGTATCTACTCCGGGTCGGATTTGCTTGTTTGGTGAACATCAAGATTATTTGGGTTTGCCTGTCATTGCGGCTGCGATATCAAAACGTATTCAATTGAAGGGTGCATTCCGACCAGATCGGATGGTTCATTTTGAATTACCTGATATTCAAAAATCAGAAACATTTAGCCTGGATTTTCCGCTTGTATATACCAAAGAGCGAGATTACTTCAAAAGTGTTTTGAATGTGCTTTCACGCAAAGGGCATACATTTGATAAGGGTTTGGAGGTAGAGGTTCGTGGAAATATTCCCATCAATTCAGGTACTTCAAGTTCATCGGCATTACTCGTATCATGGGTAGAATTGTTGAATGAAATGTACCAATTAGGTTATTCGCAGAAAGAGGTAGGAGAAATTACTTACGAAGCGGAGGTTCTAGAATTTACGGAGCCGGGCGGTATGATGGATCAATATTCTACGGCCGTGGGGAATGTGATTTATTTAGCGAGCCAACCAGAAATTTCGATTACGACTTACCAACAAGCTTTGGGAACATTTGTCTTAGGAGATTCAGTAGAACCCAAAGATACTTTGGGGATTTTGTCGCGAGTTAAATTCGGGACCTTAGGAGGAATTCAAAAGATTAAGTCGATTAATCCCGCATTTGATTTAGCAACAACAAATGTGGCTTTTTGTGAGCAATATCGGAGCCTATTGACCGAAGATGAATGGGTGTTATTAACTGCCAATATTTCAGATCGGGATATACTCTTAGCAGCGAAGAAAATGTTTGAGCGAGAGGAAGCATGGGATGATGTTCGATTAGGAAAATTGTTAAATGAACATCAAGAAAACCTACGTGAACATAAGCAAATCTCGACCGCTAAAATTGACCGCATGATTTCTGCTTCTTTAGCGGCAGGCGCATTAGGTGCGAAAATCAATGGTTCTGGAGGTGGTGGATGTATGTTTGCGTATGCGCCTTCAAATCCAGAGGCAGTTGTGGAGGCAATCGAGAAAGAAGGAGGGAAAGCTTATATCATCCGAGTGGATGTGGGGACCCAACAAGAAAAAGCAAGTTTATTTTATTAAGATATGAAAAAGAGATTATTGATTTTGGCGGGCGGAATGGCATCGCGTATGAAGAAAGCGATGGCGGAAGGAGCGAGGGATTTAGATCCTAATTTAGTTGCGCAAGCGAATTCGGTAACAAAGGGGATGATTCAAGTAGGGAAGAATGGAAAAACCCTGATTGACTATCAATTATACAATGCGCATTTGGCGGGGATTGAGGAAGTGATGCTCTTGTTGCATCCTACGGATACCGTTTCGCAGGAATATTGTGAGTCCTTGATGGCCCAAGATGCTTGTTGGGGTATGAAGATTGTATTTGCGCGCCAACAAATCGCTGCGGATCGCGAGAAACCAGCGGGAACTGCAGATGCGGTTTATCAAGCTTTGATGCAACATGCCGACTGGCAAAAAGGGCGCGTTATCGTATGCAACTCAGATAATTTATACAGTGTGAATGCGCTGAAAACGCTTTGGAATTCTCCGGAACCCAATGCATTAATTTCGTATCACCGAGATAGTTTATTGTATCCAGCGGAGCGTATTTCAGCATTTGCTTTGATTCGTACGGATGAGGCAGGTTATTTATTGGAGATCATTGAAAAGCCGACGGCAGAGCAAGCTGCAGAATTGATGGCTAAGATTGGTCGTTTAGGAGTAAGCATGAATGTTTTTGTATTTGAAGCTTCGACGTTCTTGCCATATTTGGCAAAGACTCCTTTTCATCCTGTTCGTAATGAAAAAGAATTACCCACTTCGGTTGTCATGTTTGGAGAAGGAGAGGGGCGTGGATTTTATGCGATTCCTTTGGCAGAGAATGTGCCTGATTTGACTTCGAAAGAGGATATCATGGTGATGCAACAATATTTGGAAGAGACCTACGGGGATTTTTAGCTTTTTCTCTTTGGCAAAGCTTATGGATTTGCCAAAGTTTGAGACGCTTTCTGCGCCGATTCCCCAGACTAAAGTCTGGGGTTATTAAATAATAGCCTCAGGTTTTAACCTGGGGTTTCTTTTTTTGTTATCTAGGATTTATTTGTACTTTGGTGCAAAACCTATTTAATAAGATGTCGATTGCATTTGTAATACTGTCCATAGGACTCTTGGTCTTTCTAATTACCTATTTAAAGGTAAATTCATTTATCGCTTTTTTATTGGTCAGTATTTTCAGCGGAGTACTGTTAGGTTTGCCCTTACCTGATTTAGCTAAATCAATTCAAAAAGGCTTGGGAGATACCTTAGGTTCCTTGGTGACTATTATCGTGTTGGGTGCAATGCTAGGTAAATTAGTGGCATCGAGTGGTGCAGCTCAACAAATTTCTTCGTCCTTGATTCGCTTATTTGGCGAGAAGCATATTAGTTGGGGCCTCATGGTCACCGGCTTCGTAATTGGTATTCCTTTGTTTTATAATGTGGGATTTGTATTGATGATTCCTTTAATCTTTGCGCTAGTTCAGCGTTATAAATTAAATCCTTTGATGGCGGGCGTGCCTATGATGGCATCCTTATCGGTGGCACATGGCTATTTGCCCCCGCATCCATCTCCCGCTGCATTAGTGGCGCAATTTGGTGCGAATATGGGCTTGACTTTGAGCTATGGTATATTGGTATCCATCCCAGCGATTATTTTAGCAGGTCCACTTTTCGCGAAAACCTTGGTTCATATTCAGCCAAAGGCTTCCAAATCATTTGTGACACAAGAAATTCCAACGGATGAATTGCCGAGCATGACATCTAGTTTTTTAACTGCTTTGTTGCCCGTATTCCTTTTAGTGTGTACAACTGCCTTGGATATACAATTAGGAAAGGACTCGCCGGCGTCTCCGATTTTACATTTAATTGCGGATCCGGCCATGGTGATGTTGATTGCGATTTGTTTTGCGACGTACACTTTGGGGCTCCGACTAGGGAAATCGATGGAATCAGTTATGTCTATTTATGGGGATGCGGTGAAAGATGTGGCCATGATTTTATTGATTATTGCGGGAGCTGGGACATTTAAGGAGGTTTTATTGGCATCTGGTGTAAGTAAAGAAATTGCGGGTTATTTGGGGGATTTACCCATTCCGCCATTAGTGCTTGGTTGGTTGATGGCCGCCATCATTCGTGTATGCATCGGGTCTGCCACGATTGCAGGCTTAACGGCTGCGGGAATGATCTTACCTTTAGTAGAGGCAGGAGGGGTAAATCCTAATTTGATGGTGTTAAGTATTGGAGCGGGTAGTTTGATGTTTTCCCATGTCAATGATACAGGATTCTGGATGTTTAAAGAGTATTTTAATTTATCCGTCAAACAAACGATACGTTCTTGGTCATTAATGGAGACAATCGTGTCGATTACAGGATTATTAGGTGTGCTCGTGTTGAATCAAATACTTTGATTTCTTGGAATAATTAAATTTATTCAAAAATAGATACTTTTCGATTCCTATGAAAAGTGAAACTTATTTTCCGAATCATAACTAAATAAGGTTTGATTTGCCCGATTTTCATACGAAAATTCTGAATTTAGTCAATTTTGCAGTTAATAATTTGGTTAAAATTTGACAGTTTATTAATATTTCTCTAATTTTCTTGCAGATTGATTATTTATCAACAAATTTTTCAACCCTAACTAACAAGTACATGAAAAAAAATTTACTCATGACTTTTTTGTTGGCTTTCTTCTCGCTTACGAGTTTAGTAGCGCAAGATAGAAAGGTAACAGGAAAGGTGACCTCAGCTGAGGACGGCTCAGGTTTACCAGGTGTAACAGTTTCCATTAAAGGAACTGGAAAAGGAACTCAAACCAATGTGGACGGTGAATATACCGTTGCAGTTCCTAATGGTGCTACATTAGTATTCTCTTTTGTAGGATTAAATGCTCAAAGTGTTCAGGTAGGAAGCCAATCGGTAATCAACGTAAAGTTGACGACTGATGCGCGTCAATTATCTGAAGTAGTTGTAACGGGTACAGGTACGGCGATTGACAAGCGTTCGACGGCGATTGACGTACAAGCAATTACAGCGAAAAATTTACCTTCTGTTCCATCGGCTTCGATTGATCAGGCGTTGGTAGGTAAAATTGCCGGAGCGCAGATTTCTGCGGTGAACGGTATGCCAGGCCAGCCGGTAAACATCGTTTTACGTGGTATCAACACAATCAACCGTGGAACTAGCCCAATGATTTTATTGGATGGGGTTGAATTAGGAGCTACAGATTTGGGTTCAATCGACTTAAACATCGTTGAGCGTGTGGAGGTTATCCAAGGTGCTGCAGCTGCAACAATCTATGGTGCACAAGGAGCGAATGGGGTTATCCAGTTATTTTCGAAAAAAGGAAAAGCAGGAAAAGTTAACATTGATATTAACTCTTCCGTGATTAACTCAACGCCATTGAACGTGGGAGGTCTGCACAAAGCTAACTTGCACGGATTCAAAACAAATGCAAACAATGAAGTTATTGGTGGTTCTGGAAATCCATTGACATTGGATCCTGTATATGGTTCTTATTCCGAAAACGTAATTTTCGCTTCTACGGATCCTACGGTTCAGATTAATAAGCCTTACAACAAGAACTTACAGTATTATGATCACTTTGCTATGTTCTTTGTTCCAACAACGAACTACACAAATTCAATTGCAATCTCAGGTGGAGCGGATAAAAGTGATTATAGCTTGACTTTGTCAAATGCTGATAACGCAGGTCCATTTAAGAATGTGGGTGGTTTGAATCGTACGAACTTGACGGCCAACTTAGGTTTTGAGTTAGCAAAAGGTTTGAAGTTACGTTCAATTACTCAATTAGTATATACGAAGAATACAATCAATGACGGAACGGGTCGTTCAATCATTTATTCAGTATTTAACTCTCGTCCATTTGCTAACTACGATTTCAAAGATGCTGACGGAAACTATCCAGGATATTTTGGGGATGCAGTAGGTGTGAATGGTTATAACCCGAATGCGGTTAACTATTATACGACAACGGATTCGAAGCGTATCGACATCAACCAAAGCTTGAACTTAAACTATGAAGTGAATAAGTTCTTGACATTGGATGCGAAGTATGGTATCAACTACCAAACTGACAATACCATCTATACTTACTTGAATCAAACAGGTAACAAGAATATTATGGACCAACAATATTGGTACTCTAATTTCAATGGTAATGATGCAACAGGTGAGTTGAACAAGTATGAAAATACGCGTTCATTCCAAAACTTCTTAGCATCTGCTTACATTAAGACAGATTTAGAGAAAGATTTTGGTTTAAATATTCCATTGCGTACAACTACGCAAGTAGCATTTGACTACCGTAACCGTGAAAACAAATCATACGTTTCATACGGTATCGGTTTACCAAACTATACGCCTTACAATACCTCACAAGCTGCTTCAACGTTCGTATATCGTGACTATCGCGAGCCATTCATTACTTATGGTTATTTAGCGACACAACGTTTAGATTACGGAACAATTGGTGGTATCTCTGGTGGTTTCCGTACGGACTTCTCGTCAGCGTTTGGTGCGGCGTCTACGCCACAAACTTTCCCTCGTGGAGATGCTTACTTACGTGTATCTGAATTAGGATTCTTCAAAAATTCGAAGATTGCTTCGACATTAGAGGATTTCAAAATTCGTGCAGCTTATGGTGAGGCAGGTATTCAGCCAAATGCATTTGACCGTTACATTACGTTAAATACGGGTGTTATTGGTTCAGGTAATGCATTCTATTTCCCTTTAACACAATCAAATCCTAATTTGAATGTGGAGATTTCAAAAGAATTAGAGATTGGTACAGATATCGGTTTGAACTTGGGTAAATCATCACCTTGGTTGAATTCATTGAACTTCTCAGGATCTTACTGGAAGCGTTCTACGGACAATGCGATCTTTAACGTAGATGCGGCACCTTCAACGGGTATTGGTACAGTAAAAGATAATGCATTCTCTTTAGCTTCTAATGGTATCCAAGCGAGCTTAAATGCGCAAATCTACAAAGATGCAGATTGGACTTGGAACTTTACGACTAATTTCGGAAAGCAAACATCTGAAATTACTGCGGTTCGTGGTAATGCGGAGGTTGTTGTTACTTCTGCTGCTGGTTCATCTGGATACGTATTACGTGCAGGTGAGAAAATTGGTCAATTGTATGGTTTCATGGGCGTTCATAGCTTAGATGCTAAATTGCCAGATGGTACTTATGCAATTGCAGAAGGTAACCGTTCTTTATATGAGGTAGCTAGCAATGGCTGGGTAGTTAAGAAATCTACGAAAGCACCTTACTTCTCATCTAAACAATATAGCTTTGGTGATCCAAACCCGGCATTCAACGCATCGTTTATCAATGAGTTGTCATACAAAGGAATTGTAACATTCAACTTGCAAGTTGATTTAGTTCAAGGAGCTCACTTGTATAACCAAACGAAAGAATGGATGTACCGTGATGGTATTCACTCAGATTACCAAAATCCGTTAACTATTAATGGAGAGACGGGTGCTTGGTCAGCTTTCTACCGTGGTGTTTATGCAGAGGTTTCTCGTAATGGTACGAAGAACTACTTCTATGAAGATGCTTCATTTGCTCGTTTACGTAACCTTTCTATTGGTGTAGATTTAGTGAAGGCTTTAGGTATGAAAGGATTCCGTAAGCTACAATTAGTAGCTTCTGGACGTAATTTGTACACGTTGACAAACTACACTGGTATGGATCCTGAAATTTCTTCTGGTGGTAATAACTCAGCTTGGGACCGTGGTGTGGATCACAACACAATGCCAAACTTACGTTCGTACCAAGTACAGTTGAACATTGGTTTCTAATTACAGAATAGAAAAAGGTATTATTTAAATTTGAAGAACATGAAAAATATAAAAATAACCGCGCTTTCCTTTCTGCTTTTAGGTGGAACGGTGATGTCGTGTAAGGATCAATTGGATATTCAAAATCCAAACCAACCAACGCCTGCAACAGCTGCTTCGGAAGCTGGTATCGTGGCGTTAGCTCAAGGGTCTGTTTACAAAAACGGATTTACTTCTGCAGGTAACAAATACTATGATGGTGTTGTAGGAGCATTCTACAATGGTATTGTGGGTATTCATGAATTAATGGGTGATATCGTTTCTGCGGAAGCGGCTAATACCTATATGAATAACTTGTCGGCACCTGACATGGTTATCTTGGACAATGGAGCTCAAGTTCCAAATCCAAACAACCCTGCACAGCAAAAAGTATTGTTACGTGCTGTGAATACAAATGCCCAACAAGGTGGTAACCCTGGTTTCCATGAGTGGGCGATGATGTATCAATTGAACAACGCTTGTAACACAATTCTTGAGGCAGTAGACAAGACTACTTTCACAGGAGATGCTGCTGCGAAGAAAAACGCGATCAAAGCATGGGCGTATTTCTGGAAAGGTATTGCGTATTCGCATATCGGTTCAATCTACTATGCGGGTTTGATCGTTAATACAGCGTCTGTTACAAATAATACGTATGTTTCGAAAGAAAAGATCATTGATGAAGCGAATGCAAACTTTGACAAAGCGGCTGCTGCGGCAACGGCTTCAGGTTCAAATGCGGATTTCCAAGCTGTTTTAACATCTTTGATTCCTGATTTCTTCCAAAATGAAAAAGGTGCTGTTCCTTCAGGAGCACAATGGGTTAAAAACATTAACACATTGAAAGCGCGTAATATCTTGGTAAATACACCTACAGCAACAATGACTGCTGCGCAATGGGGTCAAATTTTGACTTTGGCGAACGCTGGCGTTGGTGCATCAGATCCCGTATTTGCAGGAACAACGAACGCGAATGGTGATATCTTCTCGCCATCCAACTACAACGTGGCAGCACGTGCGGTAGGTTCAAACGCATCTGGTAACACATACAAAATCTCTGAACGTTTGATTCAAGATTTCAATGCTGGTGACCAACGTTTGGCGAACAACTTCAAGCAATATCCAATCTGGATTGGTAATGCTGACCGTGGTAATGCATTTAATACGCGTTGGGCGATCGTAGATAAAGGAGCAGGTTTAGCTGGTGTGATGGTTTATTCAAACCGTACAGCAGGAGCAGGTGTACTTTATTTAGCTGGTAGCTACGAAGAAAACGAATTGATGAAAGCAGAAGCGAAATTGTGGACAGGTGATGTAGCTGGTGCAGCTGCAAGCATCAACGCCGTTCGTGCTTATCAAGGAGCTGGTATCGCGGCAATCACGTCGACAGACGCTGCAACGGTAAAAGAAGAATTACGTAAAGAGCGTCGTGTGGCGTTAGCTTTCCGTGGATTATCATTCTACGATGCACGCCGTTGGGGTGTATTGGAAAATGGTCGTACAGGAGCTGTTGTTATTTCGAAAGATGGTTCTGCTATCTCGAAAAATGCAACAATCAAGTATAGCTACTTAGATTACTGGGATGTACCAGATAATGAATTGGCAAATAATCCAGCGGGAGCGGGTAGTGCTCCTTTAAAGAATCCAAAATAAGATTCGGATTTATTCCATTTAATAGGGGTTTCCAAGTTGGGAACCCCTATTTTTTTAATATTTTCTTTGGCCTTTATCGGAAAATTCCTAATTTGCCAAACTAAATGTTTTATTTTTTCATTAATTAAACTAATCAACATGAAAAAACTCTTACTCATTTGGGTTTTAACAATGACTGTTTTCAGTTCATTATTAGCTCAAACAAGGCAAGTAACTGGTAAGGTTACTTCTTCAGAGGATGGTTCTGCTCTACCCGGAGTTAGTGTCAGCCTAAAAGGTACCTCTCGTGGTACAACAACAGGTGCCGATGGTTCATACAAAATCTCTGTAGGAGATGGAGCCGTTTTGGTATACTCTTTTGTTGGATACAAACAACAAACGATTTCAGTAGCAAGCCAGTCGGCGATCAACGTAGTTTTAGCTTCAGATGCGTCTGAGTTAAATGAAGTTGTGGTAACAGCCTTAGGTTTGACTCGTACGAAAAACTCGTTACCTTATGCTGCTCAGCAAGTAAAAGGAGATGAATTAACTCGTGTGCGTTCTGGTAATGCATTCCAAGCACTTTCTGGTAAAGTAGCAGGTTTGCAAATTACACAAGGTAATGCTGTGGGTGGTTCAACCAACGTAGTTATTCGTGGTAACAAATCATTGACAGGTAATAACCAAGCCTTATTCGTAGTGGATGGTGTGCCGATCGATAACTCGAACAAGAACTCATCTAACCAGGTAACTGGTCGTGGTGGTTACGATTATGGTAATGCTGCTTCTGATATTAACCCAGATGATATCGAATCAATGACAGTATTGAAAGGTGCTGCGGCAACTGCTCTTTACGGTTCTCGTGCATCGAATGGTGTAATCATGATTCAAACGAAGAAAGCGAAAAAAGGATTAGGTTTGTCAATCAACGCTGGTTTAACAGTAGGAACGATTGATAAAACGACATTCCCTACATACCAAAACCAATATGGTGCGGGTTATTCTGATCCATACCAAAAAGATGGTTTCTTCTATTTTGATGCGAATGGTGATGGCGTAAA
>Ga0228701_1000745_pt1 | contig 24820 bp, 24 predicted proteins | sample McNCre117_Aug_MG_2_FD_178017 | JGI IMG/M metagenome (GOLD analysis project Ga0228701, IMG submission 178017) | Freshwater microbial communities from McNutts Creek, Athens, Georgia, United States - 11-17_Aug_MG | ecosystem: Environmental > Aquatic > Freshwater > Creek | place: USA: Georgia...
AGGATGCGCGCCCGGTCGACCTCACCCGCATCGGCGAAATCGAGCTCGACGACGTCACCTTCCGCTACCCCGAGAGCGAGTCCGAGGCTGGCCCCACGCTCAAGGACATCAGCCTGCACATCGAACCCGGACAGTTCGTAGCCTTCGTCGGGCCCTCCGGTTCGGGCAAGACGACCATCTCGTACCTGATTCCTCGCCTATACGACGTGACCTCAGGTGCCGTGAAGTTCGCTGGCACTGATGTTCGCCAGCTGCAGCACGAATCACTCATGTCGCACATCGGCGTAGTGAGCCAAGAGACCTACCTGTTCCACTCGACCATCGCCGAGAACCTGCGTTATGCGAAACCCGACGCCAGCCAAGAAGAACTCGAGCGGGTGGCGCGCGAGGCGAACATCCACGACACCATTGCCTCGTTCCCCCGTGGATACGAAACGGTCGTCGGCGAGCGCGGCTACCGTCTCAGCGGTGGTGAGAAGCAGCGCATCGCTATCGCGCGCGTGCTGCTCAAAGATCCCAGCATCATGATTTTGGATGAGGCGACGAGCGCACTCGACTCGGTGTCAGAACGCATCGTGCAAGAAACCCTCGACCGCGCATCCCGCAATCGCACCACCATCGCGATCGCACACCGCTTATCGACCATCATTCACGCCGATGTGATTTTCGTGGTGGATAAGGGACGTATCGTCGAGCAGGGCTCGCACGAACAACTCTTGGCTGCGCGCGGTGTCTACGCCAAGCTGGTCGCAGAACAGCTCAATAGCTAGTCAGGTAGAGGAACCATCATGACCGTTCGTCAGTTCAACGAAAAGCTCGCCATGAGAATCACCGGCGCGGTCGGCACCATGTGGGCCGCGTACCTGTTCGCCGCCATTGCGTTTATCAGTCTGCCGGCCGCCATTGCCAGTGGCGACCCCGTCATCATCGTCGCGTGGATCTCGCAGGCGTTCTTGCAGCTCGTGCTGCTCGCCGTGATCATGGTCGGTCAGGATGTTCAAGCTCGCAGCGTGCAGAAGAAGATTGATGAAACGCACGCGGCATCTCTCGCAGAGTTCGAGCTCGCCAAGGCAGCGCGTCAGTCACACGCCGAAGAACTCGCTGCCATCAAGAAGCTCCTCATTGAGATGAAGGATCTCGGCAAAGACGTTAACGAAATCGGCGAGGACATCACTGCCCTCGCCGATCAAACCGTCGATGACGGTCGGTAGTTTTACAGAGCGCCGTAGAAAACGGTCTCGTCAAGTGCGCGACGCTCGCGCGGCTTGACCTCGCGCTCAGCGAGCTGCTCGGGAAGAGCCTCTGCTGCGCCCAGGTTGCCGACCGAGAACACGACGAACGACTTCACGCCGGTGGGCAGGTTGAATGCCTCGTCGAGAGCGGCGGTGTCGGTGCCAGCCATCTGGTGAACGTGCAGACCGTCAGCGTGTGCCTGAACCGAGAAGTGAGCAACCGACTGACCGAGGTCGTAGAGGGCGAACGGGTTGGCCTTGCCCTCAGCGTCTTCGACCTGAGCAGCAGCAACAACAAGTGCGCCAGCGGTGGGAGCCCAGGTGGCGTTCCAGCCAGCGAGGGTCTTGGCGATGGTCTCGAAGGTTGCGTCACCGCGGAAACCGACGATGTAGCGCCACTCCTGCGCGTTGTTGGCCGACGGCGACCAGCGAGCGGCTTCGAAAGCCGACGCGAGGTCAGCCTTGGTCAGCGACTGGTCGGTGTACGAGCGGGGGCTCCAACGCTCAGCGAGCACGGGAAGAATCGGGGCGGCAGTAACTGCAGTCTTCGACATGATGTCCTTAGATTTTTTGATTTCTTGCGGAAAGAGAGTGTGCCCAGCGCATAAAAAGCGGGGCATCCGTTAGGTGTAACCGATGCCCCGCCACTTTATTCCCAGATTTATTCGTCGATTTCAGCTTCGATGAACGGATCTTCATCGCCGGCGTCGAAGACCATGCGGTTTTCGCCCGCCGAGACGGTGAGGGCATCCCCCGCTAGGTCCACACGCACGACGTCGCCATCACGAATGTCACCGGCCAGGATCGCCTTCGCGAGTCGATCGTCGATTTCGTGCTGCATGAGTCGGCGTAGCGGGCGCGCCCCGTAAATCGGGTCGTAGCCGCGCTCGGCCAACCACAGGCGGGCTGCCGGCGTCACCGCGAGCTCGAGTCGACGCTCTGCCAGGCGCGCCTGGAGTCGGTCGATGTAGAGCTCGACAATTGATCCGAGGTCTTCTTGCGTGAGCGGCGAGAACACCACGATGTCGTCAAGACGGTTTACGAACTCGGGCTTGAAGGCCTGACGCACCACCTCGTTGACCGCGCGCTCTTTCTCATCCCACGGCAACTCGGGGTCGACCAGGTACTGGCTGCCGAGGTTCGAGGTGAGAATCAGAATCACGTTGCGGAAATCAACGGTGCGACCCTGACCATCGGTCAGGCGACCGTCGTCGAGAACCTGAAGCAGCACATCGAACACCTCCGGGTGCGCCTTCTCGACTTCGTCGAGCAAGACCACCGAGTAGGGACGACGACGCACGGCTTCGGTCAGCTGACCACCGGCTTCATACCCGATGTACCCGGGAGGGGCACCGACCAGTCGCGACACCGAGTGCTTCTCGCCGTACTCGCTCATGTCGATGCGAATCATCGCCTTCTCGTCATCGAACAAGAAGTCGGCGAGCGCCTTGGCGAGTTCGGTCTTGCCCACACCCGTCGGGCCCAGGAACAAGAACGATCCAGTCGGACGGTTAGGGTCACTGATGCCCGCGCGCGAACGGCGAACTGACTCGGCAACCGCGGTCACGGCCTTCTTCTGACCGATCAGTCGCTTGCCGATTTCACCCTCGAGGTTGAGCAGCTTCTCGGTTTCACCCTGGGTCAGCTTGTCCACCGGGATGCCCGTCCAGGCAGCAATCACCGCGGCGATATCGTCGCTGGTGACCTGGTCATTGACCATGCGGTCTTCACTCTGCTCAGCCGACTCGGCAGCTTTAAGCTCCATCTCCAGCTGCGGAATCTCGCCGTAAAGCAGGCGGCTCGCCTTCTCGAGGTTTCCCTCGCGCTGCAGCCGTTCGGCCTGGATGCGCGCCGCATCGAGCTGCGTCTTCAGATCACCCACGCGGTTGAGTGCATCGCGCTCGGTCTTCCAACGTGCTTCGAGCTCAGCCAATCGCGACTCGCGCTGCGCCATGTCCTCGCGGAGCTTGGCCAGACGATCTTTCGACGCGTCGTCCTTCTCTTTCTTAAGCGCGAACTCCTCGAGCTTGAGGCGTTCGACGCCACGACGCAGCTCATCGATCTCGACCGGAGCCGAGTCGATCTCCATGCGCAGGCGGCTAGCCGCTTCGTCGATGAGGTCAATCGCCTTATCGGGAAGCTGGCGCGAGGTGATGTACCGGTTGCTCAGGCTTGCAGCGGCCACGAGTGCGTTATCGGCCACAGCCACCTTGTGGTGTGCTTCGTAACGCTCTTTGAGTCCGCGCAAGATGGCGACGGTGTCTTCGACACTGGGTTCGCCGACGAACACCTGCTGGAAGCGGCGCTCGAGCGCAGCATCCTTTTCGATGTATTCGCGATACTCGTCGAGGGTGGTGGCGCCGATGAGGCGCAGTTCACCGCGGGCGAGCATGGGCTTGAGCATGTTCGAGGCAGCGACCGAGCCCTCACCACCGCCGGCACCCATGAGCGTGTGAATCTCATCGATGAAGGTGATGATCTGACCATCACTGTCGTTGATCTCTTTGAGCACCGACTTGAGGCGCTCTTCGAACTGGCCGCGATACATGGCGCCGGCGACCATCGCGCTGATGTCGAGCGACACGAGCTGCTTGTCTTTAAGGCTGTCGGGTACGTCGCCGGCGACGATGCGCTGGGCGAGTCCTTCAACAACCGCCGTCTTACCCACACCGGGTTCACCGATGAGCACGGGGTTGTTCTTGGTGCGTCGGGTCAGCACCTGGCTGACGCGACGAATTTCGGCATCACGGCCGATCACGGGGTCGAGCTTGCCGCTCTTAGCAATTTCGGTGAGGTTGATACCGAATTGTTCGAGCGCGCTCTTCTGTTCTTCTTGTTGCGGCCCTTGAGGTTGCATGTTTGTTATCTCCTGAAAATTTCGTCTCGTCTCAAGTTGACGCCAAAACATTTCGGATGTTCGCCTGCATGCCCCTTCGCAAACTTGAGTCGATGTGGCTCAAGTTTAGCACTCTCGGGCGGAGAGTGCTAGTAGTTTTTCCAAGATTTTTCGGCGAAATTGCAGGGCGCGCGCGGACGGGTGCGGGTGCGGGCGGCAGGGCTTCTCGCCCGGTAGACTTGAGGCATTCTTCGCCCACGAATAGTTGGAGTTTTGATGCCCACAATCGTCGTCGAGGTCATGCCCAAAGCCGAGCTTCTTGACCCTGCGGGCAAGGCAGTTGCGGGTGCGCTGGCACGACTCGGTCACAGCTCGTTCACGAACGTCCGCATCGGAAAGCGCTTTGAGCTGACCGTTGACGGCCCGGTTACCGACGCGGTTCTCGCCGATGCGCAGAAGATCGCCGAGGAGATCCTGTCGAACCAGGTCATCGAAGACGTCACCAGCGTCGTCGAGGTCAAGTAATGCGCATCGGGGTTATTACCTTCCCGGGTTCCCTCGACGACCACGATGCTCTGCGGGCCATCCGCCTGGTTGGCGCTGAGCCGGTAGCCCTGTGGCACGGCGAGCACGACCTGCACGGTGTCGATGCCATCGTTCTTCCCGGCGGTTTCAGCTACGGCGACTACCTGCGCTGCGGCGCGATTGCCAGCCACTCCCCGATCATGGCTGAGGTTGTTCAGGCCGCAAACGGCGGTATGCCCGTGCTCGGTATCTGCAACGGTTTTCAGATGCTCGTCGAGGCACACCTTCTTCCCGGCGGTCTGATTCGCAACGACCACGGCCATTTCATTCGTCGCGACCAGGTTCTGCGTGTTGAGAACAACACCACCGCCTGGACGAACGATTTCGCTTTGAACGAAGAGATTGTCATCCCGCTCAAAAACGGTGAGGGCGGATACATCGCCAACGAAGAGACCCTTAAAGAGCTCGAGGGTGAGGGTCGTGTGGCATTCCGTTACGTCGGCATGAACCCGAACGGTTCGCTCAACGACATCGCCGGAATCACCAACGCTCGTGGCAACGTGGTCGGCCTCATGCCGCACCCCGAGCACGCCGTTGAGCCCGGCTTCGGACCGAACACCTCGCAGCGCATGCGCTCGGGCGTCGATGGCCTCAAGTTCTTCACCTCTGTACTCGAAGGAGTGCTCGCTTAATGGCTCATCAAGCCGACACCGTAGAAAACGCCCTCGCCACTCCTGAGAAAGAGCAGCCCTACGGCGCGCTCGGACTCAAAGAAGACGAGTATCTCCAGATTCGCGAGATTCTCGGCCGCCGCCCCACCAGCGGTGAGCTCGCCATGTACTCGGTGATGTGGAGCGAGCACTGCTCGTACAAATCAAGCAAGATCTACCTGCGCCAGTTCGGCAAGAAGGTGACTCCCAAGATGAAGGAGCACCTCATGGTCGGCATGGGCGAAAACGCCGGTGTTGTCGACATCGGCGAAGGATGGGCGGTCACCTTCAAGGTCGAAAGCCACAACCACCCCAGCTACATCGAACCGTTCCAGGGCGCCGCAACCGGCGTTGGCGGAATCGTTCGCGACATCATCTCGATGGGTGCACGCCCGGTTGCCGTGATGGACCAGCTGCGCTTCGGTGCGGTCGACAACCCCGACACCGCGCGCGTGGTGCACGGCGTGGTCGGCGGCATCTCGTTCTACGGCAACTGCCTGGGCCTCCCCAACATCGGTGGCGAGACCTACTTCGACTCCTGCTACCAGGGCAACCCGCTGGTCAACGCGCTCGCGGTGGGCGTGCTGCGCCACGAAGACCTGCACCTGGCCAACGCTTCGGGCGTGGGCAACAAGGTGGTTCTGTTCGGTGCACGCACCGGTGGCGATGGCATCGGTGGCGCATCCATTCTGGCTTCTGACTCGTTCGACAAGACCGGCCCGACCAAGCGTCCGGCAGTTCAGGTGGGCGACCCCTTCGCTGAGAAGGTGCTCATCGAGTGCTGCCTCGAGCTCTACAAGAACGAACTGGTTGAGGGAATTCAAGACCTCGGTGCCGCTGGCATCTCGTGTGCCACGAGCGAGCTGGCCTCGAATGGCGATGGCGGCATGTTCATCGAGCTCGACAACGTGTTGCTACGCGACCCCACCCTGACCGCCGAAGAGATCCTCATGAGCGAGAGCCAAGAGCGCATGATGGCTGTCGTGCGCCCCGAAAAGCTCGGCGCCTTCATGGCTGTTGTAAACAAGTGGGATGTTGAAACCAGCGTTCTGGGCGAGGTCACCGATACCGGCCGCCTGATCATTCACCACGGTGGCGAAGAGATCGTGAACGTTGACCCGCGCACCGTTGCCATCGATGGCCCGGTCTACGAACGCCCGGTGGCCTACCCCGCCTGGATCGACGCGCTCAACGAGAAGACCGCACTCGGCCTGCCGCGCGCGACCTCGGGTGACGAGCTCAAGAAGCAATTCCTGGCCTTGGTTGCCAGCCCGAACCTGGCCGACAAGTCGTACATCACCAACCAGTACGACTACTACGTGATGGGCAACACTGCCCTGGCTTTCCCCGACGACGCGGGCATGATTCGCGTCGACGAAGAGTCTGGCCTCGGATTCTCAATCGCCACCGACGCCAACGGCCGCTACTGCCAGCTCGACCCGTACCAGGGTGCGCGCTTGGCTCTAGCCGAGGCCTACCGCAACGTCGCAGTGTCGGGTGCAACCCCGATGGCCGTCACCGACTGCCTCAACTTCGGTTCGCCCGAAGACCCCGAGGTGATGTGGCAGTTCAGCCGCGCGGTTGAGGGCCTGGCGGATGCCTGCATGGAGATGGAGATTCCCGTCACCGGCGGAAACGTCTCGTTCTACAACCAGACCGGCACCAACGCGATTCACCCGACCCCGGTGGTCGGTGTGCTCGGCGTGATCGACGACGTTGCGCGTCGCATCCCGAGTGCGTGGCAAGACGAGGGTCACAACATCTACCTGCTCGGCGTGACCCGCGAAGAGCTCGACGGCTCGGCCTGGGCCAACACGATTCACCAGCACCTCGGCGGTCGCCCGCCGGTGGTTGACCTCGCTACCGAGGTTGAGCTGGCTTCGCTCATTCGCGGCGCATCACTCGAGTCGCTCATCGGCAGCGCGCACGACCTCTCCGACGGTGGCCTGGCTCAGGCACTGGCTGAGTGCGTGGTTCGCTTCGGTGTTGGCGCTCGTGTGTGGCTCAACGAACTTATGGAGCGCGACGCCGTTGACGCCACGAACGCCCTGTTCTCAGAGTCGACCAGCCGCGTGCTGGTTAGCGTTCCGCGCGAAGAGGACGTCAAGTTCTTGGGGCTCTGCGAAGCTCGCGAGTACCCGGTACTGCGCATCGGTGTCACCGATGGCAGCGGCGCGGATGCACAGCTCGAGGTTCAGGACCAGTTCACGGTCTCGGTCGCCGAGATTCGCGACGCAAGCAACGCGACGCTGCCCAAGTACTTCGGTTAGTTTTCGCCCGCGATTTCGACGTGGTGCTTGATCACCTGTTCGACCACGAAGTTGAACCACTTTTCGGCGAACTCGGGATCGAGATTGGCATCCACGGCGAGCGCACGCAACCGCTCGACCTGACGTTTTTCGCGCTCGGGGTCTGATGGCGGCATGGCGTGCTCAGCCTTGAGACGGCCGACCGCCTGCGTGAATTTGAAGCGTTCCGCGAGCATGTGAATGAGCGCGGCGTCGACGTTGTCGATGCTCTCGCGAAGCGAACGCAACTGCGCTAGTGCCTGAGGGTCCAGCTCATCAGGTGAAGAAGCCATACCCACGACACTAGCGCAGTGCGCCCAACGCCTGGAGCGACGAAACTAGTGGTTCGAACCGAGGTTGCTCACTGCGTCAGGAACCCCTGAAACAGAGTCAGACTCGTCGACATCATCGCCTTCATCGTCGCCGTCTTCATCGGTGCTCGGCGCAGGAACAAGGCTAGGCGTGTTCGTGGCCATCGGATCGGAGGTGGGGAATGTCGGGGCTACGAGTGTGGGATCAGTGGGCCCCGGGGTAGGCACTGTTGCCGGAGCCGTTGAATCAGTGGGTGCGGGGGTTACTCCCGATGCGGGGATGGCGGCGCCAGTCAACGGATCGACGGCGGTCATCTGGGTGGTGGGGGCAGGATTCACACCTGTCTCGGCGAGTGCCACTCCTCCGCCAACGAGGGCAAGCGGGATAGCGACGACGAGAGCGGTGCGGAGGATGGTTTTATTCATGACTTCAGACTAGAAATCACAAGTCGACCTCACACCCTCGAAACATCCAGCGAATTGTCAGCGTTGTACAACAATTAGCCAACGAGGTCGTGCAGCACGATGATCGCATCGCGTGCCGGACCAACGCCGATGGCCGAGAAGCGTGCGCCGCTCATGGCTTCAATCGCGCGCACGTAGTCTTGCGCGTTCTTGGGCAGGTCGGCGAAGGTGCGTGCGCCGGTGATGTCCTCGGTCCAGCCGGGGAACATTTCGTAGACCGGCTTGGCGTGGTGGAAATCACTCTGGTTCACGGGCATCTCGTCGAAGCGCTTGCCATCAACCTCGTAAGCAACACAGACCGGAATCTCTTTGAGGCCGGTGAGAACATCCAGCTTGGTGAGAACGAAGTCGGTAACACCGTTGATGCGCGAGGTGTAGCGCGCGATGGGGGCGTCGTACCAGCCACAACGGCGCGGGCGGCCGGTGGTGGTGCCGAACTCGAAGCCTTGCGCGCGCAAGAACTCGCCCGACTCGTCGAACAGCTCCGTGGGGAAAGGCCCTGAACCCACGCGAGTCGTGTAGGCCTTGATGACAGCAATCACGCGCTCGATGCGGTTCGGGCCGATTCCGGCACCGGTGGATGCTCCGCCCGCGGTCGCGTTCGAGCTAGTCACGAACGGGTAAGTGCCGTGGTCGACATCGAGCATGGTGGCCTGGCCACCCTCGAACAACACAACCTTGTTGGCGTCGAGCGCGTTGTTGAGCTCAAGCGCGGTGTCGGCGACCATTGGGCGCAGGCGCTCGGCGTAAGCAAGCAGTTCGTTGACCACATCGTTGGCGGCAATGGCGCGACGGTTGTAAATCTTGACCAGCAGGTGGTTCTTGATCTCGAGCGCAGCTTCGACCTTCTGGCGAAGAATGCCCTCGTCGAACAGGTCTTGCACGCGGATACCCACGCGGTTGATCTTGTCGGCATAGGTCGGGCCGATGCCGCGACCGGTGGTGCCAATCTGGCGCTTACCCAAGAAGCGCTCGGTGACCTTGTCGAGCGTGCGGTGGTACGCGGTAATGACGTGCGCGTTCGCGCTGACGCGAAGACCCGAGACATCGATGCCACGTGAGCTCAGCGCGTCCAACTCGGCAAAAAGCACCTCGAGGTCGATGACCACACCGTTCGAGATAATGGGCGTTACCCCGGGGGTGAGGATGCCCGAGGGCAGCAAGTGCAAAGCGTACTTTTCGTCGCCAATCACCACGGTGTGGCCCGCGTTGTTGCCGCCATTGAATTTGACGACGTAGTCGATGCGCTCGGCCAGAAGGTCGGTAGCTTTACCCTTACCTTCGTCGCCCCACTGGGCGCCGATGAGAACTATCGCCGGCATACGGACTCCCCTAAAGAATTGGTTGCGACCGGCGCACAACCAGCGACAGTCCGTGCTTTATTCTATCTCGCCGAGGGCCATTCGTTCTGCCCCGCGGAAATCGTTATATCTGGCAGCGCTACCGCCAAATTAGTTGAGGAAACTCATAGAAAACGGTGCAAAAGTAGTGCCATGGTCGAGATATCCCGCCGCGCCGTCGTTACCGGAGGCGCCATTGTTGCGGGTGCCGCCGTGCTTGGTGGTGCCGGCTTTTGGTTCGGCACGAACGCCGACCGCATTTTCAACGGCGGCAAGGGTGGCGGCAGTGCGACCGGAGCCGCAGGCACAGAACCCGCGCGGCTGATCAGTTCCGGCGGCAAACTGCACGTCGACCTCGTGGCCTCCCGCACCGAGCACAGCATCGACGGGCAAACCGCACAGCTCATGACGTACAACGGCACCTTGCCCGGGCCGACCTGGGTCGCGCATCCCGGCGACACGATCACCGTAAATTTCACGAACAACCTGGGCGAGCCCACGAACCTGCACACGCACGGTTTTCACGTCTCGTCGATGGGCAACAGCGACAACATCATGGTGCACATCGCCCCAGGCGAGTCATTCAACTACGAGTACAAACTGGCCGACGACCATCCCACCGGTCTGTTCTGGTACCACCCGCACAACCACGGCAACGTCACTAACCAGCTATTCGCCGGTTTGTACGGTGCAATTTTGATTACCCCCAAGGATGCTCCCGCCGTCGACGCCGAACGCGTGCTGGTGCTCTCTGACATCTCTCTCGGTGCCGACGGTCAGCCCGCCACGCCCAACATGATGTCCCAGATGATGGGCCGCGAGGGCGACATTCTCATGGTCAACGGGCAGGTGCAGCCGGTGTACTCGGCGCACGCCAAGGGTGTCGAGCGCTGGCACATCGTGAACTCGTGTGCCTCGCGCTACATGAACCTCAGCGTGCAGGGTGCGAAAGCCACCATCATCGGTAAAGACAGCGGTCAAGTTGCGCGCCCCTACACACCGGAATCATTTGTCATCGCCCCAGGCAATCGCATCGACCTCATCGTGGAGCTAGGCGAAGGCACGGTCGACCTCAAATACACCACCGTGCCGCACCCGGACATGGCAGGAATGAGCAATGGGGCGACCTACAAGAACTACCCGCTCGCCTCGTTCACGCCCAACGGAGCTGCCAGCGTCAGCTCAGTGCCGGCAATCGCGACGAGCGCCGGCATAGATCTGCGCAAACAAACTCCCGCAGCCAAGCGCACCTTCACCCTCAAGATGCCGGGCATGGGCTCGGGGTCGATGGGTGGCATGATGGACGGCGGCTCGATGGAGGGCAAGTTCACCATCAACGACCAAGCCTTCAACATGGATGTCATCAACACCACCGTCACAATGGGCACCGTCGAAGAGTGGACCATCATCAACACCAGCACCATGGCGCATCCATTCCACCTGCACGTGTGGCCGATGCAGGTGCTGCAGATTGGCCCGGATGCCCAAGCTGACGTGCAGTACCAAGACGTGGTGAACGTGCCGGCAAAGAACCAGACCACCGTGCGCGTGTACTTCAACGAATTCCCCGGCACCACCGTGTACCACTGCCACATTCTCGATCACGAAGATCTGGGCATGATGGGCTCGCTCGAAGCGAAGTAGGCTGACCACATGGAGCACACCACATTCACCGCCACCGGAATGAACTGCCAGCACTGCGTTCAAACGGTCACCGCCGCGGTTGTCCCGCTCGAGGGTGTGGCCGGCGTCAAGGTCGACCTTGAATCAGGTACGGTCACGGTCGATAGCTTCACTGCCCTCGACACCGAGGCAGTCGCCGCCGCCATTACTGCGGCCGGCTACCCCGCACAGCTCGCCTGATTTCGATACGCGCTGCGCGCTACTCAATCGCCGAATGCGACGTGCTGCATGACCCAGCTGTGCATGGTCACTGCCGCGGCTGCCGACGCATTGATTGAGCGCGTCGAACCAAATTGACTGATCTCGAGCATCACCTCAGATGCCGCAATCGCCTCGGCCGAGAGCCCCGGGCCCTCTTGCCCAAATAAGAACACGCATCGCTCAGGCATTGTGTAGGTCTCGATCTTCACGCATCCGGGTGAATTGTCGATTGCAATTATCGAGATGCTCGCCTCACGCGCCCACGCCGCAAACTCTTCCACGGTCTCGTGGTGTACCACGTGCTGATAGCGATCGGTCACCATGGCCCCGCGCTTATTCCAACGCTTGCGGCCGATGATGTGCACGGTGTCGGCGGCGAATGCGTTGGCACTGCGCACGATGGAACCGATGTTCATATCGTGCTGCCAGTTCTCGATCGCCACGTGAAACGGATGCCGATGCTCGTCGAGGTCAGCAACGATGGCCTCCATCGTCCAGTACCGGTAGCGGTCGATGACATTGCGGCTGTCGCCGTTGCGCAGCAGCTCGGGGTCATAAAACGCCTCGGTCGGCCACTCGCCCTCCCAGGGCCCTACGCCGTTTGCGCTCAATTCATCTGCTGCAGACACAGTCTTCAGGCTACAGAATGGATGCATGCCTCACGCCATCGTTGTCTCCGCCTTTGGCGGTCCCGAAGTTCTTGAATACGTCGACGTCGAGATGCCGGTTCCCGGCCCCGACGAGGTGGTGGTCCAGGTCGCCGCCGCCGGCGTCAACTACATCGACATCTATCGACGCGAGGGCAAGTACCCGGTTGAGTTGCCGGGCATCCCCGGGGCCGAAGCCGCTGGCACCGTCTCGGCGATTGGCGCCAACGTGACCACCGTTGCCGTGGGTGACCGCGTCGCTTTTCCTGACAACACGGGCGGATACGCCGAGTACATTATCGCGCCGGCACACAAATGCCTGCCTGTACCCGATGCGATGGATGACCTCACCGCCGCAGCGATCCCCATGCAGGCGATGACCGCCCACTACCTGGTCGACGGTTCATTCCACCTCGAGGCTGGCCACACCTGCCTCATTCACGCGGGGGCCGGCGGAGTCGGTCTCGTGCTGACCCAAATGGCCAAGTCGCGTGGCGCAACCGTCATCACCACGGTCTCCTCGGAGGACAAGGCCCGCTTGAGTACTCAGGCTGGTGCCGACCACGTCATCGGCTACGAGGACTTCACCGAGAAGGTACTCGAACTCACCGATGGTCGCGGCGTGAATGTTGTGTATGACGGTGTCGGTCGCACGACCTTTGACGGGTCACTGGCCTCGCTGGCTCGACGCGGGGTCTTGGTGTCCTTCGGCAGCGCATCCGGCCCGGTCGAACCGTTCAACATCAGCCGACTCGTGCAGGGCGGATCGCTCACCGTCACGCGCCCCTCGCTCTTCGACTTCGTGGTCGACCCCGCCGAGCGCGCCTGGCGTTGGCAGAGCGTGTGCGATGAAGTATTGAGCGGTGCGCTCACCGTGCGCATCGGCGCGAGCTACTCGCTAGCCGAAGCTGCGCAAGCGCACGAAGACCTCGCGGGGCGCAAAACCACCGGCAAAGTACTGCTGATTCCCTAGGCTTTCGCGCCTAGCAACGAGCCTTATTCGAGGCCGAGGTCGGCCAAGCCGATGGCCGAGAAATACGGATAACCCGCGGTCTCGATGCGCTCTTTGGCGCCGGTGTTGCGGTCAACGACCACGGCAACGCCAACGACCTCGGCACCCTCGCGCTCGAGGGCCGCAATTGCGGTAAGCGGTGAGCCACCGGTGGTGCTGGTGTCTTCAACAACCACCACGCGCTTGCCCTTAACTTCGGGGCCTTCGACCTGGCGGCCACGGCCGTGGTCCTTGGGCTCTTTGCGAACCACGAACGCGTCAATCGACTTGCCCGCGGCGGCACCGGCGTGCAGAACTGAAGTAGCAATCGGGTCAGCGCCCATGGTCAAACCGCCCACGGCGTCAACATTCGGGATCTGCGAGATGAGGTCGAGCATGACCTTGCCGATCAACGGAGCGACGCGGTGATCAAGGCTTACCTTGCGCAGGTCAACGTAGTACGTTGCCTTCTTGCCACTGGTCAGAGTGAAGTCACCGTGAAAAACGGCATCACTCGAGATGTATTTGATCAGCTGTTCGCGTGCATCCGACATGCTTCAAGACTACCGAGCGATGCGCTGGCTCACCCACGAAATGACGTCGTCGAGCACCTCAGTTTTGTTGGTCTCGTTGAAGATCTCGTGGCGCGCATCCGGGAAGACGATCACGGTCACATCGTTCTGCTTCGCCCGGTGAATGTAGTCATCAGCGAGCTTGACCGCACTGCGCTCGCCACCCAGGCTGTCGTTCTCGCCGACGGCGATGAGGATGGGCACCTCGGCCATGTGCGGGTAGGGGCGGCCAAAGAGTCGCAGGCCGTCAACCACACCGAAGAGCTTGAGCACGTCGGCTTCAAACGTCCACGGGTCTTGCTTGAACGCTGTCCACACGGCCGGGTCGCGGCTGAGCCACTCGTGCCCTGTGGTTGCGCCCTCCTTGAACGGCTTGTTCAGATCGCCCGCGTTCATGTAGCCCGGTCGGCGCCAGGCGGTTCCGGTAAAGATAACTGCTTCAAAGTCGGCAGCGTGATCGTTGATGAGTTTCTGGCCCATGAGTGATCCCATGCTGTGACCCAGGTACACGATGGGCGTGTTCTCGACCTGCTCGCCGATGATGCCGGTCATTTGGTGGATGCCGGCAATCGTGGCCGTGAGACCGCCGGGCCCGAGGTGGCCAAGCTTGCTGAGGTTCCCGCCGAACTGTTTGGCTCCAGTGCGACCGTGACCGCGCGAATCCATCGCGTAAACGGTGTAGCCAGCCGCATTGAAGGCGGCGGCCGTGCCCGCGTAACGACCGGCGTGATCGCCGAGGCCGTGCTGAATCTGAATCACCGCACGAGGATTCGCAACCGCGTACACGTCATAAAAAATCTCGACGCCCCAGTCGTCCGTAAAGGTCTTCTCAACCGCAGCCATCATTTGACTCCCACCATCATCTTGCGAACCCAGGGGCTCAGGGCGATGAGCACGACGCCGAGAACGCCGGCGGCAATGCCCGAGATTGCAAAATAACCCGTCGAGGTGGGCTCGCTATAGAACTGAGCGAGCTGGCCCGAGAGCGCGGTGCCGAGAGCCGAAGCCAAGAAGAGAAGCGCGATCATCTGCGTGCGGAATGTGGCCGGCGCCAACTTGGTCGCCGCCGAGAGGCCAACCGGGGAGATGAGAAGTTCCGAAATCGTGAACACGAACAGAATGCCAATCAGCGCGAGCAAGGGAGCCGAGTGTGGAGCTGCGTGCGCAATCGGCAAGAAGAGCAGGAACCCGATACCGACTCCGATGACACCCATCGCGAACTTGATCGGCGTGCTCGGCTGGCGCGTGCCCAACCTGGTCCACAACGCGGCGAACGCACCCGAGAGCAAAATGATGAAAACCGGGTTGATCGACTGCACCCAGGCAACCGGCATCGTCCACCCGAAGATGTTGAGGTTCAGCTGATCGTTGGCAAAAACGGTAATCACGGTGAACTGCTGTTGGTACAAAGCCCAGAACGCAGCGCTGGCGATGAACAGGGGAATGAATGCGAGTACCCGAAAGCGCTCATCCTTTGTGACTTTCGAGCTCGACAGCATCACGATGAAGTAGGTGATCGCCGCGGCAGCCGAGGCCAGCACGATGATTCCCGACAGATTCTCCACGCGAATCCACCCGAGCGAAAAGATGATGCCAATCAGCACGAGCGCACCCACGCCGACATAGAGGATGTTCCAACGCTTCTTTGCGGGCAGCGGGTTCGGCACCTCGCGTGCCGAATTCGGAAGGCGCTTGCGGCCGAAGGTGTACTGGGTCAGACCGAAGGCCATACCCACCGCGGCCAAACCGAATCCCCAGTGGAAGCCGTAGTTGGTCTGCAGCAACCCGGTCAACAGCGGACCCATGAACGCACCAAGGTTGATGCCCAAGTAGTAGAGCGAGAAACCAGCGTCGCGGCGAATATCGCCAGGTGAGTAGAGCTGACCCACCACACTCGTGGCGTTTGATTTCACACCACCGGCGCCGAGCGCGATGAAAATCAGGCCCGCAGCCAGGCCGTAGTAGCCCGGCAGAACAGCGAGCGCGATGTGCCCGAACATCACCATGATTGCCGCGTAGAACAGCACCCGTTCAGACCCGAGCAGACGGTCGGCAATCCACGCACCGAGAATCGTCATGAGGTAAACGCTGCCGCCGTACGCTCCAATGATTCCTACGGCCACTGCCTGGGGCATGCCGAGGCCACCCTGTGTCACCGGGTAGAACATGTAAAGCAACAGAATGCCCTGCATGCCATAGAACGAGAATCGCTCCCACATCTCGACACCGAAGATGGTGACCAGCGGGCGCGGCTGACCAAAGAAGGTCTTCTCCGAGATGGTGATGGGCATCGTTGCGCTCATCCCGCTATCGTTTCACAAGTGAACCCGAACTACGACGCAGTAATCATTGGTGGCGGCCACAACGGCCTCACCGCCGCCGCCTATCTGGCCAAGACCGGCCGCTCCGTGCTCGTGCTGGAACAGCTCGACGTCGTGGGTGGTGCCGCCATTTCAGCACAAGCTTTCGAAGGCGTGGATGCGCGCCTCTCGCGCTACGCCTACCTCGTGTCGCTCCTGCCGCAGCGCATCATCGACGACCTCGGTCTCGACGTGCGACTTGCTCGGCGTCGTTACTCGTCGTACACACCGGTGCCGGGCAAGCCCGAAACAGGATTGCTCGTCGACATGCAGGATGACGCCGCGACCGCAGGCTCTTTCGCCGCAATCGGCGAAGCCGCCGACGCAGCTGGCTTCGAAACCTTCTACGGCAAGACAACCGAGCTGGCCCAGAAGCTCTGGCCGACCATGACCTCGCCACTGCTGACCGAGAGTGAAATGCGCTCGGTCGTCGGCAATGACCAGCTGTGGAACGAGTTCATCGCGCAACCACTCGGCGAAGTCATTGAGGCGGACCTCAGCGGTGACATCGCGCGCGGTGTCGCACTCACCGACGGACTCATCGGAACCTTCGTCGACGCGCACTCGGCATCGCTCGACCAGAACCGCTGCTTTTTGTATCACGTGATCGGTGGGGCTACCGGCAACTGGGATGTTCCAATCGGCGGCATGGGCGCGGTGAGCGGCGAGATCGCTCGGGCCGCTCGTGAGGCCGGTGCCGAGTTGGTGACCGAAGCCACGGTGACCAGCATCCGCCCGTCGGCGACCGGCAACGACATCACCTTCACTCACGATGGCAAGACCCACACGGTTCACGCAGACTGGGCGCTCGCGAATGTCTCGCCCTGGGTACTCGGCGAGCTGCTCGGCGAACCGCTGGCTCCCGCTGCGCGTCCGGCGGGTGCCCAGATCAAGGTCAACCTGTTGCTCACACGCCTGCCCAAACTGGCCGACGAATCGGTTACCCCCGAACAAGCGTTCGGTGGAACCTTCCACATCAACGAGCGCTACACGCAGCTGCAGTCGGCTTTTGATCAGGCTGCGGTCGGCGAAGTGCCCGACCTGTTGCCCTGCGAAATCTATTGCCACTCGCTCTCTGACCCGAGCATCCTCTCGCCCGAACTTCGTGACGCGGGTTACCAAACGCTCACCGTGTTCGGTCTGCACGCTCCCCACAATCTGGTGAACGAGTCGAATAACGACGCAATGCGAGAGAAGTTGGTTGCCTCGGTACTGCGGTCGCTCAACTCGGTTCTTGCCGAGCCAATCGAAAACTGCCTCGCCACCAACGGCAACGGCAATCTGTGTGTGGAGGGCAAGACCACGCTGGATCTCGAGCACGCGCTCAACCTCACCGGCGGCAACATCTTCCACGGGCCGTTGTCCTGGCCTTGGTTGCCGGACGACGCTGACCTATCAACGCCGGCAGCGCGCTGGGGTGTGGCTACTGCCCACCCACGACTGCTCATGTGTGGCTCGGGTGCAGTGCGCGGCGGAGCGGTCAGTGGCCTCGGCGGGCACAACGCCGCCATGGCACTACTTGAATCGGCTGGTTGAGCTAGTCGAGCAACAGCGCGGGCTCTTCGAGCACGCTCGCCACGTCGGCGATGAATCGGCTGACCACGTCACCGTCAATGACGCGGTGATCAAAGCTGCCGCCCACGGTGGTGACGTAGCGCGGACGAACCTCACCGTCGACCACCCATGGCTTCTGCTTGATGGTTCCCAGCGCGATGATGGCGCACTCACCCGGGTTCAAAATCGGGGTACCCGTGTCGACACCGAAGACACCAATGTTCGTGATGGTGATGGTGCCGCCGGCCATGTCAGCCGGTTGGGTCTTGCCGTCACGCGCATCCAAGGTCAGCTTCTCAAGCGCCGAAGCCAGCTCGCGCAGGTTCATCGACTGCGCTTCTTTAATGTTCGGCACGATCAACCCACGCGGTGTCGCCGCAGCGATACCCAGGTTTACGAAGTGCTTGACGATGATCTCTTTGTCGGTCCAGGTGGCGTTCACCGTGGGGTTACGACGCACGGCCCACAGAATCGCGCGCGCCATGACCAACAGCGGTGAGACCTTCACGCCGGCGAAGTCAGGCGAGTTCTTGAGACGCTTGATGTACTCCATCGTGCGCGTGGCATCGACATCAACAAACACGCTCACGTGCGGAGCGGTGAATGCGCTCTGGGTCATCGCCGACGCAATCGCCTTGCGCACACCCTTAACCGGGATGCGCTCCTCGCGCTCCTCGGGAATCTCAGGCGTCACAATGTTGCGGAACACGCTCGCCTGTGACGCGTGACGAATCACATCATCACGAGTGATCTCGCCACCGATGCCGGTGCCGGCAACCGCGGACAGGTCGACATCGAGGTCTTTGGCCAGCTTGCGAATCGGGGGCTTGGCGATGACCGGCAGTGCATCGGCCACCGGCAACGATGTCGGCTTGGCAGGCTTAGCGGGAGTAGCCCCAGCCTCGGCCGCAGCGGCAGCGTTCGCGGCAGCGTGCTCAGCCTGGGAAGCGGCAGCGTGCCCGCGACGACGACGAGTGACTCCGTGGCCGGCGACGCCGTAGCCCACCAAGACGGCGCCCGAAGCTTCAGACTCGACGTCTTGTGCGCCATCCGTTTCGGTTTCGTCAGTGACAAAAACCTCGTTGGCCATCGCAGCCTGAGCCAGCGTGGGAGTCGGAGAAGTGAGCTGCGAGTGGCCCTCGCTCGAGATCGTAATGATGGGCGTGCCCACCTCAACCGTGGTGCCTTCAGCCACGAGAAGCTCGCTAACCACACCTTCGAACGGGCTAGGCAACTCAACCAGCGACTTGGCTGTTTCGATCTCAACCAAAATCTGGTTGATGGTGACCGAGTCACCCACGGCGACCTTCCAGGTCACGATTTCGGCCTCGGTCAAACCCTCGCCCACGTCGGGCAGATAAAACTTAGATGCGCTCATCTGCTCCTCCTAGTAGCTCAGCACTCGATCGACAGCGTCGAGAACGCGGTCAGCATCCGGCAAGAAAATCGTCTCTAGCTTTGCGGGTGGGAACGGAATATCAAAACCGGATACGCGCACGACCGGAGCCTCGAGCGAGTAGAACGCGCGCTCCGTGATGGTCGCCGCAATCTCAGAGCCGAGGCTGACATTTTGCGATGCCTCTTGAGCCACGACCACGCGACCGGTTTTGCGCACCGACTCAAGAATCGTGGGGTAGTCGATCGGTGACAGCGAGCGCAGGTCGATGACCTCAACGCTGGTGCCTTCGTCTTGCGCAATCTCAGCTGCCTGGAGCAAGACAGTCACCATCGCGCCGTGTCCGATGAGAGTCACGTCGGAGCCAGCGCGTGCGACGCGGGCCGAGTGCAGCGGCGTCGGGTTGCCGGCGAGGTTCACATCACCCTTGGGCCAGTAGCGGCTCTTGGGTTCGAAGAACAGCACCGGGTCGTCCGAAGCAATTGCTTCTTGGATCATCCAGTAAGCATCGTTCGCATTGCTCGGGCTCACCAGACGCAGCCCGGCGGTGTGAGCGAAGTAGGCCTCGTTGCTTTCTTGGTGGTGTTCCACCGCACCGATGTGTCCGCCGTAAGGAACACGAATAACCACCGGCATCGGCAGCGCGCCCTCGTGACGGAAAGTCATCTTGGCGAGCTGGCTCGTGATCTGGTCAAAGGCCGGGTAGATGAATCCATCGAACTGAATCTCACACACCGGGCGGTAACCACGCATGGCCAAACCGATTGCACTGCCGACGATTCCCGACTCGGCCAGCGGAGTGTCAAACACGCGCTGCGTACCGAACTCCGCCTGCAGGCCCTCAGTGATGCGGAAGACCCCGCCGAGCTTGCCGACATCCTCACCCATGATGAGCACTTTGTCGTTGTCGGCGAGCGCTTTGCGCAAACCAGCGTTGATGGCCTTGCCGAGGGGCATGTTCTCGATCGTCATGCGGGGCCTCCCCCAGCGCCGAGTGCCTCGTCACCGAAGGCCGCCTCGTAATTCCGAAGCCAGGCTTTTTGTTCCTGCACAATTGGGTGCGGCTCGGAGTACACCTTGTCGAAGGCCTCGAACATGTCCGGTGTCGTCAGCGTGAGGGTGCGATTTCGGATGTCCGCCGCGAAGTCGGCCGCCTTTTCGTGTACCTCGGTAAAGAACGAACTCTCAGTTCCGCGGTCCTTCAAGAACGCTTCCAGACGCGAAATCGGGTCTTTGGCAATCCACTCTTCGAGGTCGCTCTCATTGCGGTACTTCGTGGCGTCGTCACTCGTGGTGTGCGCCTGAATTCGGTAGGTCACGGCTTCGATGAGACCAGGTCCCTTACCGGCGCGAGCGTCGTCCATGAGCTTGGCCGTCACGGCGTAGCTGGCGAACACATCGTTGCCATCGACCTGCACACCCGGGATGCCGAAGCCTTCGCCGCGACGATAAATCGGTACTCGTGCCTGAACATCCACCGGCACCGAAATTGCCCAGTGGTTGTTCTGAATGAAGAAGACCTGGGGAGTCTGCTGGCTGGCGGCGAACACCAAGGCCTCGCTCACGTCACCCTGGCTGGTGGCACCATCGCCGAAATAAACGATGACCGCTTCGTCTTTCTCGGGATTGCCGGTGGCGTAGGCGCCATCAAATTTGATGCCCATGGCGTACCCGGTCGCGTGCACTGCCTGCGAACCGATTACGAGGGTGTAGATGTGAAAGTTGTTCTGCTCACGAAAATCGAAACCACCGTGGGTGATGCCTTTCATGAGCTTGATGAGGTTGAGCAGGTCAACCCCGCGGATCATCGCAACAGCATGCTCACGGTACGCCGGAAAAATGTGGTCTTGCGGTCGCGCGCCATAAGCCGAACCGACCTGGGCACCTTCCTGACCGTGGCTCGGCACCCAGAGTGCGAGCTGGCCCTGGCGCTGCAGGTTCGTGGCCTCAGTATCGAAGCGACGCACAGTCACCATGTCGGTGTAGAACTTGCGCCAGTCGGCCTCAGTCAACCGTTCAAAATACGGCACGAATTCTTCGGCAGCTGCGCTGGGCGCAAAGGTGCCATCGACGCCAAGAAGCTGAACCATCGGGTCCTTTGTGACTTCGCCCACATACCTAACCTATCAAGGGCTGTGTCACTATGTACCCATGCGCAAATTCATGCTTTCGACTGTCATCAATGCCATCGCACTGTGGATCACAACCGTGCTGGTTGTCGGTGTCACCATCGTTCCTGAAGGACAAAAGACAGTGGGGTACATCCTCACGCTGATCGTGACCGCGATCATCTTCGGTGTGGTGAATGGAACCGTCGGAACCGTCATTCGTTTCTTGGCTTTTCCGCTCTACATCCTCACGCTAGGCATCTTGGCCCTGGTGGTAAACGCGCTGCTCTTGCTTCTCGTCTCCTGGTTCGGAACCGTCTTCGGATTCGGTCTGCACGTGGCCGGCTTCTGGCCCGGCTTCTGGGGAGCCATTGTGCTCAGCATTGTGTCGTGGATTCTGGGGCTGATCCTGCGCCCAGCTGCCGACTAGTTACGCACCGACCGATACCAGTGACTGGTCACGCGCACTCCTTGAGTGCGAGCCCGAAGCTCGGCGCCGCGTTTTCGAAGCACATCATCATCTGAGCGGTCGATTTCACGCGCCATCGACCGGTACGACGAGAGGTCGTGTGGACCGAACGGGCTCGAGCTTGCCGGGCCGCTGTAGCGCGCCCGCACGGTGACTGCGCCGGTTGCCACCGCAATCCCGGTGATTGCCGGCACCACGTCGTTTGTGTACTCGAGCTGGGTGAACTTGGCCTGGCTCGGAATCGCCGTCGAACGAATAGGCGCTCCCACGGTAACTACATCCGAAACCGCGTAATCCCCCGACTGCGCCAGTCGTGTGGCAACGAGACCACCCAATGAGTGCCCGACCAGCACAACCTGATCGCGCGGACCAATGCCCGCCTCGCTCATCGCCTGCCGCACCGCCCGTTCGCAGCCGGATGAATCACCGCGCAGAGCATTCACGTTGCTGGTCATGTCCCAGGGTTGGTCTCCAGCGATCACACCAAAATCACGCGTGCCCGAAATGTAAACCACGTACCGCGTGCGGCCCGCAGACTCAATTGCATCGATACGCACTTGGTCATCGCCTTGCGGGATGCGCGACAGCAGCTCCTCAACTCCACTCTGCACAGCTGCCTCCTGCGTGTGAGTCATGCGAGTACTCACGTTCGTCTCGGCAAAGTTGCGGGTGATACCGGTCAGAGCAACCACGGCGGCGAGCTCATAGGGCAGCGCGCCGAGCGCGGTCACCACGAGCGCTCCGGCAGCAAAGGGTGCGAGCATGCGGGAGGTGGCAGCTTCATGGTCGTCATAACGCTGAGCCAATAACGCGAGATGCCTGGCCAACTGCTCAAGTTGACCGGCCACCCGGCGCATGTGCTCAACCTGCGGCAATGCCCCTGGAGCCACCAGCGCTAGGGCGACCCGCGCTTCAACCGCCCACCACTCGCACTCGTGCACAACGCGCGCCGCTCGGGTGGCGGCCTCGCGAAACGATCCGGTTGAGACATCAATGCGCATTTTCCACTGCGCTAGCAATGAGATGAAGCTCCTGGGCTAAGCGTTCACATCGCCCGCCACCGAGCCTGGCCGTGAGCTCTCCCGATTCCACCAACTGACCCAGTAATACGCACTCCCGTGCCAGCCCTCGAGCCCGCGCGGCCAGATTTTGCGTCACGAGCACTGAACCGATCGAGGACATGAGGTGAGCATCCCGCAATCGTGCTCGCGCCACACGGCGAGCGCCCCGACTGTGCACACCCGATGACCACACCGCACTGTGTAAAACGGATGTCGCACCAGGGCGCTCCAAGGTTTGAAAGAATAGAAGCATGACGTTGCCTCCTCAGGTTCTTAGCCCGCTCGATGGCCGCTACCACGCCGCCGTTGCCTCACTCGGTGAATATCTCTCGGAGGCTGGTCTCAACCGCGCGCGCGTGCACGTCGAGGTGGAGTGGATCATCTTCTTGACGAACCACTCGATGTTCGGCTCAGCTCCCCTGACCGCAGACCAGATTGCCTCGCTTCGTCGCCTCGTCACCGACTTCGGCCAGCCTGAGATTGACGAGCTCGCTCGCCTCGAAGCCACCACCCGCCACGACGTCAAAGCGGTCGAATACCTGGTGCGCGCCAAGCTCGACCAGCTCGGTCTGAACAACATCGCTGAACTCACGCACATTACCTGCACCAGCGAAGACGTCAACAACACGTCCTACGCGGTCATCGTGCGGGATGCGCTGACCCAGGTCTGGCTCCCAGCCTTCCGCGCCGCAATCGACAAGCTCGAGGCTCTTGCGCACGAGTACACCGGTGCAGCAATGCTTGCCCGCACGCATGGTCAGCCTGCAACGCCCACCACCATGGGCAAAGAGTTCGCCGTCTATGTGTACCGCCTGCGCCGCGTTCTGGCCCAGATCGAATCCACCGAGTACCTCGCCAAGTTCAGTGGAGCGACCGGAACCTTCTCCGCACACCTGGTCACCGACCCCGACGCCAACTGGCTCGCCCTCTCGCGCGAATTCGTCTCCGGCCTGGGCCTCACTCACAACCCGCTCACCACCCAGATCGAATCTCACGACTGGCAGGCCGAGCTCTACGGCAAAATTTCGCACGCGAACCGCATCCTGCACAACATCGCCACCGACATCTGGACCTACATCTCGATGGGCTACTTCCGTCAGATTCCCCAGGCCGGCGCAACTGGCTCCTCGACGATGCCGCACAAGATCAACCCCATCCGTTTCGAGAACGCCGAGGCCAACCTCGAGCTCTCCAGTGCGGTGCTCGACTCGCTCGCCTCGACGCTGGTTACCAGCCGTCTGCAGCGCGACCTCACCGACTCCACCACGCAGCGCAACATCGGCGTCGGCTTCGGTCACTCACTTCTCGCTCTCGACAACATCACCAAAGGTTTGGGCGAAATCGACCTCGACCGTCCGGCGCTTCTGGCCGACCTCGACACCAACTGGGAAGTTCTCGGCGAAGCAATTCAAACGGTCATCCGCGCTGAGGTCGTTGCCGGTCGCTCAACCATCAGCGACCCATACGCGCTGCTCAAAGAGCTCACCCGCGGCAAGCGCATCACTTCCGCCGACCTCATCGCGTTCGTGGAGGGGCTCGAAATCGGCGATGACGCGAAGGCACGCCTCAAGGCACTGACCCCGGCGACCTACGTCGGTATCGCCGACAGTCTCATCGACGAACTCTAAGAGCTAGTGACTCTTCGGCTGATCTTCAGCCGATAGCTCTTCGATATCGGCCAGCTCGGTCTTATTCGGCTTAGCGAGCAAGACGAAGGTCGCCATCAGCACGAGAATCACGACAAACGAGATTCCGATGATGATGAACATGAACTTGAGGTCACGGCTGACCATGAGCACGACGAGACCGCCCACAATGGAAAGCACTCCCGCGAGCAAAATCAGTTCGACGGGGCGCAACCGGTCACGACGAGTGGGAACGCTCATGATTTACCTTTCTGCTTCGCCGGGCGATTCACGCCCACCGAAAAACCTGCAATAGCCGAGAACACCGCGACCAATGCACCATAGGCACCAAATAGTCCGACTGCGTAAATCTCATTGAGCGGCAGCAGCAGCTCTGCCAGTGCCAGGGCCGCGGTGAAACCGCCAAGGATGAACATCTCACGCGC
>Ga0228701_1000749_pt1 | contig 24768 bp, 28 predicted proteins | sample McNCre117_Aug_MG_2_FD_178017 | JGI IMG/M metagenome (GOLD analysis project Ga0228701, IMG submission 178017) | Freshwater microbial communities from McNutts Creek, Athens, Georgia, United States - 11-17_Aug_MG | ecosystem: Environmental > Aquatic > Freshwater > Creek | place: USA: Georgia...
GCCATTATCACCCCGCGTAAAGGGCCTCAGCCGGGGGCGGGTAAGGGGTGCAGGCGTGCGTAGCGGGTGGCGAGCAGGCTCAGGCCCATGGCCAGCAGCATGCCGATCAGGCTGACATGGGGCAGCGCCACCAGCCCACGTTGTACGATCACGGCCGCGCCGATGCTGGCCCCCAGGGCTTGACCGGCGTACATGGCCGAGGTGTTGAGTGCGATCGATGCCGATGCCAGCCATGGCGCTTGCCCGACCAGACGGGCTTGTTGGGCCGAATTGGCGGCGAACACCCCCAAGCCCCAAGGTAACAAGACCGCGCCCATGACCAGCCAGTTGTTGGCCCAAGGGGCCATCACCAGGCCAGTGCTGATGCACGTCAGGGCGATCAGCACGGCACGTGCTGCGCCCACCCGGTCAATGAAGTGTGACAGCAAGGCGTTGCCGACAAAGCCCATGCCGCCGTAGCAGATCAGCAAGGCGCTGAACTGTGCCGGGGTGGTGGCAAAGCGCGCATGAATGTAAGGGGCCATGTAGCTGAACAGCACAAACTGCCCAGCCGCCGACATGACTGTGACGCTGAGGGTGACCAGCAAGGTGCGCGAGGACACGGTCTGTCGCCAGGCCGCAGCGGACAGGGCCGGGGGGACCACGCCCAGCGGCATGCGCCGCCACAGCCACAGGGCACCGGTCAGCGACAAGGCTGCGATCAACCCCATGGACCAGCGCCAGCCGAGTGTGCCCCCGATCCAGGCACCCAAAGGCAGGCCCAGCACCGAGGCCACTGACCAGCCCAGAAACACAAAGGTGATGGCCCGTCCGCGCAGGTCCGGTGACACCAGCAGCCCGATGCACGAGGCCGCTTGCGGGGTGAAGATGGCCGCCGAGACCAGTGCCAGGGATCGAAGCAAGTTGAGGCTGGCAAAGTCGGGCGCGAAGGCGGCCAGCATGTGCCACAGGCCGTACCACAGCAAGCAGCCCACCAACAGCTGACGCCGATCCCAGCCCGCCACCAGGGCTGCAAACAAAGGGGCACCCAGACAGACGACCAGCGCCCCCACCGAAATCAGGTGTCCGGCGGTGGCCACCGAGACCGAGAGCGACACCACAATGTCGTTGAGTACCCCGGCAGCGACCATGACGCCGGTGCCTATCACGATGTTGCCAAACATCATGGGCCACAAGACCCCAGGCAGGCGTTGGCGAGGGGGGCTTGCTGCGTTCAAATCAGGTGGAGATCAAGGTTGGAAGGAAGGGTGAGGTGCAGCCTTCAGCGCCGCACTTGCAAGGCGCCCGGGTTGACGATGTTGGTCGGGGTGCCCTTGATGTAATTGACCACATTGTCAAATGCGGCCCCCATATACAGCTCATAACTGTCCTTTTCGACATAGCCGATGTGGGGGGTGCAGATGCAGTTTTCCAGTCGCAGCAGCGCCGAGCCCTGCAAGATGGGCTCGGATTCATAGACATCGACCGCCGCCAGGCCAGGACGGCCCCGGTTGAGTGCACCGATCAAGGCATGGGCTTCGACCAGCTCGGCACGAGAGGTGTTGACAAACAGCGCGGTGGGTTTCATACGGCCCAGATCATCAGCGGTCACAATGCCTTCGGTGGCTTCGTTCATGCGCAGGTGCAAGCTCAGAACGTCTGATTCTTCAAAAAAATGCTCGCGACTGGTCGAAGCTTCATAGCCATCGCGTACAGCGCGAACGCGTGATTCGTCACTGCCCCAGACTTTGACCGTCATGCCGAAGGCCTTGCCGTAACCGGCCACCAACTGGCCGATCTTGCCGTAGCCCCAGATGCCCAGTGTTTTGCCACGCAGGACCGTGCCCAGCCCAAAATTGACAGGCATCGACCCGGCTTTGAGGCCCGACTGTTGCCAGGCGCCGTGTTTGAGGTTGCTGATGTACTGCGGAAGGCGACGCGCCGCAGCCATGATCAGGGCCCAGGTCAGCTCGGCTGGTGCGACGGGAGAGCCCACGCCTTCGGCCACGGCCACGCCCCGTTCGGTGCAGGCAGCCAGATCAATGTGGTTGCCCACGCGCCCAGTCTGGGCGATCAATTTGAGTCGGGGAAGCTTTTCGATGAGTGCTCGGTTGAGGCTGGTGCGTTCCCGGATCAGCACGATGATGTCAGCATCTTTCAGGCGTACCGAGAGCTGACCGATGCCCTTGACGGTGTTGGTATAAACCTTGGCCGGAAAATGCTCGAGCTTGGAGGCGCAGTCGAGTTTGCGCACCACATCCTGGTAGTCGTCAAGGATCACAATGTTCATCCCTCCATTGTGCCTTGGCCCAGGGGATGCTTCGGGGAAATGCAAAACCATTTTGGGGAAGATCGGCGTCAGTGCCATCCTGGCCGCAGGTGTTGCGGCAGATGCAGCTTGTGCTGGCGTGGGTCAGGCAGGTGATGTGCCCACCGGGCTGTCAGTTCAAACGCCCCGGCTGGGGTTGGACGGCCAAGTTGACCGGGGATTCAGTGCCGTGCCTGTGCGGCTTCGAGCGCGGCCAGGCGGTCGAGTTCGGCGCAGACATCGGCCATGCGGCCTGAAATGACCATGCGGCCTGCACCGTTGACCCGATGGCCGAATTCGGTGACGCGCAAAACCCGCAAGGCAGGGGCCGTGGTGGGCAACACCGGAGATGCTGCACGCGAGGGCATGGCGATGCAGGTGGCATGACGTGTTGTCCAAACCGGGCGAAGCCAACGGTTACCGGACTTTGCCGCCACGGTGGACGTCAACGCTGCAGGTGCGGCGCGGTTCAAAGAAGACAGGCCTTGAAACAGACCGGACAGAGCAAGCAGAGCGATTCCCATGTGAAACCTTTCAAAAGCATGGAGGTTGGACACAGGCAGGATTGAGAACGAGGCTGTTTGCATCAGGGCAGACAAACTGGGTTTGTCTGCGCCCGCCACCTGATGCAAGCAGCAAAAATCACATGAGCAGGCTGTTGCGGATCAGGCCCACGGCCAGACCTTCGATGTCAAACGGCTCTTCGGGATGGACCACGATGGTTTGGTAATCGGGGTTTTCTGGCAGTAGTTCGATGCCGGTGGGTGTTTTGCGCAGGCGTTTGACGGTGACTTCATCACCCAGTCGGGCCACCACGATTTGGCCGTTGCGCACGTCTTTGGTGGATTTGACTGCCAGCAGGTCGCCGTCCATGATGCCCGCATCACGCATGGACATGCCGCGCACCCGCAACAGGTAGTCGGGTTGTTCGCTGAACAGGGTGCTTTCGACCTGGTAGGTCCGGTCAACATGCTCTTGGGCGAGAATGGGCGACCCGGCGGCCACGCGGCCCACCAGTGGCAAACTCAGCTGACCGAGACCGGGCAGGGTGAGGCTGAACAAATCGGAGGGCGCACGCTGGGTGTTGCGGTTGCCGCCCTTGAGGCGAATGCCCCGAGAAGTGCCGCTGACCAGTTCGATGGCACCTTTGCGGGCCAGGGCCTTGAGGTGTTCTTCTGCTGCGTTGGCCGACTTGAAGCCCAGCACGCTGGCGATTTCGGCACGCGTGGGGGGGGCACCGGTGTTGGCGATGGTGTTCTGGATGAGTTCCAGAATCTCCTGCTGCCGGGCGGTGAGTTTGGGGCTGTCGGTCATGGCGGTCTCCTTGTGGGGACTGGTTGAGCTGTTTTTTCATCCAGTGACTGTATTTTTAACCAGTTTTTTGGGCTGTGCAAGTGTTAGACGCAAAAAAAATTCAGAAATTCGTGGTTTTGGGCACAGGTGGCACCATCGCCGGCACCGCCGCCAGCGTCACTGACCACACGGGCTACAGCGCTGGGCAGTTGGGGGTGCAGCATTTGCTGGACGCCGTGCCTGGCTTGACGGATGCCCTGCAAGGCGACGCCCTGGTGTGTGAGCAGCTTGCCCAGCTCGACAGCAAAGACATGGATCACGCCACCTGGCAGGTGCTGGCCAGGCGTTGCAGTCATTGGCTGTCCCAGCCCGATGTGGGTGGTGTGGTCATCACTCATGGGACCGATACATTGGAAGAGACCGCCTGGTTTTTGCAGCAGGTGCTGGACACCCGCAAACCGGTGGTGCTGACGTGCGCCATGCGCCCGGCTACGGCATTGGTGCCCGATGGTCCGCAAAATCTGCTGGACGCCATGGCCGTGGTACGTCATCCGCAAGCGCACGGGGTGCTGGCTGTTTGTGCCGGTCGCATCCACAGTGCACGTGCGGTGCAAAAAATCCATCCTTACCGACTGGATGCCTTCAGTTCGGGCGATGTTGGACCTCTGGGCTGGGTCGAACAAGGGCAGGTTCGTTGGTCGAGCGCCTGCCATGTGGCTGAACCACACCCCCATGCTCACCAGGCGCTGAGCTTGTCTGCTGCCGATTGGCCTTGGGTGGCGGTGCTGCACAGCCATGCGGGGGCTGATGCGCGCCAGGTCAGCGCTTTGGTGGGAGCGGGGGCAAAAGGCTTGTTGGTGGCGGGCACGGGCAACGGCACGGTGCACCACAAACTGTTGACCTCACTGGCTCAGGCGCAAGCTCATGGCGTGGCTGTGCGCCTGACCACCCGCTGTGCCGAAGGCCAGCTGGTGGGGCTATCGGCTGCTTTGCAGATCGCACCGGGTGGGCTTAGCGTGTACAAGGCTCGAGTGAGCTTGATGCTCGATTTGATGGGTTGAGATTCCTGCGCGTCTCGTGGTGAAGCTGCGCTGAGCAGCCAGCTCTGCAGACCTGAAAACAACAAAGCCCCGCATTGCGGGGCTTTGTCTTGAACGAGAGCTGAAAAATATCAGTCAGCCAAAGCGGCGAAAGCGCGGGCCGTGATGTCTTCCACGCTGCCGGTGCCGCTGATGGCACGGTACTTGGGAGCGGCGGCGGCATCGGCCTTGGCCCAGTTGGAGTAGTAGTCCACCAGTGGGCGGGTTTGGGCGCTGTAGACATCCAGGCGCTTTTTGACAGTTTCTTCCTGGTCGTCGGCACGTTGCACCAGGGGCTCCCCGGTCACGTCGTCCACGCCGTCCACTTTGGGCGGGTTGAACTTGACGTGGTAAGTGCGGCCCGAAGCGGGGTGTGAGCGGCGGCCGCTCATGCGTTCGATGATGGCGTCAAAGGGCACATCGATTTCAAGCACGTAGTCGAGCTTGACACCAGCGGCTTTCATGGCATCGGCTTGGGGGATGGTGCGGGGGAAGCCGTCAAACAGGAAGCCGTTGGCACAGTCGGCCTGGGCAATGCGCTCTTTGACGAGGTTGATGATCAGGTCATCGCTGACCAGACCGCCTGCGTCCATGACGGCTTTGGCTTGCAGGCCCAGCTCGGTACCGGCCTTGACGGCCGCACGCAGCATGTCGCCGGTGGAGATTTGAGGGATGTTGTATTTCTGGCAAATGAAGGTGGCCTGTGTGCCTTTGCCGGCGCCGGGTGCGCCCAACAGAATCAGTCTCATGGGAAAAGTCCTCTTATCGTTTGGAATCTGGGGTCAGGCAGGCCTGACGCTTGTTTTGAGAATAGCATGCCTGCCTCTAAGCAGGCTTACGCCATTGCGCCGATGAAATCCGTTGGCTCAGCCCAGCAGTGCCCGCACCCGGGCCAGGTCCTCCGGGGTGTCCACGCCAGGTCCCGGGGCCTGATCGGTGACATGCACCGCAATCCGGTGGCCGTGCCACAGGGCGCGCAGTTGCTCCAGCGATTCCATGGTTTCCAGCGGAGCTGGCGGCAAGCTCGGGAACATCGCCAGAAAACCAGCGCGGTAACCGTAGATGCCGATGTGGCGCAGCGGAGCCGGGCTGGGCAATGTCTTGAAGCTGCCGCCAGATTGGCCATCGCGCCACCACGGTACAGGGGCCCGGCTGAAATACAGCGCCATTTGGCGGGCATCCATGACCACTTTGACCACATTGGGGTTGGTGAATTCTTCCAGCGAGCCGATGGCATGGGCAGAGGTGCTCATGCTGGCTTCGGGGCGCTCGGTCAGCACGCGGGCCACATCATTGATCAGCTCGGGCGGGATCAGTGGTTCGTCGCCTTGTACATTGACCACCACCGCCTCGGCGGGCAGGCCCAGCAGTTGGCAGGCTTGGGCCAAGCGGTCGCTGCCGCTGACATGGTCCTGGCGGGTCAGCAAGGCGTCGATGCCATGGGCTTTGCAAGCGGCCACGATGCGTTCATCATCTGCCGCCACCACCACTTGACGGGCTTGTGACAGCATGGCGCGCTTGGCCACGCGCACCACCATGGGCAGGCCGGCGATGTCGGCCAGGGGTTTGTCAGGCAGGCGGCTCGATGCCATGCGTGCCGGGATGACGACGGTGAAGCCCATGGTCAAGCTTGTATCGGTCATGGGGTGATTTTCAGAGTGCGTGGCGCTTGGCCGCAAGTTGGTCGATTTCTTCATCGCTCAGGGTACGGGCTTCGTTTTCCAACAGGATCGGGATGCCATTGCGCACCGGATAGGCCAGCCGGGCGCTGCGCGAGCGCAGTTCCTGACGCTCGCGGTCAAAGTCGAGGGGGCCCTTGGTGACCGGGCAGACCAGCAATTCAAGCAGTTTGGTGTCCATGCGCGGATGATACCGGGCAGCGGCCCCATTCATACCGGGGGCCTGGGCGGTTTCAACCGGTTTGCCGAGCCAACGCAGCGGGTTGCCGGGCATCGACCAGTGCGTCCAGCGCAAGCCAGAAATCCTGTTCGATGATCAATTGCAGCGGAACCGCCAGCGCCAGCGGAACATGGGGCCAGAGCTTGGCGGCGTCTTTTTCGGTACACAGCAAAGTACGCTCCATGGGCTGGCTGGACCAGTCGCCGTAATCGTGGTGATCGGGCAAGGCGGTGGTGTGGGCCAGTGTCAGGCCCGATTGGCGAAGCATTTCAAAAAACGCTTGGGGTCGCGCCAGCGCGGCCACAGCATCAACCGGCATTGTGGTCAACGAGCTCAGCGGCACAATTTGGCCATCGGCCCGGCGTGCGTGGTCGGCCAGGCGGCGTTGGGCGCGGTAGCCTCCGGTCAGAGGAGACGTTCCCGTGTGCAGCACCAGGTCGACCGCACGCGGCCAGTGTTCGCGCAGGGGGCCGGCGGGCAAGAGCCAACCATTGCCCACGCCGCGTTCGTCCATCACGCAAATCTCAATGTCACGGGCCAGAGCCAGGTGCTGCAGACCATCATCACAAACCACCACCTGCACATCGGGGTGGGCGTGCAGCAAGGCCCGCCCGGCATCGGCGCGGGCGGCAGCCACCCAGACCGGTGCCCCCGTGGCTTGGTGAATCAACAAAGGCTCATCACCCACGTCGCTGGGCAAGCTGTCTGCCTGCACGGCGCGTGTGTCTTCGGCGGCGCGGCCATGTCCGCGTGAAATCACGCCCACGCGCAAACCGCGTTGCTGCAAATGGCGAACGAGCGCGATGGTGGTGGGTGTTTTGCCCGCCCCGCCTGCCACCACATTGCCCACCACGATCACGAGCGCGGGCAGGCGCTGGCTTTTGGCCAGCCCCAGACGGTAAGCCAGGCCCCGCAAGGCGACCAGCGCGCCATAAAGCCAGGACAGCGGGCGCAACAGCCAGGCCGTCAGCCCGCGGCACAGCCAGGCCTGGGGCAAGTGCTGGTGCAAAGCGGTGCGCAAACTCATGGCGTTTCAGATGTCCGACGTCAACGTGGACTGGGTGGCAAAGGTGATTTGCGATAAGCCGCTGCGACGCGCGGCCTCCATGGCATTGACCACCGATTGATGGGCAGCGGAAGCGTCGGCGTTGATGACCAATGTCACGTCTTTGGCCGCCAACGGTGTCAACACGGCGGTCAGGGCCTCCACCGAGGTGCCGCCCACAGGAGATTTGTTCATGACGAATTGCCCGTGTGAGGAGATCGTCAGCACGATCTGGCGCGGGCGTTCATTGGGCTTTTGGGCGTTGGCCACGGGCAAGGTCAGGTTGATTTCGGTCAGACGCGACCAGGTGGTCGTCAGCATCAAAAAGATCAACATGACCAGCAGCACATCAATGAACGGGATCAGGTTGATTTCCGGCTCAGGGGCGAGGCGCTTGTTGCGAAAGTTCACAGCTGTCCCGTTTCAATCGCGCAGATGGGCCAGATGGCGGGCAAAACGCTCGGCGGCCACCTCCAGGCTCAGCAGGTGGCGGTCGACCGCGGCCCTGAAGTAGCGCCAGAACATCAATGTGGGAATGGCCACGATCAAGCCAAAGGCCGTGTTGTACAGCGCAACCGAGATGCCATGGGCCAAGGCTGCGGGTGGGTTGCCCGCGGTTGTGCTGGCCCCAAACAACTCGATCATGCCCACCACGGTGCCCAGCAAACCCAACAGGGGGGCGGCCGATGCGATGGTGGCCAACGCGGGCAGGTAACGCTCGAGGTGCTGGGCCGCGATCCGACCGGTTATTTCCATGCTGTTTCTCATCTCCTCATGGCTGGCATCAGGGTTTCTTTGCAAAGTCCGCAAACCACTGGCCAATACGGGACCGAGTTGCCCGAAGGATTCGATGTGGGCGATCATTTTTTCATCCGGAAATCCGCGGCGGGTGGCCTCGATCGCCTGTTCCAGCGTTTGCGGCGGAGAAATTTTGTGACTTTGCAGTTGAATCAGTCTTTCAATCACCAATGCAAGGGCCAGGATGGAACACAAAATCAAGGGCCAAATGGGCCAACCAGCGGCTTGTATGATGGAGAACAACGCGATTCCTTCTGTCTTTTTACAGTCCCAACGGGACGATTATCTGTCAGAGTTCGCATTTTTCCCGGTCCTCACAGTGTGAACGATGAATACCTCTGTTTTCTGTGGATAACTTTGTGCAGAACTTCTCGTGCCGTCCCGTTTTTGAATACTGCGGTATCTGACTTTGTGCTGCCCTGAATACTCGAAAATTGTTGAATATTCAATAAAATCAATGACTTATGAATGGTGCGAGCTGATTCGATCTCGGTATCACAGCACAAACCACGTTCTGTCTGGCTTGTGGAGTACTTGATCTTGAGACGGTGAGGCCTGAAGCCTGAAATGCCCTGAAAACCCCCATGAAACCTGGATATATGCCCCCCTTTGACGATTTGAAGCCGCGTGCCTGGACAGTCTCGGCGCTGTGCCGCGCCGTGGCTGACAGTCTGGATGCGCAGTTCAATCCGGTTGCGGTGCGTGGCGAGATTTCGGGCTTCTCGCGGGCGGCCAGCGGGCATTGCTATTTTTCAATCAAGGACGACACCGGCCAGATCCGCTGTGCCATGTTCCGGCGTGCGGCCAGCCTGATGGATTTTTCACCCCGCGACGGCGAATTGGTCGAGGTTCGGGGGCGATTGGGCGTGTATGAAGCCCGGGGTGATCTGCAATTGGTGGTGGAATCCATGGAGCGAGCCGGGCAGGGCGCGCTGTTTGAGCAGTTCTTGCGTCTCAAGGCCAAGCTCGAAGCCGAAGGCCTGTTTGACCCCGTCCACAAACGCCCGCTGCCTGCCCAGCCCCGTGCCATCGGCGTGGTCACTTCATTGGGGGCGGCCGCTTGGCACGATGTGATGACTGCCTTGCAGCGGCGTGTGCCTCACATTCCCGTTCTGATGGCGCCTGCGCTGGTGCAGGGTGCGGGGGCAGCGGCCACGCTGGCGCAAGCTTTGCAGCAACTGTACGCCTTCACGGCCGAAGACAACCCGCTCAGCCCGCCGGTGGACGTGATCTTGCTGGTTCGCGGTGGAGGCTCGATGGACGACCTGTGGGCTTTCAATGACGAACAACTTGCCCGTGTCATCGCCTCCAGTCCGGTGCCCGTGGTGTGCGGGGTCGGCCATGAAACCGACTTCACCATCGCCGATTTTGTGGCCGATGTGCGCGCCCCGACGCCCACGGCGGCTGCCGAGATGGCCGCGACCGACCGTGGGGTGGGCCTGGAGGCTTTGACTGTTTTGGCGCACCGCTTGACCCGTGGGTTGTTGCGCCAGCAAGACCGGCAGGCCCAACGACTGGACAGCGTGGCCACACGTCTGGGGGTGGGACTGGCGCGCCAGCAAGACCGCCAAACCCAGCGCTTGAGTGCCATCGCCGCCCGTTTGAGCCGTCCGCAAGCGGTGTTGGGCCAGCACCGCCAGTGGCTCGATCAACTGGCCTACCGATTGCAAGCCGGTGTGCACAGTGATTTGACGGACAGCGCGCACCAATTGGAGCGCCTCAATGACCGTTTGGGTTTCAGCCGGGGTCAGCGCGTGCAGCAAGCACACCAGCGCCTGGAGCGAGCTGCTCTGCGCTTGTCGTCGGTGGACCCGCACCGGGTGCTGGAGCGTGGTTATGCCTGGTTGAGCGACGAAGACGGCCAGGCCCTGACACTGAAAGCGCAGTTCCAGCCTGGTCAACGCGTTCAGGCGACTTTGTCTGATGGTGTGGTGCCCTTGGTCGTGAAGGACTGAATCACCAAATGCCCAAGAAACAGCCTCAGTGACCCCGCAGACATGAAGGGACATCGCGCTCCCCTAAAATGCGTTCACATCAACCAACTTCAATCACAAGAGGACACCATGGAACACACCTTGCCCGCACTGCCTTACGCCATCGACGCGCTGGCCCCTCACTACAGCCAGGAAACCCTGGAATTTCACCACGGCAAGCACCACAACGCTTATGTGGTGAACCTGAACAACCTGCAAAAAGGCACCGAATTCGAGAGCATGAGCCTCGAAGAGATCGTCAAGAAGTCCAGCGGCGGCATCTACAACAACGCAGCTCAGATCTGGAACCACACTTTCTTCTGGAGCTGCATGAAGCCCCAAGGCGGCGGTGAGCCCACCGGCGCCCTGGCCGCAGCCATCAACGCCAAGTGGGGCAGCTACGCCGCATTCAAGGAAGCCTTTGTCAAGAGCGCTGTGGGCAACTTCGGCTCTGGCTGGACATGGCTGGTCAAGAAGGCCGACGGCTCGGTCGACATCGTCAACACGGGCGCTGCCGGCACTCCCCTGACCACCGCCGACAAAGCGCTGCTCACGGTGGATGTGTGGGAACACGCTTACTACATCGACTACCGCAACATGCGTCCCAAGTTCGTCGAGACCTTCCTCGACAAGCTGGTGAACTGGTCTTTCGCCGAAGCCAACTTCGCCTGATCGAAGCAGCCTTCACGTCAAAAAGCCCCGCATGCGGGGCTTTTTGCTTTTTGAGTGACCACCGGGCAGTGTGTGGGCTGCGGGTGGGCGCCGATTTCTGGTACCCCCGTATGAGGTGCCCGCCCGCAGCCCACACACTGCGGAGCTGCAACCAGGCGCATCAGCGAATCATCATCCCGCCATCGGCCACGATGGTCTGCCCCGTCACATACTGCCCTGCAGGGCTGGCCAAAAACACTGCCACACCGCCAATGTCATCGGGCTCGCCCATGCGGCGCAGCGGAGTCTCGCTGTTGTACTTGGCGCTCAGTACGGGGTCCTCGTGCAGCGCCTTGGCAAAGTCGGTCTTGATCAGGCCCGGGGCGATGCAGTTCACTCGGATGTTGTCGGGGCCCCATTCCACCGCCAGGTTGCGTGCCAGCTGCATGTCGGCCGCCTTGGAGATGTTGTACGCCCCGATGATGGCTGAACCGTGCAGGCCACCGATGGACGACACGATCACGATCGCACCGTCCTTTTGGGCCTTCATGTCGGGGTAGACCATGGTGCACAGCCAGGTGTTGGACAACACGTTGTTGCGCATCACCTTGTCAAATACCTCGTCGCTCATGCCGGTGGTGGGCCCGTAATAGGGGTTGGTGGCCGCGTTGCACACCAGAATGTCGATGGGGCCCCAGGCCGCGCGGGTCTGGTCAATCAGGTTTTGGAGCTGTTCTTTGCTGGAGATGCTGGCGGCAATCGCCATGGCCTCGCCGCCTGCGGCCTGGATCTCCTTGACCACCACCTCGCAGGCGTCTTGCTTGCGGCTGGACACCACCACCTTGGCGCCATGGCGGGCCAGTTGGTGTGCAATGGATCGGCCAATGCCCCGGCTGGAGCCAGTGACGATGGCGACTTTGCCTTTCAGATTGAACAGCGACATGAAACGGTCTCCTTGTTGTATGAACGGCAGTCTGCCTGTGTGTGCTGCAGGTGTCTGTCCTGAGCGTGTCACCCCTTGATGTTTGTGGGAGCCCCGCCCTCGGGGCGATGGGGTGGTCAGTGAAAGCTCTTTCGCGGCGAGGGCGCCGCTCCCAGAGGGCGGGGTTAGGGGCCGTGCCCAGGGGTGTTGGTGGTGGTCCGCGAACGCCCCACAGTCTGCGCCACAATGGCGCCATGGAACAAGTTGAAGCCGTAGTAATCGGGGCAGGCGTGGTCGGCCTGGCGGTGGGTCGTGCGCTGGCATTGGCGGGCCGCGAAGTGATGGTGCTCGAATCGGAAAACGCCATCGGCACGGGCACCAGTTCGCGCAACAGCGAGGTCATCCACGCGGGCATTTATTACCCGGCAGGCTCGCTCAAGGCTCGGCTGTGCGTGCAAGGCAAAGAGATGCTCTACGCCTATTGCGCCGAGCGCGGTGTGGCGCATCAGCGCCTGGGTAAACTGATCGTGGCCACCCGACCGGAGCAGGTCCAGGCATTGGACGGCATCGTTGCCAAAGCCGCGGCCAACGGCGTGCACGATTTGCAAAATCTCAGCGCTGCCCAGGCCCAGGCGCTGGAGCCCGCGCTGGCTTGCCATGCTGCGTTGCTCTCGCCCAGCACCGGCGTGGTGGACAGCCACGGCTTGATGCTGGCATTTCAGGGTGATATGGAAAACGCAGGTGGTTTGCTGGCGCTGGTTTCTCCCGTGCAACACATCGGCATGAAGCACGGTACCGCCACGCACCCGATCCGAGTGACCACGCAAGACGGCACCGAACTGGCGTGCCAAGTGCTGGTCAATGCTGCGGGCCTGAATGCGGTGGCGATGGCCCGTGGCATGGATGGGCTCGACATCCAAGGACTTCCCCAAGCCTACTTGGCCAAAGGCAACTATTTCACGCTGGCGGGCAAGGCCCCGTTTTCGCGTTTGATCTATCCCGTGCCTGAAGCGGCGGGTTTGGGCGTTCACCTCACGCTGGACCTGGGCGGGCAAGCCAAGTTCGGCCCCGACGTGCAGTGGGTCGATGACCCCGCTGACTTGCAGGTGGACCCGCGCCGGGGAGATGCCTTTTATGCCGAGGTGCGCAAGTACTGGCCTGACTTGCAAGACGGTGCCTTGCAGCCGGGCTATGCCGGCATGCGCCCCAAGATCAACGGGCCGCATGAGGCGTCTGCCGACTTCCTGATTCAGGGGCCTGCCGAGCACGGTGTGCCGGGTCTGGTGAACCTGTTGGGCATCGAATCGCCGGGATTGACCAGCTCGCTGGCGATTGCGTCCGACGTCTGCGCCCGTCTGGGGTGATCGCCTGAGGGACAGCGCCTCTCGCAGTGCTGCGCCATCATGAGCGCATGCATCCATTTGACGAAGCCCTTGACCTGCGTGCCTCTGCCCTTCAGGACGCGCCCCACGAATTCACAGGCACGACCCATCCGGCCTACGCCAACATGGTCGGGCCGTTCGGCGGCACCACCGCAGCGCAGTTGTTGCAGGCGGCCTTGCTGCACCCCCAGCGGCTGGGCGAGCCGGTGGCCCTGACGGTCAATTTCGCAGCCCCGGTGGCTGACGGTGACATCCGTTTTCTCGCTCGCCCCGTGCGCACCAACCGCTCGACCCAGCACTGGATCATCGAAGCCCATCAACACAATGGCGTGGTGGCCACCGCCACCGCGGTGTTCGCAGTGCGGCGCGAAACCTGGTCCGATGCAGAAGCGGTGATGCCCGCCAACATGCCCGCACCCGATGCACTGCCGCGCATGTCCGTGAAAGGCATGCCCGCCTGGCCTCAGCGCTATGACATGCGCTTTGTGGAGGGGCATTTCCTGCCGCTTTTGATGAGCAGGAGCAACCCCATTCCCGCTCGACCCTGTGGGTGCGCGACGAACCCGAGCGCTCCATGGACTTTGCCTCGCTGGCGGCCATGAGCGACAGTTTTTTTCCGCGCATTTACATCCGCCGTCGACGTCGCGCCCTCATTGGCACGGTCTCATTGACCACCTATTTCCACGCCGACAGCGCCTTGCTGGCGCAGGTGGGTGAGCGTCATGTGCTGGGTGTGGCCAAGGCGCTCAATTACCGCCACGGCTACTTTGACCAGACGGGCGAGTTGTGGAGCCCCGAAGGCCAGTTGCTGGCGAGCACACACCAGCTGGTGTATTTCAAGGAGTGATCGAGGCAAGCGATGGTTGGCGGTAAACAACGCAAGTGCATGAGATGACTGGGGTGGTCAGAACGCCCCATCAGTTCGTCGGCGTGCTGTGGGTATCTGGTTGCTGTAAGACACAAGCCCCATGAAAAACGCCCGATGGATCATCGGGCGTTTGGGTTTTGACGGTGCGGCCTGGCCGCTTGGGTGCCGGCTTTACTGCACGTTGGCCCGCAGTCGTGCAATGGCGCGACCGTCCTTGCTGTAAGTGCCTGTGACCGTGGCCATCTGACGCAAGTTGCTGGCCACGCTGCCATAGGTGGCCGATGGGTTACGGGCCCAATACAAAGCAGCAGCGCCTCCCACATGGGGGCTGGCCATCGACGTGCCAGACATGTTGATGATGCCGCCACCGAGTTTGAGGGAGGTGACGTTGACGCCCGGGGCCCAGATGTCCACACAGCTGCCATAGTTGCTGAAAGAGGCTTCCAGATCGTTGCTGTCGGTGGCTGCCGTCACCAGAACGCCAGGCACCGTGCCGCCGCCAATGCGCGCCGGGGAGGAGGTGCAAGCGTCTGCTGCAGAGTTGCCTGCAGCGATGGAAAACACAATACCCTTGGCCGCAGTCGCCTTGACGGCATCGTCGAGCATCTGACTGATGCCGCCCCCCAGGCTCATGTTGGCCACGGCGGGTTTGATGGCGTTGGCGGCCACCCAGTCCAGGCCCTTGATGACCGATGTGGTGGTCCCCGAGCCATTGCAATCCAGCACTTTCACACCGTAGACCTGTACACCCGGGGCCACGCCTACCACGGCAGCGGTGTTGTCATAGGCGGCGATGGTGCCTGCCACATGGGTGCCGTGGCCGTTGCAATCGGTGTTTTTGCCATCACCCACGAAATTGACCAGACCAGCTTTGTTCAGGTCGGCGTTTTTCATGTCAATGCCGGTGTCGATCACGTAGACCCGCACACCCGTGACTGCGCCCGAGCCATTGCCCGCCAGGGTGTAGCTTTGGTTTGCTTGAGTTTTGGTGATGCCCCAAGGAATGACTTGTTGGGAGGTGGTGGTGCCACCTGAGGTCGTGCGTCCGAGGACTTCAAACGTCTTTTCTTCTTCGATGTGATCGACGGAAGCCTCGCGGCGCAAGGCATTCAGCTGGGCATCAGTCAGGCGTGCAGTCATGCCCTTGAAAATTTTGCTGAAAGGGGTGTCCGCTTTGATTTTGTGTTTTTTCTCCAGCGTCTGGATATGGCCGACCACACGCTCTTCTGCATAACCCCAGTGCTCCGGTTCTTTGGCTGTGCGCTCGTCGCGCACCGATCCGGGCTTGACCGATGTCATTGCCGTTTCTTTGAAGCGAATGATGTAGTTTTTGCTGACGGTTTGGGCAGATGCTGCACTGACGCCAGCAAGAACCATCAAAAACCCTAAATGCTTCAATTTGTTCATATGCATTCCAAATGGATGTGAAACTTTCTATGGTTTATTTTATGGTTTTTTGCAATTGAAAATCACGTTTTTACATATTTAACGTTTCAATTGTTGCAAGGCACTGGCCACTTCGGTCACCAGGGCAGGCCCTTTGTAAATCAGGCCGGTGTAGACCTGCACCACGTCGGCCCCGGCTTCTATTTTGGCGATGGCATCATGCCCACTCAGGATGCCGCCGACGCCGATGATGGGGAAGTCTTTGCCCAAGGCCGCACGCAGCAGTCGGATCACGCGGTTCGAGCCCTCGCGCACCGGGGCACCCGACAGGCCGCCGGTTTCTTCTGCATGCGGCAGGCCGCTGATCGCTTCGCGGGCGAGCGTGGTGTTGGTGGCGATCACGCCGTCCATGCCGTGTTTCTTCAGAGTGGCTGCGATCACGCCCACTTGGGTTTCGTCCAGGTCAGGGGCGATTTTCAGGAACATGGGCACGCGGCGGCCGTGCTCGCTGGCCAGTTCTTCGCGCCGCGCCACCAGCGCACCCAACAAGCCGTCGAGCGCTTCATCGCTTTGCAGAGCGCGCAGGTTTTTGGTGTTGGGGCTGGAGATGTTCACCGTCACATAGTCTGCGTGCGGGTAGACGCCCGCCAGCGCGATCAGGTAGTCGTCGGTGGCGTTCTCAATTGGCGTGGCGGCGTTCTTGCCGATGTTCAGGCCCAACAGGCGGCCTTGCTGGCGGAACTTGGAGCGCTTGACGTTGGCAATGAAAGCATCCAGCCCGTCGTTGTTGAAGCCCAGGCGGTTGATCAATGCGTTGGCTTCGGGCAAGCGGAACATGCGGGGCTTGGGATTGCCAGGCTGGGCCTTGGGCGTGACGGTGCCGACTTCCACAAAGCCAAAACCCATCGCCCCCAGACCGTCGATGCAGCGGGCGTTTTTGTCCAGGCCAGCGGCCAGGCCCACCCGGTTGGGAAAATGCAAACCCGCCAAAGTGACGGGCTGCGCCACAAACGGCTGGCGGTAGACGCGGTCCAGCGGGGTGTTCTGGGTGCGGGCCAGACCGTCAATCGTCAGTTCGTGGGCCTCTTCGGGGTCCATCTTGAACAAAAACGGACGGACAAGGGCGTAGGGGATCAGGGACATTGGATAATTCCGGGTTGCCAGAGGGGGGTCGGGGCGTCTGAAACGCAGGCCCCGATTGTCGCAAACCCTGGACTGATTTTTCTTTTGACTGACCCGGACCAAAATCCCATGACCCAAGACGAACTCAAAGCCCTGGTGGGCCAAGCCGCCCTGAAATACGTTGTTCCCGGCGAGATCGTCGGTGTGGGCACCGGCTCCACGGTCAACAAATTCATCGATGCCCTGGCCAGCATGAAAGACCAGATCAAGGGGGCGGTGTCCAGTTCCGAAGCCTCTACCATGCGCCTGAAAGCCTTGGGCATTCCGGTGTTTGACAGCAACGAGGTCGAGAGTCTCTCTGTCTACATCGATGGCGCGGACGAGATCGACCACCAAGGCCACATGGTCAAGGGCGGTGGCGCAGCGCTCACCCGTGAAAAAATTGTGGCCGCTCAGAGCAAGCAGTTTGTCTGCATCGCCGACGAGAGCAAGCTGGTGGATGCGCTGGGCAATTTCCCGCTGCCGGTCGAAGTGATTCCCATGGCCACAGCCCGCGTGATGCGCCAGTTTGCGGCCATGGGCGGCAGTGCCGTGGTGCGCCAAAAAGACGGTCAACCGCTGGTGACTGACAACGGCCAGCACATCGTTGATGTGAAAGGTCTGAAGATCACCGACCCGGTGGCGTTTGAAACCGAAGTCAGCCAGTGGCCCGGCGTGGTCACCGTGGGCGTATTTGCCCATCAAAAAGCGCAGGTGTGTCTGCTGGGCACGTCGGAAGGCGTGAGGACGTTGAATTTTTGAGGGGCTTGGGGCTGTCCAGTGATGTCGGGGCTGAAGCCGCCGACCTACCGATCCTTTGAGCCATCCCTGTAGGCCGGCAGCTTCAGCCCCGACAAGTTTGTTCAATCAGCTCAGCCGCTGCCGCAGTTCGGTTTTGAGCACTTTGCCGTAATTGTTTTTGGGCAGGCTGCTCACCACTTCGTAGCGTTTGGGGCGTTTGAATCGGGCGATTTCTTGCAGGCACAGCGCATCGAGCGCAGCCGTGTTGAGCGTGTGCCCGGCTTGGGGCACCACAAAGGCCACCACCACCTCGCCCCATTCGGCGTCGGGTGCGCCCACCACGGCCACTTCGGCAACGCCGGGCGCGTGCAGCAATACTTCTTCGATTTCGCGGGGGTAGATGTTGGAGCCGCCGCTGATGATCAGGTCCTTGCTGCGGTCTTTCAGGGTCAAAAAGCCATCGGGGTCCAGGCAGCCCATGTCGCCGGTGAAGAGCCAGCCGTTTTGAATGGCCTGCGCCGTGGCTTCGGGGTTACGCCAATAACCGGCCATGACGCTGTCACCCTGGATCAACACTTCGCCCACGTTACCCCAAGGCAGGTCTTGCCCTTGCGCGTTGGTCACACGGATGCGCACCGGTGTTTGTGCCACGCCCACCGAGGCCAAGCGCGCCAGATGGCGCGGGTGTGTGGTGTCTTGCAGGTGCTGGCGCGAGAGGGCGGTGCCAACCATCGGGCTTTCGCCTTGGCCATAAATCTGCACAAAGCGCGGCCCCATGACACGTAGCGCGCGCTGAATGTCGGCCGCGTACATGGGGGCGCCGCCATACACCACGGTTTTGAAGGACTGGCCGCACGCTTGCGTCGACAAGCCTGCTGCCTCGGCATGGTCCACCAGGCGTTTGACAATGGTGGGCGCAGCAAACATTGACAGTGGCCCGATCGAATGGCCCAGCGCAAACAGCTCAGCCGGATCGAATCCGCCCGAAGGTGGCACCATGTGCCGGGCCCCCGCCATGAGGTGCGGAATCGCGTAAATGCCCGCGCCGTGCGACATGGGAGCGGCGTAGGCGATGCAGTCTTGCGGGGCCACCGCATCGACATCGGTGAAATACGCCAGTCCCATGGTCATCAGGTTGCGGTGAGTGATCATCACGCCCTTGGGCCTGCCCGTGGTGCCGCTGGTGTAGAACAACCAGGCCAGATCGTCGGCGCAGCGTTCGGTGATGGGGGTGTCCTGCGGCGATGTTGGCAGCTGCCACAGCGCATCGGCCAGGTCGCTGTCCACGTCGATGACACGCTCCAGCCCAGTGAGGTTTTCGCCGGTGTCGCTGGTGATGTCAGCCGTCACAAAAGCCCAGCGCGCCTGCGCGTTGTCGATGATCCACTGGGCCTCGCGCACATGCAGTTTGGCGTTGATGGGCACCACCGCCAGCCCGGCCCACCAGGCGCCAAACATCGCTTCCAGGTAGCGCACATGGTTGCGCATGAACAGCGCCACCCGGTCGCCCGACTGCAAGCCTGCAGCCTGAAACTGCCGTGCCAGCTGTTGGCAGCGCTGCGCCCATTGGCCATGCGTGGCGGCGAGTTCGGTGCCGTTCAAAATCGCGGGCCGCAGCGGGTCCATGTGGGCCTGGCGGGACAGCAAGTGAGCGAGGTTCAAGGGGATGGCTCCGACAACAAACTGGGGGCATTTTGGCGCAGGTGGCCCTGAGGTGGCTTTTCCGTGAAGGTCTAGGCGCGGCGCAGCAGCAAGCGCACATCGGGCCCCACGCGGTCCACCGCATGAAACGCCAGCTGCACAGCATCGCTCAGCTCGGTCAGCGCTGGCAAGTTGGCCATGCCCTGGCCGGGGCCCAGCAGTTGTGGGGCCAGATAGAGCAGAAATTCATCCACCAGCCCTTCGCGGATGAAGGAGCCGTTGAGCTTGTGCCCGGCCTCGACATGCAGTTCGTTGATCTCGCGCAGGGCCAGATCGCGCAACATGGCCGCCAGATCGACCTTGCCGCCGGGGCCAGGGCAGTCGATCACGGTTGCCCCGCGTGCGGTCAGCGCAGCGCGTTTGCCCGCGAGTTTTGTGTTGGCAGGGGCAGCCGCGGTGTAAATCCAGATCTGCCGGGCTTGGTCGCCCGTGCCTTGTGTGTCCAACAGCTGGGCGTTCAATGGCATGTCCAGGCGACTGTCTACCACCACCAGGTGAGGTTGGCGCGGGGTGTCTACACCGCGCACATTGAGCAGGGGGTCGTCTTCGAGCACGGTGCCAATACCGGTCAGGAGGGCGCAGGCCCGGGCGCGCCAGGCATGTCCGTCGCTGCGGGCGGGGGCGCTGGTGATCCACTGGCTTTGGCCGTTTTGCAACGCGGTTTGCCCGTCGAGCGACGCGGCCATCTTCAAGCGCACCCAGGGCAGGCCGCGTTCCATGCGGTTGAAAAAACCAATGTTGAGTTCACGCGCCTGCATGGCGATGTCGCTTGCTGGGGACAGGGTTTCGGTTTGCACACCCGCTGCCGCCAGCCGGGCCATGCCTTGGCCTGCGACTTTGGGGTTGGGGTCGGTCATGGCAGACACCACGCGGTCAATGCCCGCTGCAGCCAGCGCGTCGCAACACGGCCCGGTGCGGCCCTGGTGGGCGCAGGGCTCCAGCGTGACCCAGGCTGTGGCCCCTTGAACGCTGTGCCCGCGTGCGGCCGCGTCGCGCAGCGCCATGATTTCGGCATGTGGCCCGCCTGCGCGTTGGGTGTGACCTTGGCCCAGAATGGAGCCGTCGGCTGCCGTGATCACGCAGCCCACATGCGGGTTGGGCGAGGTCAGCCACAGGCCCTGGGTGGCCAGTTCAAGGGCGTGTTGCATTGGGGAAGGCGGGACGGGGGCGGCGGGCAAGGTGGTCACGGCACAAGCATCAAAACAATCGGATCAGGGTGAGGATACGCCAACCCAGCCCGGCACCCGAGCCACGCTGGTGTGCCATTCGATGCGGCGACTGGTTGTGTCGCTTTGCCCGGATGTTGCCGATGTCCATGACACGCTGACCTGTGCGTCCCACAGCAAGCCGTCCGGGCGGGCGCTGAGGCGGGTTTGCCGGTTATAGCGCATGCCTTGCATGTCCATTGTGCTGGCTTGCGCACAGTCGCTATCGTCAGCCACCAGGCAATCCATGGCTTCCAGGGCCAATTGTTGTGCCATGCCGGATTGCCGGTTGTCCGTGGCGGTCTGCAAGGTCTTGAGGGTCCATTGCGTGGCCCCCAGCAGGCCGATGCCCAGCACCGCCGATGCGACCAGCGCCTCGATCAGGGCCATGCCGTGCTGACGTGGGTTCATGGGCTGCCTTCACTCCAGCTGCCGTTGACGCGTTGAACCTGGCGGGCATCGATGCCGGCAGGCCAATTCAGGTTGTAGCCATCACGTCCATAAGGGCGAGCCCACAGATCGCCCGAGCGCCATTCGGGCAAACCGGCTTCGATCACCAGTTGGCCTTCGATCCAGCCCGCTTGCCAGCCTCGCATTTTTTCATCGTCACAGCCTGCCTGAACCACCACACTGCCATGGATATGGACACCTGCCGCGATGCGCGGGCAGCGCTGGGTGCAGGCCTGCTCGGACAGCACCAGCAGTGCAGGATGGTCAGGTTGACCGATGCTTTGGGTCCAGTCGGCCGGGCTGTCTATCCAGTACACCGTGCGGGGCGGATTGCTCAGGGCGTGCAGGCCTTGTCGCTCCTGGGCGCTGGACCATGCTTTCAACTGAGCGTCCGTGATGTCGCCCAGTGCGCTGCGCCAGGCGGCGCGGTTGCATGGGTTGCGCGAGACGGCCATGTCAGGGCCGATTTGGCTGCCGCCGCCGGTTAAGCTGGTGCCGCTCAAAGCGAGGCAGTTGTTTGTTTCGGTGCTGGAAATGCTGCCATTGCGGTCGGTGTCGGGCACGAACAGCGTTTGCACGGCTGGCGCCATGGCGGTGCCGCTGCATGCCTGACCTGTGCTGCTGAGTGGGCACGCGCGCAGGCTGCTGCCCGCTGCTTCGCTCACGCAGCCATTGAGGACCAGTGCTGCTTGAGGTGCTTGGCTGGGTGCCGGTGCCACTGCGGGAATAAAGAGGCTTTCGCGCACACGTGCCAGGCTGTGATGGGTTGGCTCTGAGGCGCTTGCATACAGCGTGAGCACATGGGGCGAGGTGACCAGATCGCGCACCGCAGTGACGTTCAGCTGCATGGCAGGCAATGCCGGGTGGGGCGCTGGAGGCATGGCGATGCATTGCCATTGAGGCCCTGTAATGCCCGATGGGCATGCGGCGGATGTTGCCCAATCCGGTGGGGACGGGCTGTGGCTGACCAGGTCGGCTTGTGCCCATGCCAAGGCCGCTTGGGCGGCCAGCCGAGCCTGGTGCGCATGGGCATGGTTTTGGCTGGCCAGCTGATCAACCAGCACGCTGCGGGTGCTGTAAAAACTGGCCAGACTGGCCAACACCACCAGGCCAATCGCCATCAGCAAGGTGATGGCACCCGGGGCGGCCCGGTGAGGCCGCTTGTCGTGGGGCAGGGTGGGGCGCTTCATGGGCAATACAGGGTTTGCACCGCTGCAGGCAAATCATTGTGCAAATGGATCGTCTGCGACAGGCTGATGCTGCGGGTCGGTTCTTTGGGCCATTGACCGCTCAGGGTCAGAGTTACCGCGCGGTGCAACCAACCGCTGCGGGGAGTGCATTGCAACTGCCAGCTCAATCCCGTCACCTGCAAACTGAGTGGATCAGTCAGGGCCACCCAGGTCTCGGGCCAGCAGGCAGTGCGTGACTGCAGGGCCCCGCTGACCAGCCGAAACCCCAGACATTCGTTGTTGTCCTGTTGACCATTGTGGTTGCGGTCATGGCCAAAGGCAATTCGGTTGCCCTGGATGCTGAAGTCTTCCGCGCCATCGCAAAAGGGGTCTCTGCATGCGGTCGGCGAGCGGGTGGCCCAGGCATTGGCAACATATTGACTGCGGTGCAGCTCCCTCGTCATCAGGTCCAGTGCGTTGCGCAGGTCGTGGTTCAGATGGCTGTCTTGCAGATTGAGTCGGTGGCTGCGCAGATGCTGGGCCAACATGCGTGTGCCGGCAGCCAACACCAGCAGGCCCAGTGACAGGCCGACCAGCAAGCCGATCAAGGTTTCGCCTCGGACCCGTTGCCGTTTCATCGCCGCCAGCAGTGTGAAGTGTCGTCAACCTGGTCGCTGCCTGCACTCAGCACGGCGGTGGCACCGTCACGCCAGATCAGGCGCAATGGGTTGCAGGCGCTGTCGCCTGCCTGATTGGCCAAGGGGCTGGCTTGCACCGTGTAGCCCTCGGCTTGGGCATCGGTGATGCTGATCTGGTAATGGCCCTGGGCGGATCGGTCGTTGGCCCAACCCAGTGCGCTGAGGTCATTGGTATAGCGATCGTGTGTGCTGCGCCATCTGGCTTGATCGGTCTGCAGTTGCAGCAAGGCTGCCTGGCCATCCATGCGACGGGCCTGACGCTGCTGCTTTTGGTAGTCCGGTACCGCCAATGCGGCCAGCAGGGTGACCAGTGCCAGCGTGGCCAGCATTTCTGTGAGTGTCCAGCCGCGCTGGCGCAGTGAGCAGCCCGTGCACGCACGGGTCCAAGGCGTTGACATGCCGGTGTCCTCCCTTTTTTTGTGAGGGCATTGTGGCTTGCTGGCGCGAACTTGTACAGGACGGGCAGGGCTTGGCAACTGGGCAGGGATGGATTAGGCTGAGCCCCTCAGGGAGGGGCTGAGATGGACGCGATGGGTACGACTCGGTGCTGTGCGGGCTTCACTTTGCTGGAGGCCTTGGTGGTCATGGCAGTATCGGGCACCTTGCTGACATTGGCCGTGCCCGCTGTCACTTCACTGCGTCAACAGCACCAGATGCAGGCGCAGGCAGAAGGCTTGCTCGATAGCCTGTTACTGGCGCGGTCCGAGGCAGTGCGCCGCCAACAAAGGGTCACGCTGTGCGTACGGGGCAGCGATGCTGCGTGTGATCTGGCCGGTGGTTGGCAGCAAGGCTGGTTGGTTTTTGAAGACCTGAACAACAATGCACTGCGTGATCAGGGGGAAGCCTTGATCGAGGTACATGCCGAATTGCCCTTGCCCATGCGGCTGGTGGGTAAAACCACGGTCAATGGCTACGTGTCGTACTCCCCTGAGGGGCGCAGTGTCACGCGCAGCGGGGCGTTTCTGGCGGGCACCTTGAGTTTGTGCCATGTGCAATTGGTGCAGGGCTGGCAGTTGGTCATCAATGCCCTGGGCAAGCCCCGCCTTCAAAAATACACGCCAACTGCATGCGGTTGAGGGTGTCAGCGAACCTCGTCCACCAGGGTCTTGAATTCGTCAATGTCCTCGAAGCTGCGGTACACGCTGGCAAAACGCACGTAGGCCACTTTGTCGAGCTTTTTGAGTTCGCGCATGACCAGTTCACCCAGGCGGTTCGATTGGACTTCGCGCACGCCTGAATTGAGCAGGGTTTCTTCAATGCGCTCAATGGCACTGTCCACTTGTTCGGTGCTCACGGGCCGTTTGCGCAGGGCCAGGTTCATGCTGCCGACGAGTTTGCTGCGGTCATATTCGATGCGCCGACCGTCTTTTTTGACGATGGCCGGAAAGCTCATTTCCGGCTTTTCGTAGGTGGTGAAGCGTTTTTCACACCCGCCGCATTGCCGGCGGCGGCGGATGAAACCCCCGTCTTCGGACAGCCGGGTTTCCACCACAGGGGTTTCGGCGTGACCGCAAAACGGGCATTTCATCGGGCGTTGTCCTGAATTACTTGTAAACAGGGAAACGGGCGGTCAAGGCATTCACCTTGGCGCGCACGGCGGCGATGTTGTCTTCGTCCTTGGGGTTGTCCAGCACATCAGCGATCAGGTTGGCCGTGATGCGGGCTTCCTCGTCCTTGAAGCCGCGCGTGGTCATCGCCGGGGTGCCGATGCGCACACCGCTGGTGACGAATGGCTTTTCAGGGTCGTTGGGGATGGCGTTCTTGTTGATCGTCATGTGCGCAGCGCCGAGAGCCGCTTCGGCTTCCTTGCCGGTGATGCCCTTGGCGCGCAGGTCGACGAGCATGACGTGGCTTTGCGTGCCACCGCTCACAATGCGCAGACCGCGCTGGGTCAGGGTCTCGGCGACGATCTGGGCATTCTTGATGACTTGCTCTTGATAAGCCTTGAACTGGGGCTGCAGCGCTTCCTTGAAGGCCACTGCCTTGGCCGCGATGACGTGCATCAGCGGGCCGCCTTGCAGGCCGGGGAAGATGGCGCTGTTGATGGCTTTTTCGTGCTA
>Ga0228701_1000750_pt1 | contig 24741 bp, 9 predicted proteins | sample McNCre117_Aug_MG_2_FD_178017 | JGI IMG/M metagenome (GOLD analysis project Ga0228701, IMG submission 178017) | Freshwater microbial communities from McNutts Creek, Athens, Georgia, United States - 11-17_Aug_MG | ecosystem: Environmental > Aquatic > Freshwater > Creek | place: USA: Georgia...
GAAGTTTCAACCGCTGTTACCGGCTGCTGTGGTCTGGCACCACAGAGCAATGGAAACCCGTGCCCGAAACCGCCCGCACCGCCAAAAAAGGCGGGCGCGGCAAAGCTGCTAATACCTTGACGCTGGCTGGCGTGCTGCCCGGTGTGGCCATGAGCTTGTTTGTCATGTCCAACTTGGCGGCCCAACCGCCGCCTGCGCCACCCGCGCCTCCTGCAGCCACACAGTTGCCCACCGGCGGCAACGTGGTGGGCGGGCAAGCCACCATCAGCCAAAGCGCCATTGCCACCGCCGCCAACATGGTGGTCAACCAGAGCAGCCAACGCGCCATCATTGACTGGAGCAGCTTCAACCTGGGCGCCTCGGCCACGGTGCAGTTTGTGCAGCCCAATGCGCAGTCGGTCATCTTGAACCGCGTGTTGGACCCCAACCCCACACAGGTGTTTGGCCGCATCAACGCCAATGGTCAGGTGTTTCTCACCAACCCCTATGGCGTGTACTTTGCGCCCAGCGCCTCGGTGGACGTGGGTGGCTTGGTCGCCACCACCTACAGCATCAGCAACGACGACTTCATGTCGGGGCGCTACACCTTCAACCGCAACGGCAGCACCGCCAGCGTGATCAACCAAGGCAACCTCAGCGCCAGCTTGGGTGGCTACATTGCCCTGCTGGCGCCCGAGGTGCAAAACAGCGGCGTGGTGCTGGCCCGCGCGGGCACCGTGGCGTTTGCGGCGGGCGAACAAGTCAGCCTCACCATGCTTGACGGCAAAGGCTTGTCGGGCATTACCACCACCGCATCGGCCATTGCCAGCCTGATTGACAACAAGCTTGCCGTGCAAGCGCCCGATGGGCAAATTATTTTGTCCGCTGTGGCGGTGAACAAGCTGCAAGGCGGCGTGATTAAAAACAGCGGCAGCCTAGCGGCCACCAGCCTGAGCAACCAGGGCGGCAAAATTGTGCTGGAGGGTGATGAGATTGAGCTCACCTCTACTGCCAGCATTGATGTGTCGGGCCGCACCCGTGGCGGCACCGTGCTGATGGGTGGCGACTGGCAAGGCAGCGGCAACCTGCGCCAAGCCACCAAGGTGAGCATGGCCACAGGCGCCACCATCAACGCCAATGCCACCGACAGTGGCGACGGCGGCAAAGTGGTGCTGTGGAGCAATGTCAGCGATGCCAACAGCACCACCACCGTGGCGGGCAGCATTTATGCCAGTGCGGGGCCCAATGGCGGTAACGGTGGGCAGATTGAAACCTCGGGCCATTACTTGAATGTGGATGGCATTCAAGTGTCCACAATGGCGCCCAAAGGCACCACAGGCGAATGGTTGCTGGACCCCACCAACATCACCATCAGCACTGGGGCAGACGCCACCTACACCAACGTGTCTGGAAACTTCACGCCGAACGCGGGGGCGACCACCTCGGTCATCAACAACGCCACGCTGTCGAACGCGCTCAACAACACCAGCATCACAGTCACCACCTGCAGCACGGGCACATCCACAGGCAGCATTGCCGTCAGCGCCAACCTCAGCTGGAACAGCGCCACCACCTTGACGCTGGTGGCCAACGACACCATCAGCGGTGCGGGCAACATCAGCATGACCGGGGGCGGGGGCTTGGTGTTCAACATCATCAACACCACATCCAGCTCGTCTTACACCGGGTTGATCAGTGGCAATGGCAGCGTGACAAAACAAGGCGCTGGCAATCTCAGCCTGAGCACAGCCAACACCTACAGCGGCAACACCACCGTGGCGGCAGGCAAGCTGATAGCAAACGCAAACTCTGTGCAGTCTGCCTACGACGCCGCCACAGGCAACTACACCATCACGAGCGGCCCTTTGGGAACCGGCGTTGTCAAAGTTTTGGACGGTGCGTCGCTGAGTCTTGGCAACTCTCAGTTCTACAACAATCTTGAAATTGCTGGTGCTGGAGTGAGCGGTGGAACTGGCGCTTTGTCGGCCACATCCACTGGCTATGCAGCCTACGGGCGGATTTTGCTCAATGCGAATAACACGCGCGTTGGGTCAATCACCCTCAGAGGAAATATCAGCTCACCCGTTGGTCAAAACTATGATTTACAAATCACAGACAACACCACCGTTATTTTTTACGTCAACAACTCATTCACCGGCAATACGAACGTTGGAAACGGTAGCGCAGGAATTTTTTACCCCACAACAGGCAACGCAAGCCTCCAAAGCAATATCTCGCTGGCCAATGCTGGCGCTACTGTGTACTTTGTACCGAGCGCCTCTTACAACATCACGCTCAACGGGTCGATCAGTGGTCCGGGCAGTGTCATCATCGGCACTGCGGACACCGCACCGTACAAAAGCGTTTATTTGAATGGCATGTTGGGTCAGGCGGGCAGCACGCTTTTGCGCGGGGGTCAGTCGTTGGTTTTGAACAGCGCGGTGGATTACGAGCTGTTCAGCAACATTACTACGCTAGTCAGCAGCTCACTCACACAAGCGGGCGCAGGCAACATCACCCTCACTACCAACAGCACCAACGTCAATGGCACCACCTACATCAACAGTGGTTCCCGCCTGTTTTTTGGCAATGGCTCGGCCAATGGCTCTTTGGCAGGTGCCGCTGGAAACGCCATCGTCAACAACGGAATCTTGACGATCAATCGGTCCACCGATCTGACGGTGTCATCTGACATCGGGGGCACAGGGCTGATCGTCAAACAGGGCAGCAACATCCTCACCCTCAGCAGCAACATGAGTGGCAACACGTCCACGACGATGTTCACCGGCAACATCAGCGTGGCCCAAGGCACCTTGAATGCCACCATGGCCTTGCCCAACACCACCGTCAACGTGGCCGATGGCGCCACCTTCAACGTCAGCAATGCCACGCAAGCCATTGTGGGCACCCTGATTGGTAGCAGCAATGCCACCGTCAACGTTGACAAAACCTTGACAGTTGGTGGCTTGAACACCTCCAGCACCTTTGCGGGTTTGCTCAAAGGCAGCAGCACGCTGATCAAGTCGGGCACAGGCACCTTCACCTTGTCGGGTGATAACAGCGGCTTCAGCGGCAACATCACGGTCAGCAACGGCACTCTGGCTGCGAGCAGCGGCAACGCCTTGGGCAACACCGTGGGCAACACCAACGTGGCCACCAATGCCACGCTCGACATTCAAAACGCCAATGTGGGGGCAGAGCCCTTGTTGCTCGCCACCAATGCCACGCTCAGAACCACCACGGGCGTGAGTACCTTGGGCGGCACCGTCAACCTCAGCGGCGCTGTGTTTGTGAACGTGTCGGCCAATGCCAAACTCACGCTGTCGGGCAACATCAACGGCAACAACACGGCTTACAACGTTTCTAAAAGCGGTGCGGGCAGCCTCTACCTGTCGGGTGACAACAGCAACTACACCGGGTCGTTGAACGTCACCGCCGGTGTGCTGGCGTTTGACAGCACCACCGCCCTTGGCAAGATACCCAACATCACGTCGGAAAGCTTTTTGCTCTCACCCACCAACGCCACGGCCACCGACCTAGGCAATGGCACGGTGTTTTTCCATACCGACCTCACCACCGCCAACAACGTCAAGTTGAACCTCACGGCTTCTAAAGCCATCACGGGCGATGGCAACATCAGCATTACCGGCGCAAGCGGCACCCTCAAACTGTTTGCAGGCGCCGCCTCGTTGCTGTCGGGCAATATTTCGGGCTCAGGTAATTTGACTGTGGGTGACGCCACACACACGGGGGCTCTGACCTTGTCGGGCACCAACAGCACGTATGCAAACCTCACGGTGAGTTGCGGCACGATCAAGGTGGGAGCAGCGGCCGTATTGACAGCAGGCAGTGTGACCAGCAGCCCCTTGGGCTTGGGGGCCATGGCATTGACCAGCGGCACACTGGATGTCAACGGCTACGACATTGCCAACGAACTGAGGTTGGGCACAGGCAGTGTGGTGGTCAACACCAACAGCGGCAGCCCCAACACCAACATCACGGGCTACATCAACGCCAGCGGCACCTCGCAGGAGTTCAACATCAGCGCCAACAGTACGCTGAATTTGAAAGGAAAAATTTCAGGTGCTGCTTTGAACAAAACCGGGCTCGGTTTGCTAGTGGTCAACACACCCGCCAACAGTGACACCCAAAACTTTGGATACAACGTGACAGCGGGAACGTTGGAGTTGAATTCAACAACTGTCACGCTCACTTCCGACACCAAAAGCTCCACGGCTGTCGGCGCCACCTCGATCTGGTCACAGAATGTCACCTTCCTCGGCACCCAGGCAACCCTGACGACCAACGGGACACTCATAATGAACCAATCGACAGCCGTCAATATTGGTGCAAATCTATCTCACGTCGGGACTGGAAGTTTGATATTCCAAAATGCCGCCAACATCACTTGGTCGCTTCAGAACCAAGGATATAGCTCATACAGCAATTTCACTGGCACGGTGACCATCAACCCGGGATCGAATCTGACCCTTAAAGACGGTAGCGGCGCATTTGGAAAAAATGCTGTGCCAATCATCAACAATGGACTGTTAACGCTCGTTCCCGACATTACAACCAATGGCTATGGACCGACCTACTCTAACAACATCAGCGGTACTGGCGATCTCATCATTGCAGCCCCCAGCACGGCCGGCTACCTGATTCGTCTGTATGGCACCAACACCTACACAGGCAACACAACCATCTTGGGCGCCAATGGCAACCTGACCCTCGGATGGGGCACTGCAACGGGCTCAATTGGTCCTGGTAACGTCACAATTGTTGATAAAACAGGGCAATTCAATATCAACACCACAGGCAACCTCAATATTGCCAACAATTTTTCCGGTAACGGTTCGGTTGTACTGCTCAGCAACGCCAGCGCCACCCTGACTGGCGCCATAAGCAACACGGTGAATCTTAGCACTGGGAATTTTTTGACCACAGGCATTCTGTCCATTAGTACTAGTGCCGTGCTGGGCACGGGCGGCAACTACGGCGGCAACATCACGATCAACAGTGGTTCGTTTGAATATGCTGGCGCTTCGGATATGAATTTGACCGGCAATATCACTGGTGGTGGCAAGTTCATACAAAGTGCCGCCAACAACGTAACTATCACAAGTGCCACGTCAAATTATTCGGGCGGCACCATCATCAACGCAGGCACGTTGTACGTGGGCAATGGCGGCACCACGGGTACCTTAGGAACAGGCAACGTCGTCAACAACGCCAGCTTGGTGCTGAACCGTTCGGACGCTGGCGCACTTGCTCTGAGCCAATTCATGGGCAACATCAGCGGCACAGGCAATCTGTCGCTGACTACGCGTGGCGACCTCAACCTCAACAAAACCATCAATCTCACAGGCACAAACAGTGTGCTTTGCATCACCTCGCAAGGCAATGTGTCGGTGAACAGCACCATCAACCTCACGGGGGTGAATGGGCAAGCAAACCTCAGCGCGGTGAATAACCTGACGGTGAACAGCAACATCAACGTCACCGGCGCGAGCGGCAACATCACCTTGATCGCAGGTTCCAACAAAACCGCGGGCACGGCTACGGGCGGCCAAATTGCCATCAACACATCGGCCAATTTGTCGTTAAACAACAGTGGCACGGTGGTGATGTTCCAAGGCAACAACACGGGCAGCTTGACAGCGACCTTGGATGCGCGCGTGGTGGGCGCTGCCACCACCAATGTGACCAAATACAAAACCTACAACGCGTCGCTGAGCAACATTACCAGCGCTGTCAGCGGTACCCGCAATTATTTTTACCGGATGGCTCCGACCGCCGTGACCATCAGCAATGTGTCAGCAACCAAGGTGTATGACGGCAATGCAAACTTTGTGGGCAACTTCACCGGCAATTACACCGGGGGCAGCACGGAAGAAACCACAGGCATGACGCTGTATGCCAATGCGGGCAGCTTTGCAGATAAAAATGCGGGAACCAACAAGTCGCTGACTTTGTCTGCGGTGTCCTTGACCAACAGCACATGGAGCGTTTCGGGCTACACCGCAACGATCACTGGCACGCCGAAAGGGACGATCACCCCTAAAAATCTGGCCCTTAGTGTGCCGGGGGGTACCAAAGAATACGATGGCAACACCAACATCACGTTGACGGGCACAGTCACGTTGTCGGGCGTGGTGAGTGGCGACAACGTGAGCTTGAGCACGGGTAATGTGACAGGTTATGTGGACAAAAACGTGGGCGTGAATAAGGCTGTGAACTGGACAGGTTTTCAGATCTTGGGGATTGATGCCAGCAACTACAACTTGCCACTGACGGCCAACTCGACCGAAAGCATCACGGCCAAACCCATCACCATCACCGGCATCACAGCCGCCAACAAGGTGTACGACGGCACAACCACCGCCACCGTCAGCACGGCGGCGGTGACCAGCACCACCTTGGTGGCAGACGGCATGGTTGCGGGCGACAGGCTGACCGTCGCGGCCACCGGCACCTTTGCCGACAAGAATGCGGCCGACAACAAGGTGGTCACGCTAAACAGCAGCTACAGCGGCGCCGATGTGGGCAACTACAACATCACCTCGCAAGCCACAGCGCTGGCCAACATCACGGCCAAGGCGGTGACACTGTCGGCTCCCAATGTGTCACGCGCCTACAACGGCACGGCAGACTATGCCGTGACCGCAGCGCAGCTGGCCACACTGAGTGGCTTGCTCGGTGTTGCGGGCGACAACGTGACCGCCATCACCCTGACATACGACAACAAGAATGCAGGCACGGGCAAAACGCTCACCGCCAGCAGCGCCACCATCAGCGATGGCAACGGTGGTGCTAACTACAACGTGAGCTACAGCAGCAACACCACGTCGGTCATCACCGCCAAAGTGGTCACGCTGGCAGCGCCGCAGGCCGCTCGGGTGTATGACGGCACAGCCAATTACACGGCCACTGCTGCCGAGCTGGCCACCTTGACGTCCGCACTGGGAATCAGCGGCGACAACGTGACGGCAATTACCCTGACCTATGACAACAAAAATGCGGGCACTGGCAAAACACTGAGTGCAAGCAACGTCACCATCAGCGACGGCAACCATGGTGCCAACTACAACGTCAGCTACAGCAGCAACACCACATCGAGCATTGCCGTTAAAGACGTGACGCTGGCAGCGCCCCAGGCCTCACGCGCCTACGACGGCACGGTGAACTACACAGCCAATGCCACTGACCTGGCCGCGCTCACCACCGCGCTGGGGGTGAGTGGCGACAACGTGTCAGCCATCACGCTGATCTACGATAACAAAAACGCGGGCACGGGAAGAACGCTCACTGCCAGCAACGCCACCATCAACGATGGTCATGGTGGTTTGAACTACAACGTGAGCTACAGCAGCAACACCACAGCGAGCATCACGGCCAAGTCGGTGACCTTGACGGCACCGCAAGCCACGCGCGTGTACGACGGCACTGCCAACTACAGCGCCAATGCCACAGACCTGGTGGCATTGAGCACGCAACTCGGTGTGACGGGCGACAACGTGACAGCCATCACGCTGGTCTATGACAACAAGAACGCAGGCACGGGCAAAACACTGAATGCCAGCAACGTGACGGTGGTCGATGGCAATGGCGGGGCCAACAACAACTACAACATCAGTTACGCCAGCAATTCCAACGCGGTCATCACGGCCAAAGCGATCACGGTTTCGGGCTTCACCGCCGCCGACAAGATGTATGACGGCACGGCCAACGCGACGATTAACACCTCGGCCGTGACCAACGCCACCTTGATTGCCGCTGGGGTGCTGGGCTCTGACGATATCAATCTCAGCTCAGCAACGGGCATGTTCCGCAATGGCAACGCCAACGACAAAAATGTGGGCACCAACAAGCCGGTTGCGCTGACTGCCAACTACACCGGAACAGATGCTGGCAACTACAACATCACCAGCCAAATCAGCAACACAGCCAACATCACCGCCAAAGACGTGACGCTGACTGCACCCCAGGCCTCACGCGCCTACGACGGCACGGTGAACTACACGGCCAATGCCACTGACCTGGCTGCGCTGACCACAGCGCTGGGGGTGAGTGGCGACAACGTGTCGGCCATCACGCTGGCCTACGACAACAAGAATGCTGGCACAGGCAAAACGCTGAACGCCAGCAACGCCACCATCAACGATGGTCATGGCGGCGCTAACTACAACGTGAGCTACGCCAACAACACGGCGGCTGTGATCACCGCCAAGAACGTGACGTTGACGGCGCCCAATGCGTCCCGCACCTACGACGGCACAGCCAACTACACCGCCAATGCCACAGACTTGGTGGCATTGAGCAACCAGTTAGGCGTGGCGGGCGACAGCGTGTCTGCCATCACGCTGGTGTATGACAACAAGAATGCGGGCACAGGCAAAACACTGAGTGCAAGCAACGTCACGCTCAGCGATGGCAACAACGGTGCCAACTACAACATCAGCTACAGCAGCAGCAACACGTCGAGCATCACCGCCAAAGCCGTGACCCTGAACGCGCCGCAGGCCGCGCGGACGTACGACGGCACGGCCAATTACACGGCCAATGCCACCGAGCTGGCAGCGCTGACCACGGCGCTGGGGGTCAGTGGCGACAACGTGACGGCCATTACCCTGGTGTACGACACCAAAAATGCCGGCACGGGCAAAACGCTCAACGCCAGCAGCGCCACCATCAGCGACGGCAACAGCGGCTTGAACTACAACATCAGCTACAGCAGCAACACCACATCGAGCATCACCGCCAAAGACGTGACGCTCGCAGCACCGCAAGCCACACGCGCCTACGACGGCACGGTGAACTACACGGCCAATGTCACCGACCTGGCTGCGCTCACCACAGCGCTGGGGGTGAGTGGCGACAACGTGTCGGCCATCACCCTGGTGTACGACAACAAGAATGCTGGCACAGGCAAAACGCTCACACCCAGCAGCGCCACCATCAACGACGGCAACGGCGGCGGTAACTACAACGTGAGTTACAGCAACAACACGGCGGCTGTGATCACCGCCAAGAACGTGACGTTGACAGCGCCTCAGGTGTCTCGCACCTACGACGGCACAGCCGACTACACCGCCAATGCCACACAGCTCGCAGCGTTGAGCACGCAACTCGGCGTGGCGGGCGACAACGTGACCGCCATTGCCCTGACCTACAACGACAAGACAGCCGCCACAGGCAAAAGACTGACGCCCAGCAACGCCACGGTGGTCGATGGCAATGGCGGTGCCAACTACAACATCAGCTTTGTGGCAAACACCACCTCGGTGATCACCCAAAAAGCGATCACCATTTCGGGGTTCACCGCCATCGACAAGGTGTACGACGGCACAGTCAACGCCACCATTGACGCATCAGCCGCCAACAACATGACGGCGTTGGTAGCGGCTGGGTTGATTGCGGGAGACAACGTGTCTGCATCTGCCACAGGTGTGTTCCGCAACCCTGGCGATACGGCGAACGACAAAAACGTGGGAACCAACAAACTGGTGGTGCTGACTTCAGCGGCCACGGGCACTGACGCGGGCAACTACAACATCACGATTCAAGGGTCGACCACGGGCAACATCACCGCCAAGAATGTGGTGCTGACGGCACCGCAAGCGTCGCGTGAATACGATGGCACGGCCAACTACACCGTGAATGCATCGCAACTGTCTGCACTGAGCACCCAGCTGGGTGTGACGGGCGACAACGTGACGGCCATCACCCTGGCCTACAACGACAAGAACGCCGCCACAGGCAAAACACTGACAGGCAGCCACGTGGTGATCAGCGATGGCAACAGTGGCTTGAACTACAACATCAGCTATGCGGACAACACCACCTCGGTCATCACGCCCAAAAACCTGACCCTGGTTGTGCCTGGTGGCACGCGTGAATACGATGGCACAACCAACATCTCGTTCAATGGCACGGTCAACATCACCGGCGTGATTGGTGCAGACAATGTCAGCATCGGCACGGGCAATGTGACGGCGTATGTCAACAAGAACGTGGGCAGCAACAAGGCGGTGTACTGGAATGGCTTCCAGCTATTAGGCGCTGACGCCATCAACTACAACTTGCCGGTGGCAGCCAATTCGACCGAGAGCATCACGGCCAAAGCCATCACCATCTCTGGCATCACTGCGGGCAACAAGGTGTACGACGGCAACACCACTGCGGTGGTGAATGTGAGCGGGGTGAACAGCACCACCCTGATCGGCATGGGCATGATTGCGGGCGACGAGCTGAATGTGTCGGCCACAGGCGTGTTTGACACCCGACATGCAGGCACAGGTAAAACCGTGACGCTGACCAGCAACTACACGGGTGCCGATGTAGGCAACTACAACATCACCTCGCAAATCAACACCACAGCAGACATTACGGCCAAGGCTGTGACGCTGGCAGCACCGCAGGCCACACGCACCTACGACGGCGCGATGAGCTACACGGCCAACGCTACGCAGCTGGCCACCTTGAGCACGCAACTCGGTGTGACGGGCGACAACGTAACAGCCATCACTCTGGCCTACGACAACAAGAATGCAGGCACAGGTAAAATACTGAACGCCAGCGCTGCCGTGGTCAGCGACGGCAACAACGGCGCTAACTACAACGTCAGCTACACCGCCAACACCACCTCGGTCATCACGCCCAAAGACGTGACCTTGGCGGCACCGCAAGCCACACGCACCTATGACGGCACAGTGAACTACACGGCCAATGCCACCCAGCTAGCTGCGCTGAGCACACAGCTGGGCATTGCAGGCGATAACGTGACTGCTATCGCCCTGACCTACGACAACAAGAATGCAGGCACGGCCAAAACACTGAACGCCAGCGCTGCCGTGGTGAGCGACGGCAACAACGGTGGCAACTACAACGTCAGCTACACCGCCAACACCACCTCGGTCATCACGCCCAAAGACGTGACCTTGGCTGCACCGCAAGCCACACGCACCTATGACGCCACGGTGAACTACACGGCCAATGCCACCCAGCTGGCTGCGCTGAGCACACAGCTGGGCATTGCAGGCGACAACGTGACTGCTATCGCCCTGACCTACGACAACAAGAATGCAGGCACGGCCAAAACACTGAACGCCAGCGCTGCCGTGGTGAGCGACGGCAACAACGGTGGCAACTACAACGTCAGCTACACCGCCAACACCACCTCGGTCATCACGGCCAAGGACATCACCATCTCAGGCATCACAGCTGCCAACAAGGTGTACGACGGCAACACCACCGCTGCGGTGAATGTCAGTGGCGTCAACAGCACGTCACTGGTGGGCATGGGCATGATTGCGGGTGATGACCTGAACGTGTCTGCCACGGGTGTGTTCATAGATAAGAACGCTGGCACAGGTAAAACCGTGACGCTGAACAGCAGCTACAGCGGTAACGATCTGAGCAACTACAACATCAGCTCGCAAGCCAGCACCACAGCAGACATTAGCGCCAAGGCTGTGACGCTGGCGGCACCACAAGCGACGCGCACCTACGACGGCGCACTGAGCTACACGGCCAACGCCACTCAGCTGGCTGACTTGAGTACGCAACTCGGGGTGGCAGGCGACAACGTGACTGCCATCACCCTGGCTTACGACAACAAGAATGCAGGCACAGGCAAAACACTGAACGCCAGCGCTGCTGTGGTCAGCGACGGCAACAACGGCGCTAACTACAACGTCAGCTACACCGCCAACACCACCTCGGTCATCACGCCCAAAGACGTGACCTTGGCGGCACCGCAAGCCACACGCACCTATGACGGCACGGTGAACTACACGGCCAATGTGTCGCAACTCGCTGCGCTGGGCACACAGCTGGGTGTGACGGGCGACGCTGTTTCTAACATTACCTTGGCCTACAACGACAAGAACGCAGCCACGGGCAAAACACTGAGCGCGAGCCATGTGGTGATCAGCGACGGCAACAACGGTGGCAACTACAACGTCAGCTACACCGACAACACCACATCGGTCATCACGCCCAAAGACGTGACATTGGCGGCACCGCAAGCCACCCGTGCTTACGATGGCGCGGTGAGCTATACGGCCAATGCCACGCAACTCGCTGCCCTGAGCACGCAGCTTGGCGTGACAGGCGACACCGTGACCGGCATCACCCTGGCCTACGACAACAAGAATGCAGGCACGGGCAAAACACTGAACGCCAGCGCTGCCGTAGTGAGCGATGGCAACAACGGTGGTAACTACAACGTCAGCTTCACCACCAACACAAACTCGGTCATCACACCCAAAGACGTGACCTTGACTGCACCGCAAGCCACGCGCGTATACGACGGCACGGTGGACTACACAGCCAACGCCACACAGCTCACGGCACTGAGCACACAGCTGGGTGTGGCGGGCGACTCGGTTTCCAACATCACCCTGGCTTACGACAACAAGAACGCAGGCACGGGCAAAACACTGACCGCCAGCGCTGCTGTGGTCAGCGACGGCAACAACGGCTTGAACTACAACGTCAGTTACTCGGCAAACACCACCTCGGTCATCACACCCAAAGACGTGACCTTGGCTGCACCGCAAGCCACACGCACCTATGACGGCACGGTGAGCTACACGGCCAATGCGTCGCAACTGTCTGCACTGAGCACACAGCTGGGCATTGCAGGCGACGCTGTTTCTAACATCACCCTGGTCTACAACGACAAGAACGCAGCCACGGGTAAAACACTGAGCGCGAGCAATGTGGTGATCAGCGACGGCAACAACGGTGGCAACTACAACGTCAGCTACACCGACAACACCACATCGGTCATCACGCCAAAGAACGTGACGTTGGTGATTCCTGGCGGCACCAAACAATACGATGGCACTAGCAACATCACGTTCAATGGTTCAGTCAACATCACCGACATCATTGGCGGCGACAACGTCAGCCTTGGAACTGGCAACGTGACGTCGTATGTCGACAAAAATGTAGGCACGAACAAGGCGGTGTACTGGAATGGCTTCCAGTTGACTGGCGCAGACGCGAGCAATTACAACTTGCCGATTGCAGCCAACTCGACCGAAAGCATCACGGCCAAAGTCATCACCATCTCGGGCATCACTGCTGCGAACAAGGTGTATGACGGCAACACCACGGCCGTGGTGAATGTGAGTGCGGTGAACAGCACCACATTGATTGGCATGGGCATGATTGCGGGTGACGATGTGAACGTGTCAGCCACGGGCGTATTCACCAACAAAAATGCGGGCACGGGAAAAACCGTGACGCTGAACAGTTCATACAGCGGCAATGATCTGGGCAACTACAACATCACCTCGCAAGCCAACACCACGGCCGACATCACGGCCAAGGCGTTGACCATCTCGGGCATCACCGCTGCCAACAAGGTGTACGACGGCAACACCACCGCTGTGGTGAACGTGAGCGCGGTGAACAGCACCTCGTTGGTGGGCATGGGCATGGTTGCAGGCGATGACCTGAATGTGTCGGCCACGGGCGTATTCACTAACAAAAATGCGGGCACGGGAAAAACCGTGACGCTGAACAGTTCATACAGCGGCAATGATCTGGGTAACTACAACATCACCTCGCAAGCCAACACCACGGCCGACATCACGGCCAAGGCGTTGACCATCTCGGGCATAACCGCCGCCAACAAGGTGTATGACGGTAACACCACCGCTGTGGTGAACGTGAGCGCGGTGAACAGCACCTCGTTGGTGGGCATGGGCATGGTTGCAGGCGATGACCTGAATGTGTCGGCCACGGGCGTATTCACTAACAAAAATGCGGGTACGGGAAAAACCGTGACGCTGAACAGCTCATACATCGGCAATGATCTGGGCAACTACAACATCACCTCGCAAGCCAACACCACGGCCGACATCACGACCAAGGCGTTGACCATCTCGGGCATCACCGCCGCCAACAAGGTGTATGACGGCAACACCACCGCTGTGGTGAACGTGAGCGCGGTGAACAGCACCTCGCTGGTGGGCATGGGCATGGTCAGCGGCGACAACGTGTCGGTGTCGGCGACAGGTGTGTTTGCAGACAAGGAAGCAGGTACCAACAAGACAGTGAGCATCAGCTCGGTGTATCAGGGTGCCGACGTCAACAACTACAACATCATCTCGCAAACCAGCACGTTGGCAGATATCACGCCCGACTCAAAGGCCGGGCAGACTGACAGCGGGACGTTGTCTAAAAACATTCCTCCGGTTGCCACACCGCCATCACCACCGGTCACGCCTCCTGCACCACCCACCGTGCCGCCCTACACACCACCTGCGGCCACCAACATGTTCGCCGCCATGACGAGCGTGCAAATTCGTGCACTCACGCCCAACCAGTTGAGCGTTGCCACAGCCGCCGACATTGAAACACTGACAGCACCTCAACTGCAGGCGTTAACCACTGAACAGCTGGCCACTCTGACTGCGGCACAAAAACAAGCTTTCAGCGTTGAACAACGCGCACTGATGAGCACTCTTCAAATTGCCGCATTGAATGGCAGCTTGAAAAATATCGATGATGATTCAGCAGACGATTTGATGACCAGCCAAAAAGCGCTGGCACTCACAACACAAACAAGAAACATCATTGCGGCACCCGCAGCGATGGCAGACACAGCTGAGCGCACTTTGACAACCACTCCAGCGGCTACGGCTACAGCGCCAGCTACGGTTGTAGAACCGGTTGCAACACCAAGCCCAAGCACCGCAGCGGCGCCCACAGCGGTAGCATCTGTTGCGCCGCCTGCCAGCGAGTCGCGCACGGCAACATCGAATGCCATACCGGTGAGCCAGGCTTCAACCGCATCACACACAGGTGTGTTGCCTGTGTCGGTGCTGGGTGACACACGTATGACTAATGTGGGAATGGCTTATGAGGAGCAACCGAACGATATTCGGATTCAAATGACCTCATCACCAGAAGCGCCCAAACTGGCGAACACAGCCGTTCGATTCACGGGCAATTTCAAGACGTTTATCGTGACCAACGATCGCGGCGAAATGGTGCCTTACCAGGGTGCCATGATTGGTAAGCGGATGGTGATTTTGGCGGAGACCGAAGCATCGAAAAACTTGGCGCGCCAAGAGATGCAAACCGTGTTGGCAGCCGCGATTACAACTCTAGGTTCAACTGGCTCAGTTTCTCTGGCTCAGCTGGAAGGCGTGGTGCTGGATTTGCGTTAGTCTCTGACTGAAAAGTAATTTGATAGCCAAGTTTTTTGAAAATATTCACAAAGTAGCTTTCTAGTGGAAGCGCATTGATTTGGTTTTCATTGACTAAATATTGAATTGTCAGGGGCTCCAAAGAAACAAGTTTTCTTATTTTTGAATGGTGCCCAAAAATACCAAGCATGTCTGTATCCGCGTGGAAAACCGGATCAAGATGTTCAATCGAAAATTGCTTTGCCAGCTCCAAATTTGCAAATCGAATTCCTGCTTGGCAAAGATGTTCTCTCATATGAATGCTCAGTTGCACATCTTCAACATGTGCATCACTTTCCCACCGCATTGCATTGGATGGCTGCGCCAAGCTCGGGGGCGGGAGCGTGTATTCAAGACCTAAAGCTTGAGGCGCCTTCAACATTTTCTGAGAGCGCAAGCTAAAACCACCATTCATTGCGACGTTTAATGCAACGGTTTCAGAATGCTGGCGATAAAACTGGGCCCATCTGAAATTGCGAAAGTATTGTTCACCGGCTGGGGAAACGATGCGTGCGAAATGGGTGGGCGCGCCTATGTAGTCAAAGTCTAGATACGCATCATTCCAATTTGAACCATTCAAAACCCAACCATCTTCCTGAACAATAAGAGCAAAGTCTGTATGAATGTAGTGATGAAGCAGATAGACGATAAAAAGCGAGTAGTCAAAATATCCGAGAGGAGCGATTGTTTGATGGTCGATGCCAGGAAGTAATTTTTTAGGCAACTGAGGCGATAAGAGCAAACCACGCGATCCAGGCAGTTGGTTCATTGAATGCCTGATCGCACATTGAGCCCCGAAATGGTCACCCTTGCGACCATCCACACTCACCACAGTAATTCGAGAAAAATCCGGCATTGTCAGGGCTGCACTTTCCGCATGACGGTCATTAAGTGCATTTTGTTTTCATGCCAGCGTTGCTCTTCGATTTTGAAATAGCCTCGAAAGCCATAGATGCTGGCGAGTCGGTTCACGTCATCAAAATACAAGGGGAAGGTTTCATCCGTGATGATGTTCACATGTGTGGGGTCACGAAAAGCGGCAGGCGAAGGAAACGCAGGCGTGAATGAGAAGAACAGACCATCTTTCTTTAGAACACGATAAATCTCATTCATGAGTTCGACAAAGCTCGGGCGTCGATGAGGGCAATAAATGACTCGAGGAATATGTTCAATAAAGTCAAATGCACTGAGTGCATCAAAAAAATCGCTCTCGAACGGGATGGGGTCGATAGCCAAGTCGGCCACCATGATTTTTTCATTGCCATACGAGGTGATATCCACACCATAAACCTCTTCCATATTGAAAGGGTTTTTAGGCACGGCACCGCAACCGAGGTCTAGGGTTTTTCTCATCACGTCGATAGTAAATTCAAGCAGCGTAGAAACGCTTCGCCCATGATATGCGAACGTCCTTGAAACAGGACATCGACTTTGCCTTCGCCTGCGTGTTGTTCACGCAGTGACACACGTTCTTGATGGTTGGTGGCAAGTCGTACAGCGGCAAGCACATATTCGTCTTCGTTTTTGGCCACCATCCATTCGGGTAGACCCAGACGACGGAACAAACCTTCGTCGATGTGTTCATGCACTTCGGGTCCTGTTTTGCAGATACCGACCAAGCCTGCGCTGACGGTGTCGATGATGCCGTTGGTGTTGCCAAAGGGGAAGGGGTTGATGAACATGTCGCAGCCCGCAATGATGTCCATGTAAGCCACATAGTTTTGGTGCGGATAGACGGTGACATGGTCGCCCAAATACTGTGCCACCACGCGTTGCACATTGGGGTAAGTCAAGCCTTGCGCTTGTCCTATGAGGAAATGAAAATGCACTGGCACGCTGCACGCTTGAACAATACGCGCACAGGTGGACAAGAAATTGGGGTTGAGCTTCATGGTGGTGGCGCACATGGCGATTTGCACCACATCGGGGTTCAAGCGCGGTTTGACGATGACCTTGATGCCCTCGGCCGCCGCCGAGGGGCGATAGGGCATGCCGTCGCTGGGGAGCTTGAGTAGTTTTTCGCTGAAGCAGTCGTCACTGCCCACGTAGTCTTCTTCGACCACCACGTAGTCGATGGCGTGCGAGTGGGTGGTGGCTGGGTGGCCCAAGGCCATGAGTTGCAGGGGGGCCATGCGCAAATTGGTGAGCCACATGGTGAGCGGGAACATGCCCACGCTGGGCATGTAGCACAAGCTGACTTTGCGTTTTTTAGCTTCTTGCTGAATTTGACGCAACTGGTCGAGCAAGCTGTGGTTGCGCGGGATGACCACCACTTCATCGAACACTTTGCGGGTGGTTTCGTCGGTGCAGTTTTCGTAGGCCATGGCGACCACGTGAAAGTGCTCGCGTGCGGCCTCCATGGTGAGGGAGTGGGTGCGGTAAATCGAGTGTCCGCTGGTGAACCACTCCAACACCACCAACAAAACGGGTTTGCCTGTTTTCTTGGGTTTGTAGACGGTTGTGTCCCAGTCGTGAAAACCATTCAAGATGAGTTTGCGTTTGATGAGGCTGTTGATGGATTTTTTAATGTCGTGTTTGTCGGCACGGTCGGCGTAGCTGCAGTGCATGTAGAGGTCATGCAGCACGCCCATGGGCAATTGCTCAATGTCTTCGACGTGGTCCAAGCGCGTGGTGAGCCAGGGCAAAATTTGTTCGCGTTTGCTGTGGGCCGCAGGCGAGCCCAAGAAGCGCGGAGAGAGCAAGGCCAGGCACAGGCCTGCGGCCATGACATGGTCAGCCTCCCACAAGGCATCCAGATCGAGCGGGACTTCGGATTCGGGGGAATAGAGCAAACAAAATTTCAACAAATCGGCTTGGCCAATTTGAAGTTGGGTGAGGTCGGATTTGTCGTCCCCCTCTCTGGCGTTGAGCGCACGCATGACATGGTCGGCATTGCGAAACGGTGTGGCGGCAAATAGCGTGGATAACCAGCGGTGATGGGCCATGATGTTTTGTCGCCACTCGGGAGCGAAAAACAATTCTTTGTCAGCCAACAACGACGAAGCGGCTGCGGCTGCGCGGGTCCAGAGGTGGATGTTGCGATCTTGCTCGGACACAGACTGCAAGGGCTGGGCCTTGAACTGGTCACTGAGGTTGCCGTAATTGGCATCTAAATCTTGCAACAAGGCGAGCAATTCGCGCATGCCTAATTCACGGTCACGGCTATAGGCCAGAGCCTCAAATTTTTCCAATGAAAATGCCATCTTTTTGCGCTGCTTAAGTGAGGTTTGTATTTTCGGTCACAAACACTCAAAAACCGTTAATTTTTTAGGAATTTATAGATGGACTTGCAATAAATCGCGCGCGCCGTGCAAGACACGAACGATAAGGACTTGTTTTGGATTTGATTCGAAAAAAATCACATAGCGACCGAAGGCGCAGGATCGTAAATCGTTAGATAACTCAGGACGTCGTCTGTAACCTTCAGGGTTCAGACAAATTTTGTGGCATTGCGCTTTGAGCTGATTGATAAAGCTCACGGCACGCCTTGGATTGTCCTGCGCGATGTAGTCCCCAATCTCTTCGAGATCTTGCGCAGCCAAGGGCGTGATCAGCAAATGCATCAGCGCCTCTTTGCCTCGACTTGCTTGGCGAACTTAGCTTGTAGTCGGTCAAAAACTGCGTCAGCATTTTGAGCTCTACCACTTTCTTTGCCTGCCGAGATGTCAGCGCGTAGGGCTTGCAATTGAGCCATCTGTCTTAACTCCTCGTCTTCAAGCAGACGCAACCCAGCGCGCACCACCTCGCTCACATTGTTGTAGCGACCGCTCTCAACTTGGTCACGGATAAACGCCTCGAAATGAGGGCTCAGGGCAATGCTGGTGGGCATAACAGAATTTCCTAACTTTTAATAATAGTTATTAAATATGAGCATCCGCCCTTTGTCAATAATCAGCGCATGAAAACTGTGCCCCCTCTTGAATCCGCTTTACGTCAAAGTCGACGCGTTGTACTGACCTTGTTGGCGGCATGGGTGGCGGCACAAGCGTGTGTGGCGTTGCACACGCCTCTGCCCTGGATGATTGGGCCCTTGCTCACCACGGCTGTGCTGTCCATCTCTGGGGTGAAGACCCTGAGCTGGAACCCTTTTCGCAACACGGGGCAATGGGCCATTGGCGCCGCCTTGGGGCTTTATTTCACGCCACACGTCAACGCCATGGTGGTGAGTTTTTGGTGGCTCATCGTGGTGTGCATTGTGTGGTCGCTGGTGCTGGGCTATGGCTTTGGGCTGTGGCTTTATGGCTTCAATGCGCCGCGCTTTTCGGGGCTGGACAAAGCAACCACGTATTTCGCCAGCTTGATTGGCGGTGCGTCTGAAATTACCTTGCTTGCAGAACGCAAAAACGCACGCACCGACTTGGTGGCTGCAGCGCACAGCTTGCGTGTGCTGATCGTCACGGTGACCGTGCCGTCTGCCATTCAATGGTTGGGTTGGCATGGGGTCGATGTTGCGCCGCCCAACGCGCAAGCGTTCAACACCACGGGGTTGTTGTTGCTTGCGCTGCTGACAGGGCTGGGAGCGGTGGGTGCCAAGCTGCTGGGGAGGACGAATCCCTGGTTCCTCGGCCCACTCTTGGCGTCGATTGCATTGACTGCCACTGAGGTTGAGCTTTCTAGCGTTCCCGTCGTTATAACCAACGCAGCACAATTGGTGATTGGCGTGAGTTTGGGCGTGCGCTTCACGGCTGAATTTCTACACACCGCGCCACGCTGGCTGGCCAGTGTGGCGATTGGCACGTTTGCCATGATGCTGCTGTGTGTCGGCTTTAGCTTTGTGTTGTGCGAACTCACGCAGCTGCCACTGGCCACCATGGTGTTGTCCACCGCGCCAGGCGGTATTGCCGAAATGGCCATCACCGCCAAAGTGCTGCAACTCGGCGTAGCGGTGGTGACCGCGTTGCAGGTGTGCCGCTTGATTGCGGTGTTGCTTGTGGCGGAACCGTTGTTTCGTTGGCTGCAAGCCAAAGGGCGATTCAAAATAGACAATTGACTGCCAAACAGATAATGGCTAGAATTTTTCATGGCCATTCAGTCTTTCTCTTGCACGGACACCCTGGCTCTTTTTACAACGGGCAAAAGTGCAAGATTTGCCAACATCAAAAAGGTAGCCGAACGAAAATTGGCTCAGCTTGATGCTGCGCCTTCGCTGGCATTCATGAAGGCTCCGCCTGGTAATGATTTGGAAGAGTACGACGGCGCATGGCATGTACGCATCAATGACCAATGGCGCCTCACCTTCAAATGGGGTGCCAATGGTCCATTTGATGTTTTGATCGAAGACCCACACTGACGAGCGTATTGGAGTACATCATGTTCAAAAACGGCATGCGCCCCATTCATCCCGGCGAAATTTTGCTGGAGGACTACATCAAGCCCATGGGCATGAGCGTACGTGCGCTTTCATTGGCCTTGCACGTTCCCTATTCGCGCTTGCGTGAAATCGTGGATGGAAATCGCGGCATTTCAGCAGATACAGCACTGCGGCTTGAACGGTATTTTGGTAGCGAGGCACAAGGCTGGCTTAACCTTCAAGCAGCCTATGACTTGCGCATCGCTGAGAAGCGCAGTGCGAAGCTGATCTTGAAAGAAATTTCACCTTTGGCAATGGCTTGATCAAAACGATGGGAGCCAATCGTGGACTGGCTGATTGATCTACCCTCTTTTTTAGTTATACTTAAATATAATTTTAGGAGTTTTCTATGCTAACTACTAATCTTCGCAAAGTAGGTGGTTCGGTTATGTTGGCTGTTCCACCTGCATTTCTTGATCAACTTCACTTGCAAGTTGGTGCAACCGTTGGTCTCGCCATTGATCATGGCCGTTTAATTATTGAACCTAAGCCTAAGCCTGTCTATTCTCTTGCTGACTTGCTTTCTATATCTGATTATTCCGTTCCTCAATCGGCTCAAGATCGTGAATGGTTAGATGCGCCTGCTGTTGGTGGTGAGCTTCTATGAAGCGTGGTGATGTTTATCTTGTCTCACTTGATCCAACTTCGGGACGTGAGCAAAGCGGCAGTCGTCCAGTTCTGATTGTTTCGCCTGCTGCTTTTAATTCGGCAACTAAATTACCAGTTGTTTTGCCAATTACCAATGGCGGTGATTTTGCTCGTCGTCTTGGTTTTGCAGTGCCTTTGACGGGGATGAAGACCACGGGCATTGTCCGTTGTGACCAGCCTCGTGTGCTTGATATATCGGTTCGTCATGGTCGTAAGGTTGACACCGTTCCTGATGATGTCATGGATGAGGTTCTTGCTAAAGTTTCTGTAATTTTTAACTAGAGCCTTCTGCAGGCGCACGACGCCAACGTTCTTCTGCCTCGTCCCAAGCCCCCAGGGCCTGCAGATCGGGCACCCAAGCCAGGCCAGACTTGGCGTCGGACGATGCGGCTTCAGGCGTGACCACCACGTCCAGTAAGGCCGGCAGGTTTTGCAAAGCGCGGGCGATGGCGCCTGGCAGATCTTCCACACGCTCCACACGTTCGGCATGCAAGCCAAAGCCGCGCGCCATGGCGGCATGGTCGGCGTATTGCAGGTGGGTGCCGACCACCTTGCCGTGGGTTTCTTGCTGGTCGCGCACTTCAATGGCCCAGGAGCCGTTGTTGGCCACCACGATCAACACGGGGGCTTTGTGGCGCGCAGCGGTGTCAATTTCCATGGCGTTGAAACCAAACGCACCGTCGCCCGTAGCCACCACCACGGTGCGCCCAGGCAAGGCCAGGCTAGCGGCCACGCCAAACGGAGTGCCTACGCCAATGCAACCGAGTGAGCCAGGGTCGAGGTAGGTGCCGGCAGGCAAGCCCACGCGGGCAAAGCTCAAGAAGTCACCCCCGTCGGCCACCACCACGCTGTCGGCAGGCAGGGCTTTGCGCAAGGCCGCCAGCACACGGTTGGGGTGCATGCGACCGTCGCTGCCCGCAGGGGCTTGCTCCATGGAGGCCAAGAGTTTTTGCGAACGGGCCTCGTGCTGGGCACGCGCATGCTGCGCCCACTGGCGATCGCTGGCGGGTGTGCGGTTGCCAGCGGCGGCCAGAATGGCATCGAGCGCGGCATCGACCGAGCCCAGCACTTCGGCGGCACCACGGCGGTTGTCGCGCATTTCGGTGGGCGTGTCGGCAATGCGCACAAAGCGTGCGTCACCAAAGATGGCAGGCGAGCCATAGGCCAGTTGAAAGTCGAGTTTGCGGCCCAGGGTGATGACCACATCGGCCTCGGTCATCACCGTGCCGCGCATAGCAGCCACCACCGCCGGATGCGACTCAGGCACCAGGCCACGGCTTTCGCCGGTGTCGAGGTACACCGCGCCCAGGGTGTCGAGCAAACGGATCAGCGAGGCACTGGCGCCGCGTGCCCCACGGCCACTGATGACCAAGGGGCGGCGTGCCGACCACATCACCTCAACAGCTTCGGCCACAGCGGCCGGATCTGGTTGCAAGCGCGGTTTGCGGCGCGGCGCCAGCCATTCGGGCAATTGCATGGCGGGGCTGGGTTCGGCGCGCAAGGTGTCGACCGGAAAGTCCAGATAGACCGGGCCTGGCTCGCCCCCAATGCCTTGTGCGCGGGCCAGGGCTTCGTCCAGTTCTTGCATCACGAGGTCGGGCTCGCGCACGGTGCGGGCATAGCGTGTGAGGGGGCGTACAAATTCGGTGTGCACCATGTCTTGCAAGGCGCCACGGTTTTCTTGCGCACGGGGCGGCGTGCCCGAGAGCACCAGCACCGAGGCGCGTGCCACATGGGCATTGGCAATGCCCGTCATGGCATTGGTCACGCCGGGGCCGGCCGTGACCAGGGCCACACCCACTTGCCCAGTCAGTTCGGCATGGGCATGGGCCATGTAGACGGCCGCGCGTTCGTCACGCACGTCGATGATGCGGATGCCTTCGGCATCCAGCCGCATCCACAGCGGCATGATGTGCCCGCCGCACAGCGCAAAGACGCGGTCAATACCGCGCGCCTTCAAGCAGCGGGCAATCCAGGCAGCCGTGCTGCGTTCGGTGACTTCGGGTGAGCTCATAAATTGGGGCCTTGTGGGTCTGTGTATTTTTGAAAATGACCAAGTATTCTGAATTCAGAGTTCTATTTCATCGGTAATTTCCCTAGTGCATTCTGAATTCAGAATACTATGATTTCCAGCCAATCGGCCCTTGCGCCGCAGTTGGAGACACCTATGAACCGCCTGAACACCTTGAGCGACGCCGTCGCTACCCATGCCCGCCTGAGCCCCAACAAACTGGCCGTGCGCGATTCGCGCCGCAGCCTGAGCTTTGCCCAATGGCACGACCGCACCGAGCGACTGGCCGCTGGCCTGCGCGCGCTGGGCCTTGAAAAAGGCGACCGCGTAGCCCTGCTGGCCTACAACTGTTTGGAATGGATGGAGATGTATGCCGCGCTGGCACGCGCCGGGCTGGTGGCCGTGCCGCTGAACTTTCGGCTCACCGCGCCGGAAATTGCCTACATTGCCGAGCACAGCGAGACCCGCGCCTTCATCGTGCAAGACGTGTTGGCCCCGGTGGTGGAACCGCTGCGCCAGAGCCTGGGGCTGGAGCCCGGCGCCTGGGTCGGCTTTGGCAGCGAGGTGCCTGCGGGCTGGACGCGTTATGAGCAGCTGATCGAAAGCGCCCCCACCAACCTGCCACCGGTGCAGGTGCTGCCAGGCGACATGAGCGCGCTGATGTACACCTCAGGCACCACGGGTCGGCCCAAGGGGGCAATTCGCAGCCACGAGGGCAGCACGCTGATTGCGCTGGCCACTGCGCTGGACATGGGCTTCACCCCCAACGACACGGCCTTGCTGGTGATGCCGATGTGCCACGCCAACTCGCTGTACTTCAGCCACACCTTTGTGCACTTGGGCGCCACCTGCGTGATCGATGACCGACGCAGCTTTGACCCCGAAGCCTTGCTCGCCACACTGGCGGCCGAGCATGTGACCTTCACCTCGCTGGTGCCCACCCACTACATCATGATGCTGGGCTTGCCCGACGCGGTGAAGGCGCGCTACGACGTGCGTGCCGTGGAAAAACTCATGATCTCCTCGGCCCCGGCGCGCAAGGAAACCAAGCTGGCCATCATGGACTTTTTCCGCAACGGCAAGCTGTATGAGTTGTATGGCTCCACCGAGGCAGGCTGGGTCACGCTGTTGCGCCCGCACGAACAGATTGATCGCCTGGGGACCGTCGGGCGCGAATGGGCGGGGTCTGGCCCGATTCGCTTGTTGGATGCCAAGGGCAATGAAGTGCCCGATGGCGAGGTGGGCGAGTTGTATTCGCGCACAGCCTATGTGTTTGACGGCTACTGGAAAAACCCCGAGAAGACAGCCGAGGCCTTTCACGGCGATTGGTGCTCGGTGGGCGACATGGCACGACGCGATGCAGACGGCTTCATCCACTTGGTGGACCGCAAGAGCAACATGATCATCAGCGGTGGCGAGAACATTTACCCCTCGGAGGTCGAGGCGATTTTGGGTCAGCACGAACAAGTCAAGGACGTGGCCGTGATCGGACTGCCGCACGACAAATGGGGCGAGGCCGTGCATGCGGTGGTGGTGTTGCACCAGGG
>Ga0228701_1000757_pt1 | contig 24563 bp, 9 predicted proteins | sample McNCre117_Aug_MG_2_FD_178017 | JGI IMG/M metagenome (GOLD analysis project Ga0228701, IMG submission 178017) | Freshwater microbial communities from McNutts Creek, Athens, Georgia, United States - 11-17_Aug_MG | ecosystem: Environmental > Aquatic > Freshwater > Creek | place: USA: Georgia...
AATTACTTGAATTGGAAGAACGTCCATCTCCTAAATAAAATGATCCTTGAGGTACATACACCATTTCAATACCTATGACTTTAAAATTATCAGAATTGGTACTTGAACCAATTAAAGCAGGATTATAGTTGCCAGACAATTTCAAAGTAACCGTACTAGTAGTAGCTAAAGACCCTATCGCATTATTTGCCGAACTTTGTCTATGCACAAATACACCCATTCCATCAGATACAGCATCCGCAACCAAGCCATATGAGCCTGACACTGCATGATCACTTGAAGTAGAGCTTAATAAAGCGTGTGACCAAATACCATTGATTCCACAGGGTTGTCTTTTTACAAAAATCCAAACTGCATCCCAATTACTTGGGCCGGAGTTTACTCTCCAACTATTATCCCATTTAATAGTAAAGCTTAATTGATTGTTGCCCGAATTATAAGTTGGTGTTCCAATTACCAAATTGTTGGCTCGAACCAATTTGGTCACAAACAACAATAAAAAGAATAAATAAAATATTTTTTTCATTTTGGTTTAATTAATAGCTGAATTATACAATCCTCTTTCATTAGTATTAGTGCCTCCTGGGTCACCCTGATCAAAACGATAGTATAATTTGAGTGCACTAAACAAGTTAGGATCAATAGTTGAATACATATATTTTTGAATATCCGCTCTAGTCCTTACAACATTCCAAATGCGCAATTCATCAATAGTGAAATTGCCGTTTTCACCAGCTCCATCAACATTGGAACCTAATCGAAACATAGTTGGCAAATTAGATGTAGCACTCACAGTATATACTCCTACTGAACTTGCATTTTTATATATTGTTAATGTTGTTGCATTTTTTACAATAGCATAATGTATCCAAGTATTAGACTCCATGGTACAAGTTGTTTGCCAAGTAGCAGCACCTCCTAAATCTGTACATAAAATTTTTAAGTCTGTAGCACTTTTAGCAATATGCAATGCATTGTTATTATAAGAACATAGTATACGATCATTACTATCATCTATCCCAGTGTTTTTAACCCAAAATTCAATCGTAAAATCTGTAATAGAATCTTGGACATATACTTGGCCTATTCCATAGGTGTTCGTTCCATTAAAATTTAAAGCATTGCCAAAACTTGTAGTTTTATATTGCAATGGCTGTAACTGAGGCATAGTAATTTGTGCCCACAATAATGGAGATACTAAAACCAAGATTAATATAAATACAAACTTCTTCATTAATTATTGAATATCTCCAGTTAATAGTACGGTTCCACTTGTATAACACAAAGCAGTGGCAATTGAATAAATACCTGATGTGGAAGAATAATTGTATCTATTCACTGTGCCCGAAAAATTCACAACAGCATTGTCGGACTGTAAAATCATACAAGTAAATCCAAGTGGTAAAGTACTACCATCGAAAGTGATAGTTGGTCCACTTGTACACACAATCACTTTCCCATTATAAGTCAAAGCGTTAGTTCCATTGATTGTTAGTGCAGCAGATACATTTGTTATCGCTGCATTAAACCCTGCAATTGTTGCTGAACTAGAATTGGCAGACAACCCATTAGCCACTGAAACAGCATCAAAAGTTTTTGTACCTGCAAAAGTTTGAGCTGATGTATTTACCACCCCTTTTACAGTTGCACTTGCATCTGGTAAATTAAATGTATGTGTTGAACCACTACTTACAATATTAAATCCATTCCCTGCACCTGCAGCAGATCCTGTTGCGAATGTCTGAGTTGAGCCGGTTAAGGAATTTAAACTACTTACACCAGAACTGACAGCGGTTAAAATACCAGTTGAAGGATCTAGGTTTAAACCAGATCCAATTTCTATCTCACTAACTGCCCCTGTTGTTGAACTCTTATTACCGATAATCTTTTTAGCGCCAAGGTTCTGAATTTTTGCAAGTGTAATATTAGCATCTGCAATTTTTGCAGTTGTTACTGCATTATTACTAATCGTTGTTGCTAGGTTACCAGCAGTATTTGTCAAATCTCCAGTAAGCGCAGGGAAACGAGCAGCAGCTAAAGTTCCAGTAACATTTGTACCTGCAAGATTCACAGCATTAGCTGTAATAGTTTGGCCACTTATGGTTACATAATTTTCGCCAGCAATTGTCACATCTCCACTATTTGTGCCACTCACATCAGCGTTATTAGATACTGTTAAAACTTTATTAACTGTACCACCACTCATAGTAAAGCCAGTTGCTTGTGTAGTGGGTGTAATGCCATTGATAGTTTTATTCGTCAAAGATTCAGTTCCAGACAAAGTAGCAAGTGTACCAGAAGTTGGTAGCGTAACATTTGTCGAAGCTGATGTAGATGTTAATGTTAATTTATTACCAGAAGTAACAAAATCTCCACCTAGTGTAATCGTTTTAGTTCCATTATTTACACCTGTACCTCCTTGGGCAGAAGATAATGCAGTAGATAATCCAGTTAGAGAAGTGATGTTTGAATTAGTACCAGCAGTTGCATAAGTAGTGGCATCTACAGAACCATCTGCTTTTAAAAATTCTGTACTTGCACCAGAAGGCGTTTTAATAGTATTGGCAATTAATGTGCCTCCAATAGTTCCATTACCACTTATATTAAAATTAGCATTGTTTTGTACAGTACTTCCATTGGCAATATAAGAACCACTTCCAGCAGGCACATCAGCTGCAGTTAAAGCTCTGAAGCTTGGTGCAGCAGCTGATCCAGAAACAGGACCTGCAAAAACTAAATTCGCTGCAGCAGTAGCTACACCGGTACCCCCTTGTGCTGGAGTGACTAAAGCATTAGTAGTAAGAATGGTTGCATTCGCATCAGGTAAAGTATATACTTTTTCAGAATTGGTTGCTCCTGTGAATTTTGTGTAAGCGTTCCCTGTACCACCATAAGTTGAAGTAATTACTTGAGCAAGATTCGAAGTCCCATCAAAATTATTTCCATAAATAGATCGAGGCGTTGCTAGTTTTGTAGAGGTGGCTGCATTACCAGCTAAACTTGCAGTAATTGTACCTGCACTAAAATCGCCATTCGCATCACGTGCAACAATTTGACTTCCAATATTTTGTTCAGTAGCTGTTGTCGCACTATTCGCAACTTTACCAGCTGTACTAATGGTTGCTAAATTTGCATCTGTAATGCCTGCTGTTCCTGACAAGTTAGTATTGGTTATTCCAGTGATGGTATTATCAGTTGCACTTATTGTTTTATTAGTTAAAGATTCTGTACCAGCCAAAGTAGCAATTGTTCCAGTGGTGGGCAAAGTCAATACAGAAGCGGCTGTTGTTTTCAACGTAATTGCACTTGCATTTGATCCTGTTGTACCAGTTGTTGTAAATGCTGCTCCTGTAGCAATATTTCCACCAAGTGTGATTGTCTTTCCGGTATTATCAATACCCGTACCACCATTTTCAGGATTAACAATTCCCGTAATTTGACCCCCAGAAAAAGTACCACCTGCAATGGCATTTAATTGTGCTACTGTTGCCAAAGTGCCAGTAGTAGGTAAGGTTACATTGGTAGCGCCAGTTGAAGTAAATGTTATATTATTCGCACCAGAGGTTGCTAAGTTGCCACCTAAAGTAATCGTCTTTCCCGTATTATCTACTCCAGTACCTCCACTTGCACCTGGTAAAACACCAAATACAGAAGATGCTGAAATATTTCCAATAGCTCTAGTAACATATTCAGTATTGGCTATGGTACCATCATTAGAACTTACAATTGGAGTGGGTACTTGAGGTGCACCTGTAAAACTAGGGCTTATAGCACGTACAACATCTCCAGTACCTGTAGTTGCAATTTCTTCAATGATACCTGCACCAGCACTTACTCTACCTAATATTTTATTTGTTGCACTTATATTTTGAATTTTATCGTAAGTGACATTTGAATTCAAAATTTTAGCAGTGGTAATTTTATTAGTTCCTATAGTTGTGATACCCGCATTATTAATGGTCACATCACCAGCCATACTAACTTTTGCAGCTAAATTATTAGCATCCCCTACTATTATTTTACCAGCATCTAAAGCAGATCCAATTGAAGAAACACCAGAAATTGTCAAATTAGATACATTGGTTATTCTTCCTTTTGAGTCAACTGTAAAACTAGGCACTTCAGTAGTTGTTCCATAATTACCAGCAGTAACACCAGAACTAGCTAATGTAGTAGAAAAAGTACCCACACCTGTACCTGTAACATCACCTATTAGATTGATAGTTTGATCTCCTGTATTGATACCGCTAATAGTTGCATTATCTGCCACTATCATCGTTTTACTACTGGTTCCACCTTCAATACTAAACCCTGTTGTTAAAGCTGTTGGGGTTAAACCATTGATTGTTTTGTTTGTCAAATTTTCAATGCCCGTTAAACTAGCAATAGTGCCAGTTGTTGGTAATACTAATGTAGTGGGTGCTGTAGTTTTTAAAATAATGGCACTTGCATTTGATCCAGTAGTACCGGTGGTTGTAAAGGCTGCACCAGTACTGATATTGCCACCCAATGAGATAGTTTTACCATTATTTGCTACACCAGTTCCTCCATTGATACCTGCCACAATACCAGTGACATTTGTAGCATTACCAATTACATCTGCTGTAATGGTTCTGGCAGAAAAATCACCGTTGCCATCTCTTTTTACAATAGTGCTATTGTTATTATTTTCAGTTGCTGCATTTGCTAATAAAGTAGCTGTATTAATTGCAGCTGCGGTAGAACCACCAACAGTTACCACTGTAGGTGCAACTGCAGTACCTGCCAAATCACCTGCTAATTGTACTTTACCTTTCACCAATGTAGTTGCATCAGGAGTAGCTGTACTTACAGTGCCATCAACATAATCTTTCACCGATTTTACAGTTGGATATTTTATATTAGATGTAGCATCGGTATTAATATTTGTACTTTTATTACCAAGATCCTCTTTAAGATCTAACGCAGTTTGTGTTGCAGTGCTAATTGGTTTAGCTAAGTCAGCTGTATTATTTACATTCTCTAAGGACAAATTAATTTTTGCATTTGCAACTGAAGTTGCTCCTGTACCTCCTTGGTCAATTCCCAAAACACCTGCGCTAGTTAATCCTTTATTTGCATCTGTAAAAACCGGTTTGAACGCGGTTAATGAATTCACAATTGGTTGAGCTGCAAATGTGGTCACTCCTGTAACACTTAAAGTGCCTGCAACAGTAGCATTATTTGCCAAAGTGGTATTCCCACTAACTGATAAATCATTATTTAAAGTGGCAGATCCTGTGGAGGTTAAACTACCTCCAACAATGATATTATTATTAAAAGTTTTATTGCCATTAACAGTTTGATCACTTGAGAGATCAATAAAATTTTTAGTGGCAGAACCTGTACCACCATTTGCAATAGGCAAAACTCCTACAACACCAGTAGTTAATGGCAAACCTGTTAAATTAGTAGCAACACCAGCTGAAGGAATTCCCAAATCAGGAGATACTAATATCGGCGATGTAGACAAGACAAGGTTTCCAGATCCTGTAACACCATTAGCATTTGAAAGATAATTTAATTGACTTCCGGTAGAGGTTACAGATGTAGTACCTATTTTAAAAGGAGATGGAATAGTAACAACACCAGTAAATTCAGGAGAAGCGATTGGTGCTTTCAAATTAATTCTATTTGACAAGGAGGCAGTATCAACTTTTAATAAATAGGGGGCAACTATACCTGCAACATCACTATATTGAACACGTTGATTGATGGCAGCAGTATTGGCTGCTATATTTGTTGCATTAATACTAATATTATTTGCATTACTTGAAATCTGGGTAGTATTAGTCGCAATATTAGTTGCATTAGTATTGATCAATCCTCTTAATAAAGAAGAATCACTAATAATTTTTGTCATTAATAATGTTGAATCACTTACAATTTTTAAATGTACTGCTGTAGAATCTGCAGTAGATTTATTTTTTGCTCTTGTAATTTCACTATTCAAATTAGTGCTAATCAAGTTTTCAGCAGTAGTAGCTCTCGTAATTTCTGCCGCCAAATCACCCCCAGCGCTTGCACTTAATGCATTAATTCTATTAGACAACGAAACTGTATCTCTGGCAAATCTATTAGATAGCATAGCTGCAGTATCTGCAAGATTCACCTTTAAATTCAAACGCGCATCTGAAGCTGTCTTATTGTAATAATTAGACAACATCGTGGCTGTATCAGTAATATTTACTTTCGTATTGATGGATGCAATCGTATTAGACTTAATCGCATAAGGCGATAACATTGTCGCCGTATCTGCAAGATTTACTTTCAAATTCAAACGCGCATCCGCTGCTGTCTTGTTATAATAAGAAGACAACATTGTCGCAGTATCTGAAATATTTACTTTTGTATTGATGGATGCAATCGTATTCGACTTAATCGCATAAGGCGATAACATTGTCGCCGTATCTGCAAGATTCACTTTTGTATTGATGGATGCAATCGTATTCGACTTAATCGCATAGGGCGATAACATTGTCGCCGTATCTGCAAGATTCACTTTCAAATTCAAACGCGCATCGGCTGCTGTCTTGTTATAATATGAGGACAACATCGTGGCTGTATCAGTAATATTTACTTTCGTATTGATGGATGCAATCGTATTAGACTTAATCGCATAGGGCGATAACATTGTCGCCGTATCTGCAAGATTCACTTTCGTATTGATGGATGCAATCGTATTTGACTTAATTGCATAAGGTGATAACATTGCTGCTGTATCTGCATATTTTACCCCTGAAACAGTTTGTAAATAAGGAGCAATAATGCCTGGAATTTGTGCTGAATCTAATTTATGATTAATACGATCTGATAGGGATATGGTATCTGTTCCTATACGATCCGATACATATTGTTGCGTTGCCAATAAACCTGATGTTGGAAATGTCACATCAGTAATTCCAGTTGTTCTTACGGTCAAATTTCCAACCCCAGTTTGTTTAAAATTATTTGCAATGGTAATTGTTCTAGTCCCGTTATCAATACCTGTACCTCCTTTGTTTCCTGGCACAATTGTACTTATGGCTCCAGTAGAATCCGCAAAAGTAGCTTTTGCACTATAAAGTGCATATGGCACTGACCACAATTGTGAAGTACCCATGTCCACATATTCAGCATCTGGGCTCCAACCTGGAACAGGAATAGTGGGTTCAATAGCAATTTTAATATTTACAAAATAAGTGGCAGCCCCCCAATCGATCGTAGACAATCCACTGAGTCCTGAAATTCTGGTTCCTTTACCAATTACCAATGTAAAAATACCATCGTCTGTTGAAACGACTTTAAATGATTCTGCATAAACTGATGTCCCGGTTGTTGAACCAGACAATAGTGCAATTTTAGCATACACATTTCTTCCTGCTGCGGCATTACCATTAGCATCTCTTGCTACAGCTTGGAATAGAATACCATCTGGCATAGTTTGAGCAAAAGCACTAGTTACAAAAGTTAGTAACAAAAAAACAAATAGGGCCCTTATATTGTTAACCATAACGGGTTCTAGTTTTTGAATATTTTATACGAACGTAATAATCGTGGTGATGCAACCTGAACATAATAGTATCCAGTAGACAAGTTGGACATATCTAACCTATAACCTGATAATAAATCATCTTGAATTACATCTTTAGCAATCAAGGGTTGACCAATACTTGAAAAAACAGTCAATCTAAATTGTGACTCATTTTGTAACTTATTTAGAAATTTAACAACCGCGAAATTGGTTACAGGATTAGGGTTGATATTAATACTAAAATTGATGTATTCAATATCAACAGCACAGCTAGTAAAAAAGTCACCTTTATTACTCACCCAAAACTTGGAGATGGTATTAGACACATTGAAACAGTTTTGCCCAGCAATCAAAAGAGGGTTGCTGTAAGTTGTCGTTTTCATATTCCCCCCAATAGCACCAACCGAATAACTAATCTTAATTTGAGCAGAAAGTAGATTACATATACAGAAAAATAATACTATAAAAAGTAATCTTAAATTAAATGTTTTTATAATATGTTTGTGACCTAATGGCATCTCTTGATTTTGAAATAGAATTAAAGATTCATCATATTTAATCTATGTGCAAAATCTAAAAGAAAACAAGGAAAAATTGAAGAAAACAAATCTGAAACACTGTTAATCATATAATTATACATTACAAATTGGAAACTATATGAATAAAAACAATGATATTTATTAGAAAAATGACTATCTGATATAGAGCTCTACTCTCGCTTTTCTATTGATTCCAGTCTGAGTTTGGCAACAACCTACATAGTCACCTGCTGAATAATTTCCCATCGCCATTCCAATACCCCCACTCACATCATTAGTATTTTGGTCAGTCTCATTATTCCACGCAAAACCCCATCTTACTTTAGCACCACTATTTCCAGTGTAATTAAAGCCATAAAATGCATATCCTACCTGCTTACTAAATGGGGTGCCAAAACCAGTAAAAGAAATAGATCCATTAGTGCTGGTTTCAATGGTAGATTGAGTTGGAGAGGCTACAAATTTTGAAATAAGTGTAGTTGTTGCTCCTGAATTGTGAAAATTATTTTGCAACCAACTCCAATTGGTCAAATTATCAATACTTCCGCTTTCAGTGCTTGAATTAGCAATATCTGGCCAAATTGCAAAAATATCTTTGGCTGCATAATAATTCATCACATCATATTTAGCATCACCATTATTTCGAGTTAAATCTGTAGCGTTTAATGTATTGGCAGTAGACCAATAATCAGCAGCATAATTAAAGGTGGTAGATTGTGATGACTTCATGGCCATCATCCAACCACCTCCATCATATTTGCTATCCATCAAACAATACACTTGTTTTGGGCCAACGGTGGGTAAATCTATCCAATACACTCCATCAGTAGCTGCAGGATAAGCAGCTTTAATGGCTTGCGCACTGATTGCAGCTGTATTTTGTGTTAAGCCATCTGGAGGAGGAAATTTGTCTTTATTTTGATTATATATATAAGCAAGATCACTTGGGGAAAGGTCTCTATCATAAATTAACATCTCTGCAAATGATCCATTCATATATTGCTTTAACATTAGACTTGTTGATACGGTATTCAAAGTAACATTCGCCGTATTGGAAACTCCATTTACATGTAATGTTAATTTCCCATTCCCATTATATGTTATAGCAATAAAATTCCACTCATTCATTTTTAGGTACAAATTGCTGTTTGAAAAATCTGCATTATGCCCCCAGAAGTACAACATATTGTTACTATTTACCCATAAACCAAAAGCACCTCCATTATTACTGGTAGAACCTGCATATAAAAAATTATCAACATTATAGTATGAAATACTTCTCGGCAAAACCCATAATGCAATGGTCCTTTTATTGGTTCCAGATATTGGTGCTGTTGCTAAACTTAAAGTTGAACTGGATCCATTAAAATTTAATATGCCACCAAAATTTGTTGAATAGGCCGGAGCATTCACTGTAAAATTATTGCTATTCCCTGATAAATCTGTAATTGAGGTTCCAGATCCATTATAAGATCTAGTAAGTCCTGCATCTAAATAGGCGATTAAATTATTTTTAGGAATTCTTGCTTCCACTCTTCCATAAGTATAGTTACTTGTATTGCCAGCTAAACTAAAATTGGTAATTGTACCATGATAATTTCCAACCTCATCATATAGAGTAGTGAGTGTATTTATCTGGTTTGGATTTCCTTGTCTAAAAGGAAAATAACTAACAAGGCCCGATTCTTCTCCAGTTAACTCAATGTTCATGTTCGCTTGAATCTCTGCTTGTGTTCTTTCTTTATTCCAAACTCGGACTTCTGCAATTTTTCCTTTGAAAAATTGATTAGGTCCATTTTGTTGCGATGCTCCAATTGCAAATTTTACAGCAGAGCTGTGTGCATACACTCCAGGTGTTAAACTATACTTCGTTCCATTTAAATAAAAAGTTAGTTTACCACCGGCTTCATCATAAACAATGGCAACATGTTGCCATTCATTTAATTTTGCTTGAACAATTTGCCAGCCACTTGTTCCATATCCTGCGTGAAACCAACCACCATTTACAAATAAATTTCTATCCCAATACCCATCTTCAATTCCAAATATCGTTCTCCAAGTAGCATCATTTGCCGTTGGATACACCCAAGCTTCCCAAGTGGTAACTGGTATCGCAGCATTGTTGGCGTCTAATGTAGTGATCACACAATCATCAACACCATCAAAATCCAAAGCATTATTTAAATTCTTAGAAAGAAAATTGGCGCCTTGAAAAGAAGGTGCAACAAATTGTGCATTTACAATCAAGCATGATAGAAAAAATAATACTGTAAATAAAGTTCTTTTCATTTATTGTTACTTATTGTAAAATTATCTCACCCAATAATAAATTATTGCCGGACTTGGATAAGTTCCTTCAATCCAAGGAGCGGTTACCCAACCAGACCGATCTGTTACCAAAGTTCCCCACCAATTTCCACTACCATCATCTGTTGTCAAAAACCCATTGTTAGCCGTGGTACGCCAAGGCATTCTAGGCTGAATGGAACCTGTGTTACTGATGTCGTAAGTATACGTGCCCCAAGTTGTATTTCTTGTAATATCTGTTTGCGTATTCACAGTGGCTACAAAACTATATGCTTGATTAGCTGTCCAAATACCACCCCAACTATTTCGAGCACCTGCTTCCATCATATATTGAAATCCACTAGCTGATTTTTTAATGTAATCTGCCCATTGTACAATTGAATAATTTGCAGACAAAGAGGGTGTAGTTTGATTTCTGAAAATTGAATTGACATAAGTCCAACCAGCATAACCCACATTGGTTAACAATAAAGTCCAACCACCACCATCTGTAGTCATATCTGCATAAATTTGAAATGCAACACCACCATTGATATTGTCATTTCTGATCCAATAAAATCCATCAGTTGCATTGGGAAAATCTTGTTTTATTTTATAGGCGCTTGAAGAAGCGGTTGCAGCAGTTAATCCATCCAGTTTATCTCTATTGATGGGCGTAAAATTATTGGTGCTAAAGAGATTTCTTTGTGCATGTAGCGTAATTAAATTAAAGATTACCACTACCAAAATAAAATAATATTTCAATTTTATAGACATTAAGGCAATCCTAATTTTAATTTATACTTATTATATAATGCAGTAACTTCTGCAGCAGATAACGCTTTATTAAAATAAAGTATGACCGCTACATTTGCATCCATATTTAAATAAGCCTCATTATCTCGCATCCAACCAACTGTAAATTTATTGTTTGTATTCACTGGAGTACTCGTAGTCATCGTAGCCGTTTTATCCAGAACTCCATCTACATAAACATTTTCAGTACCACCAGATCCTCCGGAAAATGTAGTAGTAACACACCAAAATTTATTCGTTGTTGGTGTTGTCCCCAAGTTTGAAGACCAGGTACCTAAACTTCCACATGCCCCTCCAGCAAATTTACCGCCAGTTCCAATACCAATTGGATGCAATATTGCACTACTACAAACACTTGTAGCAGGTCCCAAGCTAACTAGCATTCCAGTGGCTGTAGAGTTTGGTTTAAAAATAGCCATCACAGAGTAGGCCCCACTACCTTCTCTTAGATTGGTGTATCCTGTAGAAAGAATTGGTCTAGTAACAGAAATAGCATCCGTGGTTGAAAAGCAGCTAATGCCATCCACCACTTTAAATGTAGGTGCTGCACTGGTGGACCACTGAATTTCATTTCCAGAAGCTAAATCAGTCCAAGTGGTTCCATTGCCGTCATAAGACATTTGACTAGATGCATCTAAATTCAGCATGAGTCCATCGTTGGTAGAAGCAATACCATACTTGTTTGATAAATAATTTTCAACCAAATAGATTTCTCTATTGTTTAATTTTTTAGGATACACAATTAACTCAGCAATTTCAAAATTTGATTTTTCACCACTCCATCCTACACCATTGATAGCTAGTCGCGAAAATCCAGAATTAGATCCGGGAGCGTATTTTGAAACAACTCTAGCATTCGATCTTGCTAAATCATTTTGATCTGTAATCATGATCCAATCGGTTGTAGCATGACTTGTTATTCCATTGGGAACATCTGTTATCCAATTATTATGATGTGCTACCCCAACATTAGTTCTCCAATGTCCTGTCAACCAATTATTTACAGTATTATCCGTTAAAATACGCTCATAATTAGCAGTACCAATATATCGCTGAACAACAAAGAGGGTATATTTACTTTGATTCGTCCAATTTTGAAAAGTAGGAAATGTAATTGTGGAAGCTGTTGTCCCTTGTAACACTAAATTAGAATTGATGGTCGTATTTTTTACTACAGTGATATTAGACATTGCAGCGTGGTTACCATTACCAGATTGATCTGTCCATTCTGTTGGCGTAGCACCCTCAACAAATTGACTAGCTATGTAATGTGCAATTGGACCATTCACTGGTAATAAAGTAAATGTAAAACTAGCCGTGCTTGTAAATGTATGCACTGTATATCCATTCACAAAAGATACATCACCTCCTTTTGCAATTTGTGGTCCCTTATAGCGAATGATGACAATGCCATTGCCACCTGTACCTGCAGCAGATCCATTAATTAAGCCACCTCTTCCTCCTGCACCCTTATCATTACTGTAGCCAAAATTACTTGCAGTTGCAATACTTAACGCAGCGCCTCCGTTACCATTGGTTGGATCTCCAGAACTATTGTTTCCTACATAAATAGATGAGCTTGCTACGACATTTGTATTAACATAGTTTGCGCCACCACTACCTGTATAATCATAGGTAGCAGAATTAGGATCTTGTCCAGCACCACCATAGTAACCACCGCCACCACCGCCGCCACCGCCGCCATCGGTTGATAATTGTATTCCATCACCCCCATTCATATTTGTTCCATTAACACCACCTGTTTGTGTACCTCCTCCAGGCGCAATACGATCATTAGCTGGTCCTTCATAAGCACCACCACCACCAGCACCGCCACCAGCAACAACTATATAATTGGAGCCAGTAGCAACACCAGACCATCCACCTCCGCCACCGCCGCCACCTGAGCAACCACTATTGCCTGCTTTACCCCCAGCGCCACCACCATTCGCGCCAGCTGTTCCACCACCTGTATTAGTTAAACATTGAGCACCACCGCCGCCGCCGCCGCCCACACTAATTGTAAATGAAGTTGCATTTAATTTTTTTGCATTGATGGTTGCAATGACAGCTGCACCGCCACCGCCACCGCCGCCATAATTTGAATAATCTGCGCCACCGCCGCCACCGCCTGCACCAACAGCCAATATTTCGATGGATGCGATTGATTTGCTATAAGTATCTTTAAAGTTTACAGGATGAAAGCTAGGTGTCATCATTTGTGCCTGCATGTTTTGCAGGCACAAAAACAATAAACTAAATAAAAATAATTTCTTCTTCATTTTTATTGCATATCTCCTCCAGTAATATACACATTTGAACTTGGTGAAACAATCGTCGCAATAGCATACTGTCCTCCTGTTTTAGTATAATTTGATCTGTTATAAATAGTCACACCAGATCCAGTAATTGTTACAGAACCTGCAGCCATTTGTACAATCATACAGTTAAATCCAGCCGTTAAACCAGAAGGTATCGTAATCGTTAATGCACCTGTATTAGCACAATTAATCACTTTGCCATTATCTGATTGCTGAAGTGTATAAGCCGTTGTTGCAGCAACAATGGATGCACTATTCACTGCAGCGCTTCCGCCAGCCACCGTTTTATTACTGAAAGAAATATTTGTTCCATCATCTGTAATACTGCTTGCGCCAATGGCAGTTGCACTTGTAAATTTAGGAATTGTATTAGCGACACCACCTGAAACAGTTACACCACCTGTAGGAGTGCTCCAAATTAATGCACCAGAACCATTGGTAGTTAATACCTGATTAGCGGTTCCATGGGTATTTGGATAAGTGACAGTACCAGCGATTAAATTTCCAGTTGCTGTAATATTTCCTGTAGCTGTAATATGACCTGTACTATTCAATTGAATGGCAGTTGTAGTACCAGCAGTTTTATTACCATTTTTAATAATTAATCCATTGGTAAATCTAAGTGATGCAGCTCCGTCATTGTTATCAACAATATCACCATCATCAGATAAAATCAAACCTTGGCCAGAAACACCTGCTCCATTGACAACTAAATTATTATTTGCAACAACAGAATTCCCCGATGCGGTAAAAGTTTTCGCGCCACTGATTGATTGTGCATTGCTTAAATCAACAAAATTTTGCGTGGTTGAACCAGTTCCACCATTTGCAATTGGTAATGCGGTAATCCAAGCTGGTGCAGTAGTGCCAGTTGAAGTTAAAATTTGTCCGGAAGTGCCTGCTGCAGTATACCCTGTTGCACCAGTTGCTGTTTGATAAGGAATCGCACCAGCAGTACCACCTGATAAATTGGTAGCGGTTAAAGATTGATTTAAACCATATCCATTGCCGACATTCCAATAGAAATCAGTACCGTCATAATAGAAGCTTACAATATCTCTAGCATTGTTTGCAGTAGATAAAGTAATGCCCGATGAAGATCCTAACACTTTATTAGTCTTACCTGCCACAGTAGGCAAAGTCAAAGTGAATGGTCCACCAGTAGCTGGCTGTGTAACAATCAATGTTCCACTAGAACCTGCAGGTGGTGTTGCACCAAATGATAAAGTACTATTTTGATTTAATGTCACACTCGTATTCAAACCTGACAAAGGCGTCCAACTAATTGTGGCACCAGCTGTCAACGCTACTGGCGTACTAGAATATACTGGCGCATTGATTGCACCACTTGTATTCACTGCAGTCACACTTGTATTACCTAATTGTATGGTATTATCCGCATTCACAGTTGCACCATTACCTATTGCAGTCGCATTAGTAATAGTTCCAGAAGCGTTAGCCAAATAACCTAAAAAAGTGTTATTTGATCCAGTATTAGATTGCCCAGATGAATGACCAACTGAAGTATTATAATTACCTGCGTTATTATTAAATAATGCGTTATGACCAAGTGCCACATTATAACTACCTCTTGTATTATACATTGCTTTAAAACCAAGGCCTAAGTTTTCTGAACCAGCATCTAAATAATTTAAAGCATACTGCCCAACTGCAACGTTATTAGTTCCAGTAGTCAAACTCGCAAGTACATTGCCTTGACCTAAAACCACATTACTACCATTTGATTTCACCACCAAACTATTAATTGTAGTAGCTTTTATATCACCAGCAACTTCTAACTTACTTGAAGGAGCAGTTGTCAAGCCAATTCCTACATTGCCACCATTGGGATTTAATTGTAAAGCATAATTTGTAGATAAAGCCAATTTATCTGCAACTTGTATCCAACCATTATTCACTCCGGCACCAAAATCCATCACGTCATTACTACTATTACCAATTCTTATTGCACCTCCAGATTGTGTTGTGCCAGTTGATGCTGGTAAAGTTCTAGCGCCAGTATTGACTACGAATTTATTACCACCAGAACTAGAAGTTGAATTAATAAAAATGCTAGTACCATCATCATACAAATTACTATTACCTAAGACACTTGTAGATGCATTGAACTTAGGAATATAACTAGCTGTACCCGATCCACCAATACCAGTTGAAGGTGTAGTCCAAGATCCAATACCATTTGCATCAGATACCAAGACTTTACCTGCACCTGGTGCACCACCCGTCAATTTAAATCCTACAGATTCAATAGTGCCAGTGGCACTAATATTTCCAGCTGAGGTCATTGTAATAACAGAAGTTGTGCCTAAACTACCTTTTCCATTATTAATTTTAATACCATTAGTAAAACGCATTGTACCAAAACCATCATTATTATCTACTATGTCACCATCTCCAGTAAATTCAACACCACCACCAGCAGCACCTGAAAAATTAACTTGTAGTTTATCATTTACAGTTAACAAACCTAAGAATCTTTTATTACCATTAAATAATTGAGCACCAGTAGTCATTAAACCCCCATTGGTTTCATCTGCAGGAGTAAGATTTAAAACACCAGAAGTAATAGTTGCTCCGTTTGCATTGGAAGTGCCCGCTATTGCTCCCACTGATGATACTGCATTTAAAGTAGACCAAGTAGCATTTCCACTTGCATCAGAGGTTAATACTTCTCCTGCAGCAGGAGTGCCGCCTGTAAATTTGAAAGAAGGCGTTGATAATTTTGATATAGTAGTTAAACCATTATTATCAATACTCATTGACTCTGTATTGGTTGTACCATCATAGTAAGAATAGACCAATCTATTTAATACACCGCTACTTGTATTTGATGAAATTCTAAATTCTTTGCTTCTATAACCAAATTTCAATGTCCCCACTTCACCACCGTAATCATATTTTAAAGGATTATCAAAACCTCCATCACCCCCAATTTGAAACATCGAAGTTGGTGCATTGGTCAACATACCAATTTTATTATTGGTATTATCATAATATATTTTACCGTTGTTAACATCTAGATTAGTCAAATTTCCAGTACCACCATTAATAGTACCAGTCACATTTAATGAGCCTGGAATTGCAATACCACCAGACGAACCTATGGTCATTCGATCTGTTTTGGTAGTTCCATTATCATATGCAAAAGACAAGTCAGTTGCAACCCCAGAATTGTTGGATGTTCTTATAGCCCATCCAGTTTGACGGTAACCTAATTTTAAGGTATTGTAATAAGTATCCATTAGACCATATTTCAAATTCTCTGCAGTCTCACCTCCAATCTGAAATGTATATTGTGGAGTAGAGGTCAATAAACCTAAACGGCTATTAGTATTATCCCAATATAAATTACTATTGTTTTGCGCAATCGTCGATCCATTTGAAAACAAAATCGATCCACTTGTTAATGCAGGTAATGAAAACTTATTATTAAAAGTAGTCCAATCTGTGTTGGATAAAAATCCAGTAGTTGATGCAGATGCATTAGAAGGTGTGGTCCAAGTAGGCGCACTAGATGAACCCTGACTTGTTAAAAACTGGCCAGCAGTTCCTGCCAAATTATTTGGTTTTAATGCGCCACTAAAACGTATATTGCCAGTCACATCTAATTTTTCTGTTGGGGCTGTGTTATTGATACCTACATAACCTCCAGGACTCAACATCGTCATGATATTCACCATGGATGTAGGATTACCTACAAAAGAATTCATTCGGATATCAAATTTGGTAGAATTGTTCCCTCCCTTTGTAACAAAATCTACAAAGCCAGGAACTGAATTTCCATAATATAATGGACGTTTTAAACTCAACATAGTTTGTTCAGTTGCATCATTTGTCTTTCCAACGATAGCAACAATCGGTGTTGATAAACCAGTGGGTAAATCACTGTCAACGCCAGACTGATTAACTCCTTCACCAATTTTGATATTTTTATTAGTATTATCCCAAGTAAAGTTTGGCGTACTTGACAAACCTGTAGTCGTTGACCAATAAGGCATTTCTCCAACAGTACCTGTGCCAGTTACGGTACCACCACTTCCTGTGGCAGACAATTCACCCGTAGAGGCGTTCAATGACAAACCAGATCCAATTGAAATCTCACCTGGTGCGCCTGCTGCTGTAGCAGATTTATTACCTAATAATTTTTGAATTGAAATAGATGCAATTTTATCTAAGGTTACTGCAGAAGCCGCAATCTTTACTGAGCTAATCGCATTGTCCGCAATTTTAGATGTAGTCACTGCATTGTCCGCAATTTTTGTATTGGTTACTGCATTGGTACTAATGGTTGTTGCAACTGCACCGGCAGTATTGGTGATATCACCAGTCATAGCTGGAAATCTTGCAGCCGCTAAAATGCCAGTAGCATTTGTACCTGATAAGTTAACAGGAGCTGCGGTAATTGTTTGATTGCTTATTGAAAGATAATCTTGTCCAGTTCCACTTAAAGTCACATCCCCAGTATTAGTACCAGCCACATTTGCATCTGATGCAACAGTCAATGTTTTATTATTGGTTAATCCACCAGCAATGGTGAACCCTGTTGTTACTGCAGTTGGCGTAACACCATTTACAGATTTATTAGTTAATGATTCCGTGCCAGATAATGTTGCAAAGTTTCTAGAATCTACTGATCCATCTGCTTTTAAAAATTGGGAAGAAGTTCCACCTTGTTTTACAATAGAGCCTGCGGTTAAACTTGTCCCAACCACTCCTGAACCACTGATATTAAAATTAGAATTAGCTTGTTGCGTTGTACTGTTAGCAATATACAAACCACTCCCAGCAGGTAGGTCTGCTCCAGTTAAAGCTCTAAAAGTTGGCGCAGCATCCACGCCAGAAACAGGACCAGCAAAAATCGTATTCGCAGCTGCAGTTGCCACACCAGTTCCACCCTGAGCAGGAGTCACTAATGCATCTGTTGTTAAAATAGTTGCATTGTTATCAGGCAAGGTGTACTCTTTCTCTGAACTAGTCGGACCCGTGAATTTTGTATATTGATTTCCTGTTCCACCATAATTTGATGCAATCACTTGCCCTAAACTATTAGTTCCATCAAAGCTGTTACCATAAATGGTTCTTGCAGTTGCTAACTTAGTTGCAGTAGCAGCGTTACCAGCCAAACTTGCAGTAATGGTTCCGGCAGAGAAATTACCAGTACCATCTCTTGCAACAATGGCATTTGCTGTGTTGCTATAAGTGGCAGTCGTTGCGGTATTCAATACTTTCCCCCCTGTAGAGATCGTTGCTAAATTACCATCCGTAATCCCTGCATTTCCAGATAGATTGCTATTTGTTAATCCAGAAATATTGTTAACAGATGCAGTAATTGTTTTATTAGTTAAAGTCTCCGTGCCATCTAAAGTAACTAATGTACCTGTTGTAGGCAAAGTTAGCGTAGAGGCCCCTGTCGTTTTTAATGTAATTGCAGATGCATTTGAAGCGGTAGTACCAGTGGTAGTAAATGCAGCTCCAGTTGACATGTTCCCCCCTAATGTAATGGTATTACTATTGGCAACTCCTGTACCACCATTTGCTGGAGCAATGATTCCAGAGATTTGTCCTGAAGTGATTGAACCTCCTGATATATCACTTAAAGTAGCTAATGTACCACTAGTAGGTAATGTAACATTCGTTGCCCCTGTTGAAGTAAATGTAATGTTATTGGCGCCACTAGTAGTTAAATTTCCACCTAGCGTAATTGTCTTTCCTGTATTGTCAACTCCAGTACCACCATTGGCACCAGGCAATACACCTGATACTGAACTTGCAGAAATATTTCCAATGGCTCTAGTCACAAACTGTGTATTCGCAATGGTTTCATCATTTGAACTTACAATTGCTGTAGGCACTTTTGGAGCACCAGTAAATGTGGGGCTAACTGATCTAACAACATCTCCTGTACCAGTAGTGGCAATTTCTTCAACAATGCCATTACCCACAGAAAGCCTACCCAATATTTTTCCAGAAGTTACGTTTTGAATTTTTGCATAAGTCACATTGCTATTCAAAATTTTACTAGTTGTTATTTTATCTGATCCTATTGTTGTATTTCCAGTATTATCAATCGTTACATCACCAGTCATATCCACAATGGAAGCAATATTACTTGCATCCCCCACAATAATTTTACCACTAGACATAGCAGAACCAACAGGTGAAACACCAGTTATAGTAGTATTGGCAACATTCGTAACTCTACCTTTTGCGTCAACAGTAATGGAAGGCACCTGAGTGGCAGAACCATAAGTTCCAGCAGTAACACCACTATTGGAAAGTGTTGTAGCAAAACTACCATTACCAGAACCTGTCACATCACCTGTTAAAATAATTGTTTGATCACCTGTATTGGTGCCACTTATTGATGCAGTATTATTTACAGTTAAAGTTTTAGAAATAGTGCCACCCGCAATGGAAAAACCTGTTGCTAATGAACTAGGAGATACCCCGTTGATAGTTTTATTCGTTAACTGCTCTGTACCAGCTAATGTTGCTAAAGTACCAGTGGTTGGTAAAATCAAATCAGTTGCAGCAGTAGTTTTAAGCGTAATATCAGATGCATTTAAGCCCGTTGTACCTGTTGTGGTTAAAGCACCTCCTGTACTCACATTTCCTCCAAGTGTAATTGTTTTTCCAGTATTATTAATACCAGTTCCACCATTCGCGCCCAAAACAACACCTGTTACATTCGTTGAAGTACCCAATAGATCTGCAGTGATAATGCCTGCGCTAAAATTACCACTACCATCTCTCTTAACTATGGCATTGTTTGTATTATTTGAAGTGGCTGCATTGGCTAATAGTTCAGCTGTATGAATCGTAGAAGAACTGGAACCACCTACGCTATTCACAGTTGGAGCATCAGCCGTTCCGCCTAAATCATTCGCTAATTTTAATTTTCCCTTGGTTGTTGTGGTTGCATCAGGCGTCGTACTATTGGTAATGCTTGCTGCAACAAAGGCAGTTGTAGCTAACTGCGTAGAAATGTCTCCAGTTGTAGCAGTTGGCGCTGTTGGAATACCTGTTAATGTAGGTGAAGCTAATGGTGCCTTCAAATCCAACCTAGCATCCGCAGCAGTCTTGTTATAGTAACTAGATAACATCGACGCTGTATCCAAATAATTTACTTTTAAATCAAATCTGGCGTCCGCCGCAGTCTTATTATAATACTTAGCTAACATAGTTGCTGTATCTAAAATATTCACTTTAGTATTGATGGAAGCTTCAGTGTTTGATCTAATTGCATATGGAGATAACATGGTAGCAGTATCTGAAACATTTAATTTAAGGCCTGCTGTATTGGAAACATTTGCCGCTAAAGCATAGGGAGATAACATCGACGCCGTATCCGAATAATTTACTTTTAAATTCAAACGCGCATCCGTCGCGGTTTTGTTATAATAACTACTCAATATCGTAGCCGTGTCTGAAAAATTTACTTTCAAATTCAATCTAGCATCAGCTGCAGTCTTGTTATAATAACCACTCAACATAGAAGCAGTATCTGAAACATTTAATTTAAGGCCAGCCGTATTTGTAACATTAGCTGCTAAAGCATAGGGTGATAACATCGACGCCGTATCAGAATAATTTACTTTTAAATTTAAACGCGCATCTGATCCAGTCTTGTTATAATAACTACTCAACATCGTAGCCGTATCAGAATAATTTACTTTAGTATTGATGGAAGCTTCTGTATTTGACTTAATCGCATATGTAGAAAGCATTGACGCCGTATCAGAATAATTTACTTTTAAATTCAAACGCGCGTCTGATCCAGTCTTGTTATAATAACTACTTAACATCGTAGCGGTATCCGAAACATTTAATTTAAGGCCAGCCGTATTTGTAACATTAGCTGCTAAAGCATAGGGAGATAACATCGACGCTGTATCCGAATAATTTACTTTTAAATTCAAACGAGCGTCTGATGCAGTCTTGTTATAATAACTACTCAACATCGTAGCAGTGTCTGCTATATTTACTTTAGTATTAATTGAATTTTCAGTGTTTGATTTAATTGCATACGGAGACAACATAGCAGCGGAATCAGCAATGTTTACTTTCAAATTTAATCTAGCATCAGCAGCAGTCTTGTTATAATAATTAGATAGCATAGATGTAGTATCTGACACATTCAATTTAAGACCAGCCGTGTTTGAAACATTTGCTGCTAAAGCATAGGGAGACAACATAGCAGCAGTATCAGAATATTTAACCCCCGAAATGGTTTGTAAATAAGGGGCAATAATACCTGGGATTTGAGCGGAATCTAATTTATGATTGATCCTGTCTGATAATGAAACAGTATCGGTTCCAATCCTATTTGTTACATATTGTGTAGTAGCCAGCGTACCAGTAGTAGGCAAAGTTAAATCACTTGCTCCTGTCGTAGTAAAACTTAAATCACCTACACCTTTAAAATATAAATTTTTTGTAGTACTAATTGTGTTAGTACCATTATTAACTCCCGTACCCCCTTTTGCACTTGCAACAATGGCACTGATAGAAACTGCTGAATCTGCGATGGTAGAACGTGAAGCAAAAAGCGCATATGGAACAGACCAAAGTTGAGAAGTACCCATATCCACATATTCTGTAGTAGGACTCCAACCTGGTGTTGGCACCGTTGGTTCAATGGCAATTTTGATATTAACAAAATGATATGCTTCACTCCAATTAATGAAAGCTAGTCCCGCCGCACCAGACGTTCTTGTACCCTTACCTATCACAATTGTAAAAATGCCATCATCTGTAGACATCACCTTAAAAGACTCGGCATATACAGAAGTACCGGTTGCAGATGTTTTTAAAATATTCACTTTGGCATAAATATTTCTACCCGCAGCCGCATTTCCATTAGCATCTCTTGCAACAGCTTGAAATAATATACCATCAGGGGTAACTTGTGAAATTGAAACCAAAGAAATAAATACAAAAATTAAGGAAAGTAAAAATTTGGAACTTGGAAACATACTTTAATATTAAATAGATGTCTTAATAATGTTTAAAAATGATAGCATTCAACGAACTTTTAACTAAAATTTCTTTTTAGAATAATTTTACTTGCTTCTTTATGCCCAGAAAGCAAATCATTAAATTCATCATTTGATCTAAAACCACATAACTCAATAATTGATTGCACTGATAAATCTGCATTTAAGGGATTGGTAAATTCTTCCCAGAAATGTCTAAAACGATGCATTTCACATAAGGTTGTAAAATTCAAAGCATAATGAGTTTGTAGAATGTGCTCTAGTTCAGGCTCACTTATATTAAGAATTTGCAATATATTACTTAGGCTTGCTGACTTGTTTAAGTAATATTTATTAACAAAGAAATGATGGTCAAAAATGACTTTATTTCTTTTAGCCTTATTTCCAAATTTCTTAATGAAGTAATAATTTATTCTGTAGATTAAATTCATATTGAGTTTTGCTTAGTACGGAAAACAGAAGCAAGATTGATTAAATAAAATCAAGTAACAAATAGACAAAGAAACATGCCCATATTTGATGATAATTAATATGAAACTTTGATTTATAATACTTTATATATATAGATATACTTAATTTAAAACATAAAAAAGGCGAAATAAATCGCCGTTTGATAAAATTATGTGGCTATTCTAAACTGCTACCGCATCTACTATATCTGAAGGATTACCTCCATGAAATTTCTTGAATGGTTTGTATAAATGTTGACGAGAGGAGAAGCCAGCTTCTTTAGCTAAAGCATCAATTGTAAAATTGAGATATTTAGGATTGTGTATGATATCAATAAAATAATCCACTCTATTTTTATTTACCAAATCATTAAACGTCATTGAGTATTTGTAATAAATAAACTTATACAAATCATTCGAACTTATGTTTAAAATTTTTGCCAAATTCTCTAATGAAGCATCATTATTAGTAAAATATAACTTAGTGTAAAATTCATGTATAAATTCCAATTCACTAATTGCATATTCGGAATCCCTTTTAAAACTATCCCCAAAAGAAATTTTGAGTGCAGACCTATTTAAAAAGCTTGGTCTATAATAGATTAAAAGAAGTGCATATGAAAATGTAACAATATTAACATAGTAAGAAAAATTAGGATGAATTTTATATACATTAAAAGGGATATAAAAAAAAGCAACCATCAAACATAATCCCATAAAAAAACTAGTCCACTTTTTAATTTTATCAAAATAGATATTATTAAAATTATAACGTTTAATAATACTATAGCAGTAATAGAATAGAAATCCCACGAAACTATATACGATTATAAAACGCAGTGCTTTAAAGAAAAAAGGAAGTTTTAAGTCCTGATCTCTAAGTAAGAATAGAGATCTTTTGTTCATGATGGCAAATTCTTCAGGAATTTTTTGACTTAAATACAAAAAATATAAAATGGAAGAGAAAGCAACAGCAGTTATTAAATATACCCACTTAATTGTTTTAGGGAAATATAAAATGGCAAAAATATTTAAAATACAGACAACTGAAATAGCTTTAAAAATTGCATAATAGTATAAATAGAAAGAGGTGTCGGTTTCAAGAAATCTAAATAAAGAGCCCATACCTACAACGGAAACAAATGCAGATAAATACAATTTTAATAATAAGGGGCGCCTGAACTTGATAAGTAGATCAATCAATACAATGATTGCAAATAAAAATATTGAAAAATAAAAATTCTTAATTAAATCCATATTTTATTTTTGAAATCCCTCCAACTTAAGAAAACCTTAATATAAAATTAAGTGTTTTAGAAATAAGTCTATATATATAGATATTGTTAATTTGATATGATAAAAAAATACTCGTATTTGGAACTTGTTCCTAATAGTTTAACCCTCAACTGTGCTGAATTCACTTCACTTATCTCATAAACACTTGTCACTTTGGTTCCAGTAGAACTGACAGAAGTATGAGACAATTCATCAATTTTAGCGATTTCCCAAACACCACTAAATCCATCGCTATCAGTATAAGCGCCATTGAATGAAAATGTTTTAGTATACTTTTTTTGATTAGTAGTTAAGGCGAATGCTTTTCC
>Ga0228701_1000758_pt1 | contig 24524 bp, 22 predicted proteins | sample McNCre117_Aug_MG_2_FD_178017 | JGI IMG/M metagenome (GOLD analysis project Ga0228701, IMG submission 178017) | Freshwater microbial communities from McNutts Creek, Athens, Georgia, United States - 11-17_Aug_MG | ecosystem: Environmental > Aquatic > Freshwater > Creek | place: USA: Georgia...
TGTTTTCAATCAAGACGGCATCGCTCAAGCGTGAAGGGGCCACCATGTTTTGCACCCAGGTTTGGGCCATGGCACGCACGCCTTGTTGTTGGGCAATGTCGAGCAAGGCTTGGCGTTTTTGCACTTCGGCTTCGCCTGCGGCGCCAACTTCTTTGGCTTGGTAGCCCGTGCCCAACAGTGCCAAACGCAACACGCGCTCGGGCGCCAAGCGCATCACCTCTAAAGCCACGCGACCGCCCATGGAATGACCCGCGATGTGGAACTGCGGCGGTGCAGTCGCCAAAATTTGCTGTGCCATCGCTACCAAAGAATCGGCGTCGCCGTGCGACACGACCTTGCAAGGCATGTGGGCTGACAGCGCGGGTGCTACGGGCCCCCACGAGCTGTGGTCGCACATCAAACCGGGCACAAGAATCAAGGTGGGGTGTGTCATGGATGGGTCTTTGCTACAAAGAGACTGACTCAAATGTCTTTTTTTGCCTTGTGAACTTGTGCGTACAAGTCAGAGAGGTCGCGGTGGATCGTTCTCCAGACAATTTCAAAATCCACTTTGAAGTAACCGTGTGCAACTGCATTGCGCAACTGGTAGGCAGAAGCCAAGGGCAACTCAGGATGCAGGGCCACAAATTCGGGAAAGCGCTTTTCGATGTTGTTGCTGGCTTCACCAATGATTTCGAAGTTGCGAATCACAGCGTCTTGAACCAACCTGTTGCCAAGGAAGGCTACTTCGTCCATGTCCGAAATGTATTCTTCGATACGTTCGATCGCCTCAAGAATGTGCGCCAAATAATCGACCAGGCGCTGAGGGTCGCGCGTCATACGGGGCGAGCTTCAGCAATGACTTTGGCACGGAAAGACTCTGGCAAGGCATTGGGTGTCAACACATCGACAGGCACCCCCAGCAGTTGCAGGAGTTCGTGGCGAATTGCGCCAATATCGAACAACGTGGTGTCTGGCGTGGGGTCGATCAAGATGTCCAGATCACTCCCCTCTCGGTCATCCCCATACAGCGCAGAACCGAAAACACGGGCGTTGCACGCGCGATGACGCTCAACCACAGAGCGGATCGCTGCTCGGTTTTCTTGCAGTGCAATGGACGGTTTCATGGGCGCTTCTGGAGTAGAAAACTGAGTGAATCATACAGTCGTGACGAAAAAATACCATGCACAACCCCCGACCCTTCCAACCCCTTTTTAATGCGAAGTAGTCAGCACTTCTTTGAGCCTCTCAGCTGTCTCTATCAAATCGTATTTTTCAACTCGCACTTCATTGCTGTTGAGATCGGTCTGGACTCTTCGCAAAAACTCTTCAAAGTCTTCGTTAATTTCGCAAAGCTTGTTGATTGCTTCCCAATCTAGCTCACGCTCTTTGGCTTGATACAGGACTGCTGTGGAGTCAGGATCATTCAAGTCAATTTCGATGACTCCGATGCCAAACGAATTAGAGAGGCGTTGCAGTTCCGAGCGAAAGTCTAGGTCGGCAGAAATTCTGGATGCGCAGAGATACCCGGCATTTGCCCATGAAGAATTAGAGACTGCCTGAAAAAAAGACTCCCGCAGGTTCTGAAATGTGAGCTCACGTTTCAGTTCGAACGAGTACAGCCGCACCTTGGGTGCTCCCAAGGCCTTGCTGAGATCTCGTGCTGCAGGACTCAAGTCTGGAAAGAAGCAACCCACCATGTCAGGATGAGTCCATTGTGCGTACGAGGACTTGCTGCTTTTTGAATGGTTGATGGTCTTGCAGTAAGCCTGGAAATCGTAAAAGGCAAAGTAGGCCATCAGAGGATGCAGCTGCTTTTCCAGAAGTGGTTTTTGCTTCAAGTGCTTGGCTTCATCTGGAAGTTCCTCAGTCAATGCAATGTCGATAGACGACCCCATCGATTGAAGATAAAACCGTTTCGGTCGATTCCCAATGCTCGCAAACTTTGACTGTTTGCCTGATTTGCAAGCCATATACAGCTGAGCACCCAGCGTGTGAAGAGGTGTTTTGCCATTGGAGTTCAGTTGGGCAACATAACCTGCTTGCAAGGCGCGCTGCCATATCTCTTCAACGGTCAGCGCCTTGGTTTGTTCGGCGAGGACTTTTTCTGCCAACTGCAAAAACGTCAGGCTCATGACCGTTCCTTCTTCAAGGTTGAAACTCTCAACTGAGTTTTTTCATCAGCAAGGCGTTGACTTGGGCCGGATTGGCCTTGCCCTTGCTGGCCTTCATGATCGGGCCTACCAGGCCGTTGAGCGCCTTGGCATTGCCAGCCTTGAACTCTTCCACGTTCTTAGGGTTGGCGGCCAGCACCTCGTCGATGATTTTTTCTAGCTCGCCGGTGTCGTTCATCTGTTTGAGGCCTTTGGCTTCGATGATGGCGTCTACACGCGCGGGGTCAGCAGCGCCTTGTGCATTCGCGTCGTCAGTCCACAACACCTCAAACACCTGCTTGGCAGAGTTGTTGTTGATCGTGTTGTCTTGAATGCGAGAGATCAACGCACCGAGCTGCGCAGCGCTGACGGGGATGGTGTCAAACGTCACCTCGCCGCTGTTCAAGCGACGCGACACCTCGCCCATGATCCAGTTGCTGGCCAGTTTGGGTTGGCCGCAGGCTTTGGCCGTGGCTTCAAAGTACGCGGCAACTGCCTTGCTTTGAGTCAACTGCGTGGCATCGTATTCAGGCAACGCGTAGTCTTTGACGAAACGCTCGGCCATGACGCGTGGCAGTTCGGCCATGTCGCTTTTCACACGCTCGACCCAATCGCGACTAATCACCAACGGGGGCAGGTCGGGATCGGGGAAGTAGCGGTAGTCGGCGGCGTCTTCTTTGGTGCGCATGGCGCGGGTTTCGCCGGTGTCGGGGTCGAATAGCACGGTGGCTTGTTCGATGGCGTGGCCGTCTTCAATTTGGTCGATTTGCCAGCGCACCTCGAAGTCGATGGCTTGTTGCATGAACTTGAAGCTGTTCAAGTTTTTGATTTCGCGACGCGTGCCCAGCTCGCCGCCGGGCTTGCGCACCGACACGTTGGCGTCGCATCGGAACGAGCCTTCTTGCATGTTGCCGTCGCAAATGCCAATCCAAGTCACGATTTTGTGCAGCTCTTTGGCATAGGCCACGGCTTCTTCGCTGGAGCGCATGTCGGGCTCGGTGACGATCTCTAACAGTGGTGTGCCTGCGCGGTTCAGGTCGATGCCGGACTGGCCAATGAAGTCTTCGTGCAGTGATTTGCCCGCATCTTCTTCAAGGTGGGCGCGCACCAAACGCACGGTTTTGTGCACCGTTTCTTTGCCTTCTTCCAAAAAGAAAGACACTTCGCCGCCTTGCACCACCGGAATTTCAAACTGGCTGATCTGGTAGCCCTTGGGCAGGTCAGGGTAGAAGTAGTTTTTGCGCGCAAAGATGCTGCGCTCGGCGATGTGCGAGTTGACAGCCAAGCCGAACTCGATGGCCCGCTCGACCGCGCCGACGTTCATCACGGGCAGCGTGCCGGGCAAGGCCATGTCCACGGCGCAGGCTTGCGTATTGGGCTCGGCGCCAAAGGCTACCGAGGCGCGGCTGAAGATCTTGCTCTGGGTGGAGAGCTGGGCATGGGTTTCAAAGCCGATGACGACTTCGTAGCCTTGAACTAATTTGGGTGCTGACATTTAAACGCCCTCCGGCTTGGCGTTATGGAAATCGGTGTTCAGTTGGTACTGGTGCGCTACGTTCAGCAAACGTGCTTCTTGCAAATAGTTGCCAATCAGTTGCATGCCCACGGGGAGGCGACCTTCGCCAAAACCCACTGGCATGCTCATGCCGGGCAAGCCAGCCAGTGAGGCTGGCAGGGTGAAGATGTCAGCCAAGTAGTCGGCCAACGGATCGCTGGCGTTGTTGCCCAGCTTCCAAGCGACAGTGGGAGCGACGGGACCAGCGATGACATCGCACTCGGCAAAGGCGCGTTGAAAGTCGTCTGCAATCATGCGGCGAATTTTTTGCGCTTGCAGGTAGTAGGCGTCGTAGTAGCCGTGGCTCAGCACATAGGCGCCTGTCATGATGCGGCGCTTGACCTCTTCGCCAAAGCCTTCGGCGCGGGTTTTTTTGTACATGCTCACGAGATCGGTGTACGCTGAAGCGCGATGGCCAAACTTCACGCCATCAAAGCGGCTCAGGTTCGAGCTGGCTTCGGCGGGCGCAATGATGTAGTACACCGGAATGGCCAACTCGGTGCGCGGCAAGGTGATGGGCACGAGCTTGGCACCTTGGGCTTCGAGCACTTTGAGCGCTGCGTCAATCGCGGTGCGCACATCGGCGGCTAAACCATCGCCAAAAAACTCTTTGGGAATGCCAATGCGCAGGCCTGCCAAGCTGTCGCCCAGCTTGGCAGAGAAATTTTCAGCAGGCATATCGAGCGACGTGGAATCGCGGTCGAGGTCCGCACCGCACATGGCACTCAATAACAAGGCGCAGTCTTCCGCGCTGCGGGCCATGGGGCCGGCTTGGTCGAGGCTGGAGGCGTAGGCAATCATGCCGTAACGGCTGGCGCGGCCATACGTGGGTTTGATGCCGGTGATGCCGCAAAAGCTGGCGGGTTGGCGAATCGAGCCGCCCGTGTCCGTGCCCGTGGCGGCGGGTGCCAAACGCGCTGCCACAGCGGCAGCGCTGCCGCCCGATGAGCCGCCGGGAACGTGCGTGGTGTCCCACGGGTTGGTCACCGCGCCGTAGGCGGAGTTTTCGTTGGCCGAACCCATGGCGAATTCGTCGCAGTTGACCTTGCCCAAGCTCACCATGCCAGCGCTGCTGAGTTTTTGCACCACGGTGGCGTCAAACGGCGAGCGGTAGCCGCTCAAAATTTTGGAGCCCGCCGTAGTGGCGAAGTCGCGGGTGACAAACACATCTTTGTGGGCGATGGGCACGCCCTCTAGCGGGCCTGCTGTGCCAGCGGCGATGCGGGCATCGCTGGCTTGGGCTTGGGCCAGTGTGACTTCGCTGTCAATGTCTAAAAAGGTGTTGTGTGGGTTGCCCCCGGTGCGGGCCAAAAAGGCGGTGGCCACCTCGACTGCGCTGACTTGTTTGGTCTGGAGTGCGTGGGCCAGTTCAGCCACGCCCATGTTGTGCAGAGTTGTCATTTTTGGCCTCACTCGATCACTTTAGGGACCAAAAACAGACCGCGCTCTACCGCAGGGGCGCTGCGTTGGTTGAGGTCACGTTGATTCGGTTCGCTGGCCACGTCGGGGCGCAGGCGCAACTCGATGTGCGAGCCAGGCATGGCATCCACCGGATGGGCCATGGGCACCACACCGGTGGTATCGACGGCACGGATTTGCTCGACGATGCCAAAAAAGTCGTTGATTTTGCTGAGCATGCGGGCCTGTTCCTCAGGTTGCAACTCAAGCCGGGCCAAATTGGCGATGCGGCTGATATCTTGGGGTGTCAGTGACATACGGCGAAGGATCAATAAAGGGTCAAAAACCCGTGATTTACGGGCGATGCGGTATTATCCCGCCTTTGTGCTCGCGCCCGCGACCACCCAGCAATATGGTGCTTTGGTGATTTCATCAGAGCCAGAGAGGACAGAGATGTTTGGATCTTTTCGTCGGTATTTCTCCACCGACTTGGCGATTGACTTAGGTACAGCCAACACCCTGATTTATGTGCGCGACAAAGGCATCGTTTTGGACGAGCCTTCTGTGGTGTCAATTCGCCACGAGGGCGGCCCCCAAGGCAAGAAAACCATTCAAGCCGTAGGCCATGAAGCCAAGGCCATGTTGGGCAAGGTGCCTGGCAACATCGAAGCCATTCGCCCGATGAAAGACGGCGTGATTGCCGACTTCACTGTCACCGAGCAAATGCTCAAGCAGTTCATCAAGATGGTGCATCCCCGCTCGGTGTTAAAGCCCAGCCCCCGCATCATCATTTGCGTGCCTTGTGGCTCGACCCAGGTGGAGCGTCGCGCGATTCGCGAATCGGCCTTGGGTGCTGGCGCCTCTGAGGTGTACCTGATTGAAGAGCCCATGGCCGCTGCGATTGGTGCAGGCCTGCCCGTGTCAGATGCGTCGGGCTCCATGGTGGTCGACATCGGTGGCGGTACCACCGAAGTGGGCGTGATCTCCTTGGGTGGCATGGTCTACAAAGGCAGCGTGCGCGTCGGTGGCGACAAGTTTGACGAAGCCATCATCAACTACATCCGTCGCAACTACGGCATGTTGATCGGTGAGCCCACCGCTGAAGCGATCAAGAAAAAAATTGGTTCTGCCTTCCCTGGCTCTGAAGTCAAGGAAATGGAAGTCAAGGGCCGCAACCTGTCTGAAGGCGTGCCACGTTCGTTCACGATTTCGTCGAACGAAATTTTGGAAGCCTTGACCGACCCTCTGAACAACATCGTCTCTGCCGTGAAAAACGCGCTGGAGCAAACCCCCCCCGAATTGGGCGCAGACATTGCCGAGCGCGGCATGATGCTCACCGGCGGTGGTGCTTTGTTGCGTGACCTCGACCGCTTGTTGGCCGAAGAAACAGGCTTGCCTGTGTTGGTGGCCGAAGACCCGCTGACTTGCGTGGTGCGCGGTTGTGGCTTGGCGCTTGAGCGCATGGAGCGCTTGGGCTCGATCTTCACGAGCGAATAAGCACGTGCCACTCGGCACCCTTGACAGATCCCCCCCGGCCTTTTTCAAGCAAGGCCCTTCGGCTGTTTCTAAATTACTCCTCTTCAGCGCCTTGTCGGTGCTGTTGATGGTGGCCGATGTGCGCTTTGGGGTGACCCAGCCCTTGCGCTCCGTTTTGTCCGTGTTTTTGTACCCTGTGCAATGGCTGGCCATGCGCCCTCAGGTCTTGGCCGAATCCAGCAGTGATTACTTTGAAACGCGCGATACTGCGCAAGCTGCTGAACGTGTGTTGCGTCAGCAACTGTTGGTGCAAGCCAAGCGTTCTGGTCAGGTGGAGCAGTTGGCGCTTGAGAACCGCCAGCTGCGAGAACTGTTGGGCTTGCGTGACCGCCTCGATAGCAGCGGCTTTGTGGCAGAGGTGCTGTATGACGCCGCTGACCCTTACACCCGCAAACTCATCATCGACAAAGGGTTGACCCAGGGCGTGAAGGCCAGTGCGCCTGTGATGGATGAATTCGGCATCTTGGGTCAGGTGACCCAAGTGTTGCCGCTGGTCAGCGAGGTGACCTTGGTGACCGATCGCGAACACTCGATCCCGGTGCTCAACACCCGTACCGGCGCGCGTGGTGTGGCGTACGGTGAGTCGGGCGGTGCGCCGTTGTTGGAGCTGCGCTTTATGGCCACCAACGCGGACATTGAAGTGGGTGATTTGTTATCGACCAGCGGCGTGGATGGTATTTATCCACCCGGCGTACCGGTGGCCAAAGTGACCAAAGTCGAGCGTCGGGCCGAAACTGCGTTTGCCCGCATCTTGTGCGAACCCTTGGGTCATGTGCAAGGGGCCCGCCATGTGATGGTGTTGACCCCGCTCAATGAGCACACGCCACCTCGCCCACAAATTGAAAAACCACAACCGATGGCCAATGCGAAGGGAGGCCGCCGATGATCATGCCGCGCGGCCATCAGCTGTTGCTGCCGGCCAATCCTTTGTTTGTGGCCTTCACCTTGGTGATGGCCTTGTTGATCAACATGCTGGTCAACATCAGTCTGGTGGGCAATGCCGCATGGATGCCTGATTTCTTGGCCTTGGTGTTGGTGTTTTGGTGTGTACATCAGCCACGCATTGTGGGCATTGGCATCGCTTTCTTTTTAGGCGTGGCCACCGATGTGCATCAATCGGCCTTGCTGGGCCAGCATGCGCTGAGTTACACGGCACTGGGTTTTCTGGCGGCTGTCATTGAACGCCGTTTGTTGTGGTTCACGGTGCCGTCGCAAGCCATGCAGGTGTTGCCGTTGTTCTTGGCCGCCCATGCGATGGAGTTGGTGGTGCGCATGATGTCCGGCGCCTTGTTTCCGGGCTGGACGATCTTCTTGGCACCTGTGCTCGAAGCCGTGTTGTGGCCCGTGATGAGCGTGATTTTGTTGGCGCCGCAACGCCGTGCCCCTGATCCTGACGCAACACGTCCGCTATGAGGATCATTCGCAACATTGAGGGCGACCTGCGCCGTTTCAGGGCGCGTGTGGTGGTGGTGACGGGTGCGATTTTGATCGCCTTTGGTCTGCTGTCCATTCGCTTGTTCTATTTGCAAGTGATCCGCTACGACGACCTCAACGCCCAAGCTGAAAACAACCGCACCGCCATCGTGCCCATCGTGCCCAACCGTGGCGTGATCATGGACCGCAACGGCATTGTGCTGGCCACCAACTATTCGGCCTACACCTTGGAGATCACCGCCTCTAAAGTGGTGGCGCCCCTGGATGAGGTGATCGAGCAACTGGCCGGGGTGATCGAGATTCAAAACCGCGATCGCCGCCGCTTTAAAAAATTGCTCAGCGAATCCAAGAGCTTTGAATCGGTGCCGATCCGTACCCGTTTGACCGACGAAGAAGTGGCGCGTTTTGCTGCCCAGCGTTACCGTTTTCCAGGCGTCGATATTCGTGCCCGCTTGTTTCGCAACTACCCCTACAACCAGCTGGCCAGCCATGTGATTGGGTACATCGGGCGCATCAACACCGCCGAAAAAGCCAAGATCGAAGAGTCGGACGATGCGGGCAATTACCGCGGCACCGACTACATCGGCAAGCTGGGCGTGGAGCAGAGCTACGAAGCCCAATTGCACGGCATCACCGGGGTTCAGGAAATGGAAACCTCGGCGGGTGGGCGCGCCGTGCGCCGCCTCAACAGCAGCCAAGCCGTGCCGGGCAATAGCGTGGTGCTGTCAATCGACATCAAGCTGCAAAAACTGGTTGAAGATTTGTACGGCAAGCGCCGTGGCGCCATGGTGGCGCTGGATCCTAAAACCGGTGAAATTTTGGCGTTTGTGAGCAAGCCCACGTTTGATCCCAATTTGTTTGTGGACGGCATCGATTCCGAAAACTGGCAAGCGCTCAACGAGTCTTTGGACAAGCCTTTGTTGAACCGTGCGCTGCGCGGTACCTATCCTCCTGGCTCCACCTACAAGCCCTTCATGGCCCTGGCGGCATTGCAAACGGGCAAGCGCTCCGAGAAAACCTTGATTCCTGACCCGGGCTACTTTCAGTTTGGCAACCACCGCTTCCGCGATGACAAGGAGGGTGGTCACGGTATGGTGGACATGTACAAATCGATCGTTGAGTCCTGCGACACCTACTACTACACCCTGGCGCGTGACATGGGCGTGGACTTGATGCATGACCAAATGAAGCCGTTGGGTTTTGGTCAGATCACGGGCATTGACATCATGGGTGAGTCGCGTGGTGTGTTGCCCTCGACCGAGTGGAAGCGGACCACCTATAAAAAGCCAGAGCAGCAGCGCTGGTATTCGGGCGAAACCATTTCGCTGGGCATTGGCCAGGGCTACAACAGCTTCACCATGTTGCAAATTGCGCATGCCACCGGCACGGTGGCCAACAACGGCTTGAAGATGAAGCCGCATTTGGTGCGAGAAGTGCTTGATGTTGAAACCAAGGTATCGACCCCCGTGGCCAAAGAGCCTGTGGGACAACTGCCGTTGACGCCAGAAAATTTGGACATCATCAAAAAAGGCATGATTGGCGTGAACATCGAGGGCACCTCGGCCTCAAGCTTCGTCGGCGCACAGTACGTGAGTGCTGGTAAAACAGGAACGGCGCAGGTCTACACCGTCAAGCAAAACGAAAAATACAACGCCTCCAGCATTGATGAGCGCATGCGCGACCATGCCTTGTTTGTAGCCTTTGCCCCGGCGGATGATCCCAAAGTGGCCTTGGCCATGGTGGTGGAAAACGCTGGCTTTGGGGCGCAAAACGCTGCGCCGATTGCGCGCCGGGTATTTGACTTTGTGCTCCTGGGGCAGTACCCCTCCGAAGAAGACATTGAGGCCGTTCAAAAAGGCCAAGCCACACGCCCGATCGGCAAGCCACGTGCCGTGGCCAATGTGCCCTGGCCACCGAAAGCGGCCGAACTGGCGAGCGAAGAGCCTGTGGTTGCCGCCTCAGCGGCTGAGCGGGCTGCACTCGCAGCGGCCAAGGCAGCGTCAGCCCCTGGCGCTGCGGGGACTCAAAAACCTGCCACCAGAGCCGCCCGATAAACCGGCTCGCTCAATTGGCGCACAAGTCATGCCTTGTGCCACTTGTGGTGCTTTAACGTAGGAATGCGTCGTAGCTGGTCTTGCCAATCAAGGCCGTCACCACCACGATGAACATGCCGCGCACAAAGCCGGCGCCATGCTTGAGCGCCATGCGTGTGCCCAGCAAGCTGCCTGCCACATTGGCCAAGGCCAACGGTAAGGCCAGGTGCCACCACACATGGCCTTTCAGGCCAAACAGCACCAAGGCAGCGGCATTACTGGAGAGGTTGAGCAGCTTGGCAGCCACCGACGCATTCAAAAAGTCGTAGCCCAACCAGCGCACCAGCAAAAACACAAAAAAACTGCCCGTGCCCGGGCCAAAAAAGCCGTCGTAAAAACCAATCGTCACGCCCACGGTGCAAGCAGCCCACAACTCGGCACGCCCTTCAAAACGCGGCACATGCTCGCGGCCCATGTCTTTGCGCATCAAGGTGTAGCCCAGCACCGCCATCAACACAAAGGGTAAGGCGCGGCGTAAGAAGTCGGGCGAAATTTGCGTCACCAGCCAGGCGCCAATGAACGCACCCATCATGGCCACGGCCGCTGCGGGCAGCATGACGCGCCATTGAACCTGTACGCGCCGGCTGTATTGCCAGGCTGCAAAGCTGGTACCCCACACCGAGGCGCTCTTGTTGGTGCCGAATAAAGTCGCAGGCGGCGCGCTGGGATAGACCGCGAACAACGCCGGCAAGAAGATCAAGCCACCGCCACCCACAATCGAATCCACAAAACCTGCCAAGGCAGAGGCAAGGGTGACGATCAAAAGTTCCATGCAGCGATTGTCGCGGGCATTGCGGCCAGAAAAAGCAAAAGGCACCGGGTTGTACGCCGGTGCCTTTTCCTGTGTGTTCTTCTTTTCGAAGAACTTTTTGTCTGTCTCCTCGGACCCTCGTTGGAACAGCCCGTAGGCCGTTGCGAGTGAAGCCACTGTAAGCGGCGCCCAGTCTGGGTTTGCCTAGGATTTTCCCTTGCGGGCTAACCCGGTGCGTTTTGTCAACCGTCAGTCGTTCTGGGCTTCGTGGGCCAGCCACTGCGCGGCCTTCTCGGCCATCATCAAGGTGGGGCTGTTGGTGTTGCCACTGGTGATGGTGGGCATCACGCTGGCATCGACCACGCGCAAGCCACGCACCACGCCGCCACGTCCGTCGCGCACGCGCAACTGCGTGTCGACCACGGCCAGTGGGTCATCCACTCGGCCCATGCGCGCAGTGCCGACGGGGTGGAAGATGGTGGTGGCAATGTCGCCCGCCAAACGCGCCAGGTCGTCGTCGCTTTGGTATTGCACGCCGGGCTTCCATTCTTCGGGCTGGTACTTGGCCAGCGCAGGCTGGGCGGCAATGCGACGCGTCACGCGCAGCGAGTCGGCTGCCACTTGGCGGTCTTCGGCGGTGCTGAGGTAATTCGGCGCAATCTGGGGCGCGTCTGCAAAGTGCGGGCTGGTGATGCTCACCGCGCCGCGGCTGGTGGGGTTCAAGTTACACACGCTGGCGGTGAATGCGGGGAAGTTGTGCAAGGGTTCACCAAACGCATCCAGGCTCAAGGGTTGCACGTGGTACTCAATGTTCGGATACGGTTGATCAGGGCTGCTGCGTGTGAACGCACCCAGCTGCGAGGGCGCCATGCTCATGGGCCCGCTGCGCTTGAACGCGTACTCCATGCCGATCTTGGCCTTGCCCCACCAGCTGTTGGCCAAGGTGTTGAGCGTGGTGACGTTTTGGACTTTGAAGACCGAGCGGATTTGCAAATGGTCTTGCAGGTTGGCACCCACGCCCGGCAGGTCGATGACGGGTTCAATGCCATGCTGTTTGAGCAAGCCGGCGGGGCCCAAGCCCGAGAGTTGCAAGATTTGCGGTGTGCCAATGGCACCTGCACTCAGCACCACCGCATGTTTGGCGGTGGCGGTGATCAGGCCGTGCGAGGTGGCGACTTCCACGCCGGTGCAGCGTTGTTGGCCGTTCGCATCGGTGCTCATGACCAGCTTGGCCACTTGGGCCGAAGTCCACAACTCAAAGTTGGGGCGGGCGTAACAGGTGGGGCGCAAAAAGGCTTTGGCGGTGTTCCAGCGCCAACCGCTTTTTTGGTTCACTTCAAAATAGCCCACGCCTTCGTTGCTGCCACGGTTGAAGTCCGGTGTGGCGGGAATGCCGGCTTCGACAGCCGCTTGGGCAAAAGCATCCAACACGTCCCAGCGCAGCCGCTGGCGCTCAATGCGCCACTCGCCACCGGCATTGTGGTGGCGCAAGGTTTCGCCATAAGACGTGTGATCGGCCAGCAACACCTCGCTGCGCGCGCCCTTGGCCCCGTGCAGCGCGTTGGCGCCTGCATGGTGGTCTTCGTGCAGCTTGAAGTAAGGCAAGCAGTTGTCCCAGCGCCAATTCGCGTCGCCCGTGAGCTCGGCCCAATGGTCGTAGTCGCGCGCCTGGCCACGCATGTAAATCATGCCGTTGATGCTGGAACACCCCCCCAGCACCTTGCCGCGCGGGTAGCGCAAACTGCGCCCGTTCAAGCCGGCATCGGGTGCGGTGGTGTAGAGCCAATCGGTACGTGGATTGCCAATGCAGTACAGATAGCCCACAGGAATGTGCACCCAGTGGTAATCGTCCTTGCGACCCGCTTCAATCAGCAGCACGCGCTTGCTGGCGTCAGCGCTGAGGCGGTTCGCGAGCAAGCAACCGGCAGTGCCTGCGCCAACGATGATGTAGTCAAACTGGGAATCGCTCATGGGTAATGTCTCAAAGTCTTGTGATGTTCTGAGTCGATATTAGCTTGAGCGTGCAGCGGTAGATTGGGGTGGCGTGTTGCAGCGACATTTCGGCCGCGAAGCGGACGAGGAGCAAAACATGCTGCCTCAAGCTGCCGCTGCGCGCTCAACAGCGCTACCCGAAGGCAGAAGTTACTTAGACGTTGGCATCACAAACTCAGCGCCCTTGCCAATGCTCTCAGGCCAGCGCTGCATCACGCTCTTTTGCTTGGTATAGAAACGCACGCCCTCTTCACCGTAGGCGTGCATGTCGCCAAACAGCGAGCGCTTCCAACCACCAAAACCGTGCCATGCCATCGGCACAGGAATCGGCACGTTGATGCCCACCATGCCCACTTGGATGCGGCGCGAGAACTCGCGCGCCACGTTGCCGTCGCGGGTGAAGCAGCTCACGCCGTTGCCGAATTCGTGGGCATTGATCAAGTCCACAGCTTGCCCAAAGTCGGCCACGCGAACGCAGCTCAACACGGGGCCAAAGATTTCTTCTTTGTAGATGCGCATGTCGGGGGTGACATGGTCAAACAGCGTGCCGCCCATCCAAAAGCCGTTTTGGCAGCCTTCGCCAGCTTGCGTGTTGTCAAAATTGCGGCCATCGACCAACAGGGTGGCACCTTCCTTCACGCCTTGTTCGATGTAGCCCGTGATGCGCTTGTGCGCCACATCGGTAACGATGGGGCCCATTTCGGCGGCGAGGTTGGTGCCGTTCAAGACCTTCAAGGTTTTGGTGCGTTCAACAAGCAAGGGCATGAGGCGCTCGGCCACATCGCCGACCAACACGGCCACGCTGATGGCCATGCAACGCTCGCCCGCAGAGCCGTAAGCGGCACCAATCAAAGCGTCCACCGCTTGGTCGATGTCGGCATCGGGCATGACCACCATGTGGTTCTTTGCGCCGCCCAAAGCTTGCACGCGCTTGCCGTGGTGGGCGCCGGTTTCATAAATGTAGTTGGCGATGGGTGTGGAGCCTACAAAGCTCACGGCCTTCACGTCGGGGTGAACCAAGAGGGCGTCGACCGCCTCTTTGTCGCCTTGCACCACGTTGAACACACCGTCGGGCAAGCCAGCTTGCTTGAGCAAGTCAGCAATGAACAGCGAGGGCGATGGGTCAATCGGGCTGGGCTTCAAGACAAAGGTGTTGCCTGCGGCAATGGCCACGGGGAACATCCAGGCCGGCACCATGACAGGGAAGTTGAACGGCGTGATGCCCGCCACCACGCCCAGGGGCTGGCGCATGGTCCAGTTGTCGATGCCGGTCGAGACTTGTTCGGTGTAGTCACCCTTGAGCAACTGGGGAATGCCGGTGGCGAACTCGACGATGTCAATGCCGCGTGTAACTTCGCCTTGGGCGTCGGTGAACACCTTGCCGTGTTCGGCGGTGATCAAGCGTGCCAAGTCGTCTTTGTGCTGGTTGAGCAACTCCAAAAACTTGAACATCACGCGTGCGCGGCGCAGAGGGGGTGTGTCGGCCCAAGCGGGAAAGGCTTTTTCGGCGGCGGCGACGGCGGCGTTCACATCGGCCACATTGGCCAAGCTCACCTGGCCTGTGACGGCGCCTGTGGCGGGGTTGTACACGGGCTGCGTGCGGGTGCTGCTGCCTTGGGCAACGGCGCCGTTGATGTAGTGCGCGATGTGAGCGGTTTGCGTCATGGGGTGTCTCGTTGTGTGGAAAAAGATGATGCAGTGTAGGCAGGGCGGATGCACGAAACAAGCGCCAAACCTTGAATTGATTGTTCAAAATAGTGAACAATCAAGCCATGAATGAACAAAAAATCAGTGAACTCTGGCACCACCTGCATTGGCTGAGCGTGTTGGCGCAACAAGGCAGCTTCACGGCGGCTGCGGCGCGCTTAGGGGTGAGCAAAGCGGCCATGAGCCAACGCATGGCCGAGCTGGAGCGCGCGGCGCGCGTGCCCCTGGTGCAGCGCACCACCCGCAGCGTGCGTCTGACCGAGGCGGGTCAGCGTTTGGTGGACGACACCCGCGCCTCGTTCGAGCAAATCGCCCAAAGTTTTTCCGAAGTGCGTGACTTGGCCGATGTGCCGCGTGGTTTGTTGCGTGTCACCGCGCCGGTGGCATTTGCGCGTCAGCAGCTGGTGCCCTTGCTGGCCGATTTTTTGAAAGACCATCCCGAGGTGCGCTTGGAGTTAGACATGTCGGACCGTCTCAGCACCTTGGCCAACGAGGGCTTTGATTTGGCGATTCGCCACACTGCACGTCCACCAGACACGCATGTGGCGTGGTCGCTGTGTCGTACCGAGTCGGTGTTGGTGGCCACACGGGCGTATTTGCGCCGCCGTGGCGTGCCGCAAACGCCAGAGGATTTGCAAGCGCACAACTGCCTGCATTACCCACGCTCGCACGACACACCGGCTTGGACCTTTGAGCCGCGCAAAGGCGCAGGGGCGGACCGTGTGACCGTGCCCGTGACAGGCTCGTTTGCCGCCAACAACAGCGAGGCTTTGCGCGAAGCAGCCTTGACGGGGGCGGGCATCGCTTTGTTGCCGGATTTCAGCGCCCAAGACTCGTTGCGACAAGGCAAGCTGGTGCGGGTGTTGGAAGGCTGGAAACCGGTGGGTGTGTTTGCCGAAGACATTTACGCCATCCGTCCTTACGCACCCCATGTGCCGCGCGCCGTGGCGGCCTTGGTGGAATATCTGCGCAAGGGCTTGGCGTCCGGGTTTGCGGCTTAGACGACGGCGGGGTGACGCCTACGGAACATGCCCCAACCTTCCATGTGCAAGACCTTGTCGCCATGTTGGTTGAACATGTTCCATTCGGTGCGCACCAAGCCCACATCCGGGCGTTTGCTCATGGGCCGTGTTTCGACGATGCTGTGCTCCAAGCGCAAGATGTCACCAGGCAAAACGGGCTTGAGCCATTTGACGTTCTCCAAGCCTGGCGACCCTAAGCTGGCCGCATGGTGCAAAAAGTTGGTCACCATCAAACGCATGGCCATGCTGCAGGTGTGCCAGCCACTGGCACACAAAGCGCCGAACACAGAGGCTTTGGCAGCCTCGTCGTCCAGGTGAAAAGGCTGGGGGTCAAACTGGCTGGCGAAGGCAATGATTTCCTCGCGTGTCGGGCTGATGGTGCCCAAGTCGCGCACATCGCCCGGATGCATGTCTTCCCAGTAGTACTTGATTTCGCGCATCACCGACCTCCCGTGACTTCAATGGTGGTACCGGTCACGTAGCTGGCCGCATCGCTGAGCAGCCAGACAATCGATTCGGCCACCTCGGCTGCCGAGCCAGCGCGTTGCATGGGAATTTGCGAGGCCAGATCGCGCGCGCGGTTGGGCAAGCCGCCGCTGGCGTGAATGTCGGTGTCGATGATGCCGGGGCGCACGCCATTGACGCGAATGCCCTCGCCCGCCACTTCTTTGGCCAAGCCCGCCGTGAAGGTGTCGATGGCGCCTTTGCTGGCGCCGTAATCTACATATTGGCCCGGTGCACCCATGCGTGCCGCCACGCTGCTGAGGTTGACGATGGCGCCGCCCTGGCCCCCGTGGCGGGTGCTCATGCGGCGAATGGCCTCGCGTGCGCAGGCAAACGAGCCCAGCACATTGATGCGCAGGATGCGCTCAATGCGCGCCCAACTCATCTCGTCCACGCGGGCGGCGGTGTCGAGCACGCCGGCGTTGTTGACCAGGCCCGACAAGCGGCCGAGCTGGGTGTCAATTTGTTCAAACATGCGCACAATTTGCGCTTCATCGCCGACATCGGCTTGCAGACTGATCGCCTCGCCGCCGGCTTGGTGAATTTGTTGCACGATGGCCTCAGCGGCTTGTGCGTTGTGGGTGTAGTTGACGACCACGGACCAGCCGTTGCGCGCAGCCAGCAGCGCGGTGGCTGCGCCAATGCCACGGCTGCCGCCAGTGATGAGAAGTACCGGTTTCAAACGCATCTCCTGTGAATAGACTTGGACACGGTCACGATACACGCATTATTGGCTGGGGGGAGTCTCACTTATTGCACGGACAAGGTGATGAATGCGTTGGCGTTGACCGTGCCGGGACTCACTGTGGCAGCGCTTTTTGAGTAGGCGGCCGAGTAATTGAAAGTTTGTGCGGTGGCCGTCGAGTTTGCTGCGATGGTTGCTGTGTCCGCGTTGTAACCATTTGTGACCATCGCTGGGGTTACCCCGTTTTTGCTGGTCACCGTGACGCCAACGCCGCTGGCTGTTCCGCTATTGGCAATGATCGAAGAGCCCGTAGAAACGGGGGTGAATGACCAAGTCGGTGTCACTGTGTAAGCGAAAACATTGCCTTGGCCGCAATTTAATTTGAGGGAAAAATCCACGCTTCGATCGAGAGATGTGCCAATCGCAGAGGGTGACAAAGTAGGCAACGTCACCGTTGGGGAGAGTACGGCACATGTGGGGTTGCCCACAAATGAAAATGCCATCAACGCCTGCGCATACGGCGTGGACCAACTGACAAGACCGTTCAAATCTGTGTTGCGCTGCCCGGCTGAGACTCTGACAAATTTGGAGGCGTCCAGCGTGAAGTTTCCTTTGGCGCCTGGCGCCACAGTCATGATGAGCTCTTGTACAAATGTTGCAGGTGGTGTGCAATTTGAGAACTCATAGATGTCCGTAAAAAGTCCTCCAGCAATCGGCGTTAAATAGGCGCCACCCTTGTATGTGCTTGCGATGTTAGGACGACCCAGGTAGCTGAAGCTACAGCTAGAGCCCGAAGCTGCAAGTGTTCTGATGAAAGCAATGGATGTGTTGTTGAGTGTGGAAAATGACTGGTTGTTTTGAATCAAGGAAAACAAACAAGAATCCCCGTTGGCGGGGGTACTTACGCTCGTAAAACCAATTACCAAATTGATATTGATTTGGTATGGGTTGCTCGAGGGCTTCGCGCTCACAGTGAGCGTTTGGTTGTCCGCACTCAAGGTGAAATTTTTTTCAGGCGTAGGTGCTGTATTCAAACTCCATGAGGTGGTGTAGTTGCATGTCGTTGCATGTGCAGGCAGATAAAAAGCAAAAAACAAAATAAAAGCCAAAAGCAGTTTCACAAAATCAATAGAGCTGCACGTACTTTTCGCCGGAGATGAGGTGTTCATGGGGATGGCTTTGTTTGCAATTCGGAGGCTTTTGTATCGATGTCACACATGAGTTGCAATGGGGTGAATCCACTGGCATTACTGGGTATTTTTTCGTTCAGCGCATAGCGTGTTGTGCAGCGTTCGTTGGGCGCTTCTCCCCATACGACGGTGAGTTTGTCTTGAGGTGTTTTGACGCGCACCAAAGCGCGGCTGCCTTGACCCACTGTGCCTACGTCGATGTCTTGGCTGTTGGTGACGTTTGCGCCAATCGGTATGCGTTCACCGCTGCTGGTCGACAGTGTTAACAGCAAGGGGCGCCCGACGGTCGTGTCAAACTTCAAACGCACGATAGCGCCTTCCACGGGCGCCACCTTTTTTTGTCCAGTATTGTCGATATCCAAGTTAACGGAGGCGCCCTCCAAGCTGATTTGCACATCGTTGAGGTAGTAAGGTGACAGATTGGGCACCACACCGTAGCCGCTCTGGTTGATGCGTGCGTTGCCGCCTTGAAGGCTCACGCCTTCGCCGTGCGGGACTTCGACGATGGCAAAAGTACCACCCAAGGGTGGGGCCATGATTACGCCATGACTGTGAATTACCACACTGCCTGAGGCGCTCAAACCGGTTTGCACGGCACCACTGCTGGACGACGATAAGTTGCCTCCCAAGTTACCCCAGGGGTGTGCGTAATTGAGTGAACCGCCAGAGCTGGCATAGGCACCTGTTTGCGAGTGGTTCAGGTTGTAATACGCTGCGTTGTTAGGCCCCATGCTGCCCGAATAGGACAGGGACCGTGTGGCGTCGCTGCGATCAGACTGCGTATAGTTTGCGCTCACTGAACCTAACTGACCTGTGGTTTCTAAAGGAATGACGATTGAGAAGCCTACGCTGCTTGTCGATTTATTGCCATCGGCAAAGCTACTTTGGCTCAGGTAGGCATTCAAGTTGATCCGTTGCCAATTTGTATAGTAAGACGCTCTGCGCTGGCGGCTTTGGCTATTGGGCGCCCACGTGTTCTGGTCCACCATACTCAAAGAAACGCCCCCGTAGGAGCGCATGTTCAGCGACAGGCTCAGATATCGGCTGTTTTTAAAGTTGTACGAACCATTGGTGTCAAAAGGCATGCCCGACAGTGCTGTGTTGGGTGCAACATAGGTTCGCGACTGTCCACTCAAGCCCGCATACAACTGGAACGGTCCGATGGTGGGGGCTGTGTAATTGACGTTGAAGGCTTGTCCTGTACTGCTGGATGCAAGTTCTTTCGCTTGGGCATAAAGGCTGTTGAAGGTCAGTCCTCCCCATGGGTTGTTGAGACTTGCTTGAAGGCCAAGGTTTTGATAATTTGGCGCAATCAGAACCTCTACACCGGGCGATACCCATTTGTTCAAGCCATAGCGCAAATAAGTTTGCAGCACGGTTGTGTGATTGACACTGGTCGCCGTGGTCCTGTAGTTACCCACCGATGCGGTGTAGCGGTAAGACCCAGGGCTGAGTTTGCCTGCACTCAGGCTGTAGGGCTCTATAAAATTTTGTTGACTCCCGTCGGCTTCGGTCACGACGATATCCAAATCTCCCAAAGCGGCGGGAGGGTGTATGTCGTTCAATTCAAAGGGGCCAGGAGGCACCGTTTGCTCAAAAAACACCACATTATTTTGTAAAACGCGCACCCGTGCGTTGGTGCGGGCGATGCCGCGCACAACAGGGCGATAACTTCGTTCGTCATCGCTCATGAGGCCTTCCTCAGAGGATAAACGTAACCCACGCAACGGCACGCCGCCGATGATGGGGCTGAAGCTGTTGGTGTCACCCATGGCTAGGCTGGACTGCCAGTCGATCAAAGGGCGACGCACAAACGTCTCGCCAGAGGTGTATTGACGCGTGGGTTGTCCGCTGGTGCTGGCGGCCTGCGTCAGATAACTGCTGTGGCGCAACTGCCAACCGTCAAAGTTCACACCCGAATTCAATCCCAAGTAATCCGATGTGTTGCCTTGGGATTGGTAGTGGTTGAAGTTGTAGTTGACGAAACTTGCGTTGTCGCCTCGGGTCAGCATGTTTGCGGAAACGGAAGAGCTGCTTTGTCTTGTCAAATAGGCTTGTGGAATGCTCAGTTTGAGCTGTAGCGCACTTTTGTCAAAATTAGCGCTTGCACCATGGACCCAGTCCTCCAGGTACAAACAGTTTTTGGCGTCCTGCATTCCTGAATCTGCATGCGGCGGACTGAGTACAGCCTGTCCCTGTGCGCTGATGGCGCTGGGTTTGACGCTCAGTTGCATGAACAACTCTTGCGTAATGCACGGTTTAGCGTTGCCGCGCTCCCCACCGGGTGGCATGGTGAACAGCACCGATGACCTGCCAAGGGGGGTGTCGTTGCGGTATATATCGACCGTCAACGCTCCGGGACGGACATTGCCAAGTTGTTTCAGCTCGGCGTTGCTCATGTTGCGAAACCCCTTGCCACGCAAAAAGTCTGAATCGAATTCGATGTCATCTGCGTTTGGGGCTTCAGTGGGCAACGCCGCTGTGGCGTTGGGGGGCGCCAGTTTTGCGCTGTCTGAGCTGTAAGCCCAAGCAGGTGTCCCCAGCATCATGATCAACGGCCCCAGCACCCATAGCCGTCGCGCAAAAGCTGGTCTTTGCAGCCATATATTTGACGGTTCCATGGATGTTGTCGACGTGTTTGTTTTGAGCCACGCCCCCACCCAGTCGCGATGCGACTTACTTGGGTGTGGCGAGTGTGAAAGAGGTGGAGTTCACACCGCCAAAGTCATTGATAAAGTCAGCCACCAGCAGCGAGTATTTCTGTGGCAGTTTGTCCATCTGGGTGATGGGAAAGCTGGCATGGCTCATGGGCTTGAGCATGCCGCCCTCGGTGACGGATACCAGTTGGCCGGGCTCGCCTAAATTCAAGCTCAAAAATGACATATGAAAAGGCGTTGGGTTGTCTCCTTCAATCACCCAGCCATTGCCTTGTTTCACAACTTTCCATGTGACTTTGTCCATGGCTTGAACCGGATCGCCTTTGAGCCCTTTGGGCCTGAAAAATAATTTGATGCGGGTGCGAATGGCAAAGGTCAAGCGGTTTTCTGCATTCGATTTGGGCGGCACCTCGAGCATGTTGAACCAGTAAAGACTTTCGCGATCGCTGGCCAGCGGGTCGCCTGTGTAAACCACGCGCACCACCTGAGTGCCAGCGACGCCGATACGCGCCACCGGCGGGGAAATGTTGAAGGGGGTGACCACATCTTCGGGTGACGCAGTGTTCACACCATCGTCTACCCACATTTGAATCAACGCGGGCTTCTCTTTTGAGACGTTGCTGACATTGAAGGTGACTTCACGGCGAGCTTCGGGGTAAATCACCCGCGTGGTGTCGATGATCATTTCGGCCCTTGCGCATGGCGCAGCCAAAATCAGACTTAAAAGGAGCACCGCTAAAGAGCCCCCAGCTTTTGTCAACGCCTGGCCCAAAGCCGGACGTGACATGGATTCCATGAGATGGTTCATCATTGGTAATTCACCAATACAGGTAATTTGGCATTGAACGTACGCATAGGCTTCGTGCTGTCGAACTGAGCGCTTTGTAGCGTGAACGCTTCGTCCCTCAAATCGCTTGCCAAGTACAGCGAATCATTCAGAGGGGAGATTTGGCTCAGTGGTGAATCCACCGATATGTTTAAGTTATTTAAATTCGTGCACATACGCTTGCCTTCTTCGGTATTTAACGAAAAGGTGATGCTTGTAACTGTGGTGAGGTTGCCGTTGTTCGCAGACAGCAAACACGTGCTTTGGGTGACTTGAGCTTCAAAAATCAACCGCCCATCGAGCATTTCAGCATGCAGATGTTGAAACACACATAAGCCAAGGAGGGCTGGCAGACGCAACAGCAGGTTTTTAATGAAATCAACAGGGATGCGCGCCATATTTTTTCGAAATTATCATTTTATTGATAAGAATGAAAAATCTATGGCGGTCACCCTTAACAAATACGAGATTTACTGGTAAACCAAGAACAAAGGAATGCTTGCGCTGAAAGCACCAGCTGAAACACTTGTCGTAGAGCTGACCAACTGTGCTGTCAACGGAATGCTGCCTGTGGCAATGGCGACGGCACTGGTAGCGGCCATTGTGCCTGTATCACCCGCACGTGGTACCAAGTTCAGCTGATTGGTCATGGTTGAACCAGCGGCCAAGGCCAACACGGCATTGGTGCCAGTAGCTGCCAAATCGTTGACGCGGTAAGTCTTACCAGCAACCGTTGTGATTTGGTTGGCACTCAAATCCAACAACACGTTGAAGTTGGCTTTGTCCCCAGTTACGCCAGAGCTGATGCATGCGGCAGTTCCAGCCGCATTCTTGGCCGAGAGGGTCACGGTTTTGCTAGTACCGAAAGCTGCTCCTGCAATGGTTGCCGTGCCGCTGCTATACCCAATTTTTCCAAAGTCCACGTTGAGGTTACCGTTGGTGGCCGAGTTGGTACCGTCGGTCAGTGACAGCGTACAGGTGTTGGCAGTTACTTGCCCTGAAAAAGTCACGGTGGCATCGGCCGCCTGTGCTTGGGCAAATTGCATCATGCCTAAGCCGATGGCGATGACAGCTACTGATTTGTTACGGAGATTGAGAAACATGATTGACCTTTCAAAGTTTTTAAAGATCCACAGACTGGCGTGGAATGATTTGTGATTACTTTGCATAACGATTACAAGTTAATGCAACCTAAAGTATACATGCAAATAACAATTTAAGTCAAATATATTGTTTTGGGCGATTTGCGACACCCGATTCGTTATTTGGAGATTGGCAATCGCATGAAAAAATAGTGACAAAACTGGAAGTGAGGACGCGTGTAAATTAGGGCGTTGTGCGAGTCAAAACTGTTGCGCTTAAGCCAGCCAGAGGCATTGGGGGTGTAATGGTGCTGACGTTCACGATGCAGAGCACATACACACACGGATCGAGTGGATCGAATCGGTTCGGCTTTAGGTTTTGATCAACAAGCGATGACGGATATTTTTTTAAGAAAGCTCACACCATGACAGTGCATCTGACCTCTTCCGATGGATTTACTTTTTCAGCGTACGTGGCCCAACCCGCAGGCAAGCCCAAGGCGGCTGTGGTGGTGTTGCAAGAGATTTTTGGTGTGAACGCCCACATCAAAGAGGTGGCGGATGGCTATGCCGCCGCCGGGTATTTGGCAATTGCACCGGCCACGTTTGCGCGTGCCAAACCCGCCGTGGAGTTGGGCTACACCCCCGACGACATGAAAGCCGGGATGACCTTGAAGTCGGCCATCGAAGCCCTGCCAGCCCCAGGCGTGTTGGCCGACATCCAGGCCGCCGTGGACTACGCCGCCAAAACCTCAGGCGGCAAAGTGGGGGTGGTGGGCTACTGCTGGGGTGGTTTGTTGACCTGGCGTGCAGCTGCATTGCTCAAAGGTGTGAGCGCGGCCGTGCCGTACTACGGTGGCGGCTCCACCAGCATGGAGGAGCGTGCGCGCCAACCGCACTGCCCGGTGATGATGCATTTGTCAGACTGCGATGACTATGTGCCGATGGACACCATTCCCGCGTTCAAAGCGGCCCATCCCGAAGTGGAAATTCATTTGTACTCGGCCCACCACGGCTTCAACTGTGACCACCGTGGCGCGTATGACGCGGCTTCGGCGAAGTTGGCCAAGGAACGCACGTTGACGTTTTTCGCCAAGCATTTGGGTTGAGAAGTGGCCTTCACTAGGTGACCCATGCGTTGGCTTCGCTGAAGTGAGGTGGGGGCAAGCGCTTGCGGCGCCTCAGTCGCTTCGCGCCAGCAAGTTGCCGCAATCACTCACCCCCACCTCACTTCAGCTGCTGTGTGGGTCAGCGAAGTTTCTTAGCCGCGTCAATCGCAAAGTAAGTCAAGATGCCATCAGCGCCCGCGCGCTTGAAGGCCAACAGGCTCTCCATCATCACCGCGTCATGGTCCAGCCAGCCGTTTTGAGCCGCCGCTTTGAGCATGGCGTATTCGCCGGAGACTTGGTAGGCGAAGGTGGGGACTTTGAATTCGTCTTTGACGCGACGCACCACATCCAAATAAGGCATGCCGGGTTTGACCATCACCATGTCGGCGCCTTCGGCGATGTCGATGGCGACTTCGCGCAGGGCCTCGTCGGTGTTTCCGGGGTCCATTTGGTAGACCTTTTTGTCGCTCTTGCCCAAGTTGGCTGCAGAACCCACGGCGTCGCGAAAGGGGCCATAGAAAGCACTGGCGTATTTGGCGCTGTAGGCCATGATGCGGGTGTGGATCAGGCCTTTGGCTTCTAGGGCTTGGCGAATCGCGCCGATTCTGCCGTCCATCATGTCGCTGGGCGCGACGATGTCGACGCCTGCTTCTGCCTGGGTCAAGGCTTGTTGCGTCAGCACCTCGACCGTGGCGTCGTTCAGGATGTAGCCCGTCTCGTCTAGCAAACCGTCCTGGCCGTGGCTGGTGAAGGGGTCCAGCGCCACATCGGTCATCACGCCGAGTTGGGGGAAGTGTTTTTTCAGCTCACGCACCACATGCGGCACCAGGCCGTTGGGGTTGGTGGCTTCT
>Ga0228701_1000759_pt1 | contig 24518 bp, 24 predicted proteins | sample McNCre117_Aug_MG_2_FD_178017 | JGI IMG/M metagenome (GOLD analysis project Ga0228701, IMG submission 178017) | Freshwater microbial communities from McNutts Creek, Athens, Georgia, United States - 11-17_Aug_MG | ecosystem: Environmental > Aquatic > Freshwater > Creek | place: USA: Georgia...
GTTGTAGAGCTAGGTGGAAACGACCAGGCCCTTGCAGCACTGAAGGCCAAGGAAATCTACACCATCGCAAAGATCGACTTCGAAGGCGACCTGAAGCAGAACATCGACTGGCTAATGAAGGCAGTAAAGAGCCCAAGCACCACCAAGGGTGTCCTGCTTGAGACTCCACTTGTAATGCTCACCAAGTAGTAACTGTGATTGTGCCCCTAGGCTCTACTCCTAGGGGCACAATTCTTTTTTCTAACCAGCAACTTTTAGGCAAAAAATGCGCAAACCAGACTCACTCTCACTGCTGATTTTCACTCGCAGCTGGGGAATCGTAATCCTCTTCGCCCTGCTATTTGGTGCTTTCAGCATCTGGGGCTTCCCGATCTTCGGAACCTACGTAAACTTCTCGCTCATCCTGGGTGCTGCCTCCATTAGCACCATCTTCGCGGCATCCATCGCCATGGGTGTTTTCTCGGGCGCACTAGACCTGTCGGTGCCTGGAACCGCCGCCCTAAGTGGCGTTGTGATGATCAAGCTGCTGCAGTCGGGTGTTCCACTGTGGCTAGACATCATTGCCGCTCTTGTAGTTGGTGCGTTGGTGGGTCTATTCAACGCCTTCTTCGCACTTCGCGGACTAAACCCACTGGCAGTCACTATCGGTACCCTCTCGGTGACCAGCGGTCTTGCTGCCATCGTCACCAATGGTCCACCACTGTTCGGCTTCACTGGCCTAGAGTTCATCGGAACCAACCAGTACTTTGGCCTTCCAGCGCCGTTCATGGTTGTAGCCATCGTCTACATCGTTGGCACCGTGTTCCTAACCCAGACTCGCGGTGGCGCCCGCTTCTTGGCAGCCGGTGGCAACGCCGAAGCCCTTCGTCGCAGCGGTGTAAACGCCAACCTTTACCGCTCGATGGGATTCATCATCTCGGGCACCCTAGCCGCTGTTGGCGGCATCGTTACCGCCGCGTACACCACTCAGGCCAGCCCAATGGCAGCCACCAGCGCGCTTTTCTCGGGCCTAACCGCTGTTGCACTTTCGGGCATCTCGCTTGCCGGTGGCCGCGGTTCGTTGCCAAAGGTGTTTGTTGGTTCGGTAGTTATCAGCGAGATCACTTCCATCCTCAACATCAAGAACATCCAGCCATTCTGGGGAACCGTAATCACCGGCGCCCTGCTAATCGGTGCTCTTTATCTAGAGCTCACCATTCAGAAGCAGGTATCCAAGCGCGTGGTGGAGTCTAAGAACGCCGAACGCCAGCAGAATGCAATCGCTGCCGATGCGGCCGAAGCCAAGAAACAGGAGGCCTAATCATGGCTGACAAAGCAGAATTCGCGCTCTCGCTAGAGGGCATCAACCTCTACTACGGCTACGTTCGTGCCCTGTCTGACATCAACCTAAACGTTCGTCCAGGCGAGTGCGTGGCACTCCTCGGTGACAACGGTGCGGGTAAGTCCACCCTGCTAAAGGTGATCTCTGGCGCACACAAGCCAAGCCACGGTGTCATCAAGGTGCACAACAAGCCAGTGGAGTTCCACTCCCCTCGCGACTCGGCTAACGCCGGTATCGAGATGGTTTACCAGGACCTCGCCCTTGTAGACGCTCAGGACACCGCAACTAACCTGCTGCTGGGCAAGGAGATTCTTCGCCCAGGCATCCTTGGCCTTCTCGGCTTCCTAGACCGCAAGGCCATGAAGGAAGAGGCCAAGCGTGAGGTTGCCCAGCTTGGCGTGAAGATTGACACCCTCACCCGCCCGGTTGAGATGCTTTCCGGTGGTCAGCGTCAGGGCGTTGCCCTGGCTCGCTCGGCTGTGCGCGTTGCCAAGAAGGCAGAGGGAATCCTGCTGCTTGATGAGCCAACCGCTGCACTGGGTTACGAGCAGAAGGTGATGGTTGAGCAGATGATCAAGCGCATGGTTGCCAACAACATCGCCGTTGTGCTGGTTACCCACGACCTGCCTTTGGCCTTCAGCACCGCAGACCGCATGGTTGTGCTAAACCGAAGCCGCAAGGTTGCCGACGTAGCCACCAAAGACACCAACAACGATGAGATTGTCGGTTGGATCACCGGTGCACGCGCCACCATGGAGAACATGTAATCAAAGTTTCAGGCAAAAAGAACCGGTGTCCTAGTGGGCACCGGTTCTTTTTATGTCTTAGGGGCTCAGCGACGGCTGGAGCCGGCTGTGGGCTGCCGCCTACTCCAGGCGAGGCTCGTTGAGGTGCGGGTTCAATCCGGCCTCCTTGAGGGCCTTCATGACCTGCAGGCGGTGTTCGTGGCCGCCAGTCTCCACACTCACGTTTAGCTCTACCGCGCTGATCTGCAGGGCGTTGCCGTGGCGGGTGTGCAGCACCTCAACCACGTTACCGCCCACCGATGCGATTGCCTCGGCGGTGCGAACCAGCTGACCTGGGCGATCTGGCAGCATGATGCTGATGTTGGTGTAGCGTTCGGTGGCAGCCAGACCGTGCTGGATAACCTTTTGCATCAGCAGTGGGTCGATGTTGCCACCAGAAAGCACGGCAACTGTGGTGCCCTTTGGCTTGATCTTGTGGTTGAGCAGGGCAGCAATCGGCACGGCACCGGCAGGCTCTACAACCTGCTTGGCGCGCTCCAGCAACACCAGCAGCGCCTTGGCAATGTCGTTCTCCGAAACGGTTACAACCTTGTCGATGTGCTGCTTGATTAGCTCAAACGGGATGTGGCCGGGCTTAGAAACGGCAATGCCGTCGGCGATGGTGGGCGTGGTCTTGATCTCAACCTCGTGACCGGCCTCCAGGCTCGGTGGGTAGGCTGCCGCGTGTTCGCTCTGAACACCGTAAATCTTGATCTTGCGACCCTGACGGGCAGCCTCTAGCTTGGCAGCAACGGCCACGCCAGCTGCTAGGCCACCGCCACCGATGGCAACGATGATGTTCTCCACATCGGGGACCTGTTCAAGAATCTCAAGGGCAACGGTTCCCTGGCCGATGATTACATCGAGGTTGTCAAACGGCGGGATGAACACCGCACCCGATTCCTTGGCAAACTCTTGGCTGGCCTTCAGGGCCTCGGCAAAGTTGGCGCCCACCAGAACAACCTCGGCCCCGTAGCCACGGGTTGCCTGAACCTTAGGAAGGCTGGCGCCCACCGGCATGAAGATGGTTGCCTTGATGCCCAGACGGCTGCTGGCCAAAGCCACACCCTGAGCGTGGTTTCCCGCGCTGGCGGCAACTACACCGCGCTCACGCTCGGCTGGAGTCAGCTTGGAAATGCGGTTGTAAGCACCGCGAAGTTTGTAGGCACCGGTGCGCTGCAGGTTCTCAGCCTTGAGAAATACTTCGGCACCGCACTCCCCCGAAAGGTAGGCGCTGTGCAGCACTGGGGTTTGGGTGGCAATCTCAGAAACAATCTTGCGGGCGTCTTCGAAATCTCGCAGAGTTGGAACAACTACCGGAGCGTGCGATGTCATGAGTACCCGTTTCTTATTTATGCTGGTAAAAGTCTAGTTTGAGAGGTTGGCAGATGCTGAACCTGAGCACTACCGAGGCGCGCCAGCTTAGTTTGAACACGCTGGGCCTCAATGGCAATCTCAAGACTCCGCTGGACGTTGTAGACCGCCTGGGGCTGCTGCAGATAGACAGCGTCAATGTGTTCGAGCGCGCCCATTTCATGCCTGTGTTCAGCCGCGTAGGGTCGTTTGAGAAGGATTCGCTGGGTCTGTTTGCCACCGATGGCACCGATGCAGCCAGTGGCCGCCAATTTGTGGAGTACTGGGCCCATGAGGCATCGGTTATACCAGTGGAAAACCTACCCCTCTACAAATGGCGAATGGATGCCGCCAAGAACGGCGAGGGCCGTTGGGCCACCTTCGCAGCCGAGAATAAGCCACTACTTAAGTGGATTTTGGCTGAAATCACCGAAAAGGGGCCACTCACCGTTGCCCAAATCGAGCACGACCGCAATAAGCGCCAGGGCACTTGGTGGGGCTGGAGCGATGTGAAGCTTGGCCTGGAGTGGCTTTTCATCACCGGCAAGCTAACCAGCGCCGGACGAGACAACTTCAGCCGGCGCTATGCACTGCCGCAACAGGTTTTGCCGGCGTCGGTTTTGGATGCGCTCAAAACTTCCAAGGAGATTCCTAGCCGAAAGGCACTGATCCGCCAGGCCATCGATGCCCTTGGGGTTGCCACCCAGAAGGACATAGCCGACTACCACCGCCAGAAGGCCGTAACCGACAAGGCAGGATTCAAGCAGGCCTTCGATGAGTTGGTTGAGGCCGGCGAACTGACCCCGGTAAAGGTGCAGGGCTGGAAGGACAAGGCTTTCCTTGGCAACCTAGGAAGAGTTGCGGTTGAGAATGACCCTGAGTTCAAACGAACTCCCGCCAACCGAACCACCATTCTGAGCCCGTTTGATCCGGTGATCTGGTTTAGAGACCGCGCCCAGCGCCTTTTTGGCTTCGACTACAAGATTGAAATCTATGTGCCTGCCGAGAAGCGGGTGTACGGGTACTACACGCTACCCATTCTGCGAAATGGTCACCTGGTTGGTCGCGTTGACCTGAAAAGCGATAGACAAGCCGGAGTGCTGCGGGTGCAGGCAGCTTGGGTTGAGCCTAGCGTTGACCCGCTAGAGGCCATTGCCCTTGGAACTGACTTGGCCCGTCACTTGATTAGCGTGCGAAGTTGGCAGGGCTTGAAGACCATTGAGGTTGAGCCAGTTGGCACACTGGCCCACGACCTAAACGCCGGACTGCGAAGCCTGGGGCTTTAGAAGCCAGCGCCAATCTTCTTGAGGCGCGCGATGCGCTCTGGGATTGGCGGGTGGGTGCTGAAAGCACGCTCCACCAAGCCTGGCTTGATTGGGTCTGCAATGTAGAGGTGAGCCATGGCCGAACTGGCGCGCTTCATTGGGCGACCATACTGCCCCAGCTTGGCAAGCGCACTAGCCAGACCCTCTGGGTAGCGGGTGATCTCGGCGCCGGTGGCATCGGCTAGGTACTCGCGCTGACGCGAGACCGCAGCCTGAACCAGTGGGCCAATCAAGAATGCAATAAGGCTGGCAACTAGGCCAACCAGCATTGCGACCAAGCCAAAGCCGTTGTCGTTGCGATCGCGATCGCGGTCTCCCCCGCTGAACATGCTGCTAAACATGGCCATGCGGATTGCCATGTCGGCGATGATGCCGATGGCCGAAACCAAACCGAAAACGATGGTGCTTACACGGATGTCGTAGTTCTTTACGTGGCTCATCTCGTGGGCCATTACGCCCTCAAGCTCGCTGTCGTCCATGATGGCAAGCAGACCCGAGGTGGCAGCCACGATGGCGTGCTTTGGGTCTCGGCCGGTGGCGAAGGCGTTTGGAGCCGCATCATCGATGATGTAGACCTTAGGCATTGGCAGGCCTTCGGTGATTGCTAGGTTTTCAACGGTGTTCCAGAGGCGAGGGTTGTCCGACTTCTGAATCTGACGAGCACCGGACATCATCACGGCAATAGAACCAGCCGCGAAGTACTGGATGAGCGTATAGAAGCCGGCAATCACAATGACCATGATTGCGCCCGAACCATTGCCGGTGGCTTGACCCCACCAGATGGAAAGACCGGCGATTAGAGCAACAAACAGACCAATGATGATCCAGGTGTTGCGCTTGTTAGCAGCAATAGCTTTGTACATAGTTTGAAGTTAGGGCCTTAGAACTTAACCTGAGGGGCATCCTGAATGGCGGCAGAGTCTGCCACCTCGAAGAATTCGCGAGCAGCAAAGCCTAGGTTGCGAGCGAAGATGTTGTTTGGGAAAGTCTTGGTCTTGGTGTTGAACTCGCGAACGCCACCGTTGTAGAAACGACGGGCGGCCATGATCTTGTCTTCGGTGTCCGAGATTTCGCTCTGGAGGTGAAGGAAGTTCTGGTTGGCCTGCAGCTGAGGGTATGCCTCTGCAACTGCGAACAGGCTCTTCATTGCACCGGCAAACTCGCCCTCTGCCTTGGCGGCAGCAGCTGGGTGTGAAAGCACCTGAGGAGAAACAGTGGCGGCACGTGCCTTGGTTACGTTGTCGAAGACAGCAGACTCGTGGGTTGCATAACCCTTGACGGTTTCAACCAGGTTAGGGATGAGGTCCGCGCGGCGCTTTAGCTGCACGGTGATGTCGCTCCAGGCCTCGTCAACGCGCACGTTGAGGGTTACTAGACCGTTGTAGGTAGACCACAGGTAAATACCAACGATGACTACGAGACCGATGAGAACGTAAAGTGCGATATCCATAATGCTTATGGTACGACTAACTGCCGACGCCTAAGGCAGTTCCCAGACAACTCTCAGCAAACGTCCGCTGCGAACCGCGTCTTATAAAACTTGCAGTGCCCCTTGTCGGACTCGAACCGACACTGAAACGATTTTAAGTCGTCTTCCTCTGCCATTGGGATAAAGGGGCTGAGCCTTCGGTGTTGCCACCGAAAGCACAAACGCCCGAGCCTCTTTCGAGACCCGGGCGAATGTCTAAAGCTTTAGGCCTTTGGACGAGACGCGAAGGTCTCGAACTGTAAGCGTGGAGTCTTTACCTCTGGGGTGCCCGCGATGTCGCGGCCCAAGAAGAACTGAGCCATCCAGTCGCCTACAACGCGCAGCTTGCGCTCCCACATTGGCATTGCTAGACCGTGGTATCCGCGGTGCATGAACCAAGCGATTACACCCTTGATTGCAAGCTTGCGCCACTGGTAAACGCCTACGCCAAGACCAAGGCCTGCAACAGCGCCGAGGTTCTCGTGGTAGTACTCCTTGATGCCCTCGCCGCGAAGCGAAGCAACGATGTTCTTTGCAAGCAGCTTGGCCTGGCGAACAGCGTGCTGAGCGTTTGGTACGCAGAAGCCACCAACACCCTTACCGGTTAGGTCTGGGATAGCCGAAACGTCACCGGCGGTCCATGCGTCGGCTACAACTTCTTCGCCGTTGATGATCTGTAGGGTTGGCTTACCGGTGATGCGGCCACGGTCGTCCAGCGGGAAGTCGGTGGTGCGAACCATTGGGTTAGCCATCATGCCGGCGGTCCAAACGATCAGGTCGCTCTCGAAGCTGATGCCGGTGGAAAGCTCAATCTTGCCGCCCACTGCAGACTGCAGCTGGGTGTTCAGGTGAATCTTGGCACCACGAGCGTCTAGGTTGTCGATAACCCACTCAGCGGTTGGCAAGGCAACCTCAGGCATGATGCGTCCCATTGCCTCGATGAGGTGGAAGTGAACATCAGCAAAGGTGATGGTTGGGTAGAACTTGATTAGCGCGCTGGCTAGCGAGCGAAGCTCTGCGAAGGTTTCGATACCGGCGAAACCGCCACCGACAACGGTGATGGTCAGCAGGCGGTCGCGCTCTGGGCCGGCTGGCAGGTTTGCAGCCTTGTCGAAGTTGCGGGTTAGACGGTTGCGAACCTCAACGGCCTCTTCGATGTACTTCATACCGATGGCAACATCGGCTACACCTGGGATTGGGAAGGTACGGCTTACGGCACCAGCGGTCATAACGATCTGGTCGTAGGTAAACTCGAATGGCTCAAGACCCTCAACCGAGATGGTTGCAACCTTCTTGGCGTGGTCAACTTTGGTTACCTTGCCGGTGATGATGTTGGTCTTACGCAGGTGTGCGCGGTGCGACACAATGGCGTGGTTTGCCTCGATGGAACCAGCAGCAACCTCAGGAAGGAATGGCTGGTAAGTCATGTATGGAAGCGGGTCAACTAGAGTGACCTCTGCTTCACCCTTGTTGAGGTGCTTCTCAAGCTTCTTGGCGGTGTAGAAGCCGGCGTAACCGCCTCCGACAATAAGGATTTTTGGCGCAGCGGCGCCTACGTTGTTTGCTGGCATGTTTATTAGTTTATCCCTTGTGTAGTACAGGCGCAGATGGAGGGTTTCCAGCTGCAAGCTTCTAGTGCAAGATCGCCCACTGGGTTTACGCCAGGGCCTGCAGCCAAGGCATGTCCGGCAAGTGCGTGCAGACACTTAACGCGGGTGGGCATACCGCCGGCACTGATGCCGGCAATCTCGGTTACGGGCAACATTCCCTCGTCCGCGGCAACCTTGTCGCGGTCTGCAATATATGCCTCGTGCGCAGCCTGGTAGGCAGCGGCAAACTCTGGTTCTTCTGCCAAACGGTCTTGGTACTGCACCATGAGGCCACCGGCTTCAAGCGTGCTGAGTGCGGCGGTGGCAGCCGGGTGGGTTAGGTAGTAGACGGTAGGGAAAGGCGTGCCATCGGCCAGGCGCGGCTTGGTCTGCACCACAGTTGGACGACCGCAAACGCAGCGGGCAGCAATGGCCACGATGTCGCGGGCTGGGCGTCCGAGTTGACGCGAAACCTCTGCGATGTCTTCTGCGGTTGCTGGTGTTAGTGGCATGTTTACTTTCCGACCGGCGCCGTTGCGCTGGTAGTTTTTGGTTCTTCCAAACCGGCACGGATAACTGACTCCATGATGGAGTTCACCCAGTTCTTCTTGGTGCGCAGGATGGACGTTGAAATTTCGCTGGTGTTGCGCTGGGCTGCTAGCTTGGCTCCCATGGTGCCCGAGACATCGCTGGTGTTGATGCCGCTCTGGTCCATCACCAAGTAGCTGACCTCACCTGGAAGCACGTAGTAGAGGCGATCGCGGGCTTGGGAGCGGATGTAAACCGGGTCTTCCCAGCGAGTGCGGGTGACCTTCATCTTGGCTAGGTCGGCCTTGGCCTGCTGAACCTGAGCCGCGTAGTCGGCAATCTGCTGACGCTGTTGGAACCAGATTTGGGCCTGAGGAGCCAGCGCCAAGATGCCAACCACCACTATTGCCAAGATGGTGACCATCTCAAGTGATAGGTGCATGGAGCGGAACCACTGACTGGCGGCAGAATCGTTGGCTGTTGCCTTGAAGGTGCGGGCTCCGCGTGGTGCCTTAGCGGCAGCCGCTGCGGCAGCAGCAGTTCTTGAGCGTGGTGCCTGAGCACCGGCCGGTTTGGAGCGAGTTGCTGGAGACGCAGAACGCGCCCCCCTGCTAACAGGAGGGCGCGGCTGCTTTTGGCTCATTGTTCTAGGTTAAGACCGAGGGTGTGAAAACCCTTGGAACTAGGCCTTGAAACGTGGGAATGCACCACGGCCAGCGTAGAGGGCTGCATCGGCCAGCTCTTCTTCGATGCGAAGAAGCTGGTTGTACTTTGCAACGCGCTCTGAACGGGCAGGTGCACCGGTCTTGATCTGACCAGCGTTGGTAGCAACGGCTAGGTCTGCAATGAAGGTGTCTTCGGTCTCGCCCGAGCGGTGCGAGATGATGGCCTTCATGCCGTGACGCTGTGCTAGCGAAACTGCGTCTAGGGTCTCGGTTAGGGTACCGATCTGGTTTACCTTCACGAGGATGGCGTTACCGGCAGCCTCGTCGATGCCCTTCTGCAGACGAGCAGGGTTGGTTACGTATAGGTCGTCTCCAACTAGCTGAACCTTGTTGCCAAGCTCAGCGGTCATCTTGGTCCAGCCAGCCCAGTCATCCTCGGCTAGTGGGTCTTCGATGGAAACTAGCGGGTAGTTTGCTACGAGGTTTGCGTAGTAAGCGATCATTTCGTCGCTGGTGCGCTCCTGGCCCTCGAAGGTGTACTTGCCGGTTGCCTCCGAGTAGAACTCGGTGGAAGCAACGTCTAGTGCAAGTGCGATGTCGGTGCCTAGCTTGTAACCAGCTGCGGCAACTGCCTCAGCGATTAGGTCTAGTGCAGCAGCGTTGGTTGGAAGCTCTGGAGCAAAACCACCCTCGTCGCCAAGGCCGGTGCTTAGGCCCTTGCTGTGAAGCAGACCCTTGAGTGCGTGGTAAACCTCAACACCCCAACGGATTGCCTCAGAGAAGGTCTCTGCGCCCAGAGGAACAATCATGAACTCCTGAATGTCTACACCGGTGTCGGCGTGTGCACCACCGTTGATGATGTTCATCAGTGGCACTGGAAGTACGTAGGCGTTTGGTCCGCCAAGGTAGCGGTACAGAGGCTGCATGGTGCTCTCGGCTGCTGCGCGAGCGTTTGCTAGCGAAACACCAAGGATTGCGTTTGCACCCAGGTTGCTCTTGGTTGCCGAGCCATCTAGCGAGATAAGCGCTGCGTCTACTAGGCGCTGGTCGCGGGCGTCGAAGCCTACGATGCCGCTCTCGTCGTCGCCGATGGTCTCGATTACAGCCTTAACTGCGTTCTGTACACCCTTGCCCAGGTAGCGACCTTTGTCGCCATCGCGGCTCTCGTGTGCTTCAAATGCACCGGTAGATGCACCCGATGGAACTGCAGCGCGACCGAACGAGTCGTCTTCTAGCAGAACCTCAACCTCAACGGTTGGGTTTCCGCGGCTGTCTAGGATTTCGCGAGCGCCAATGGCTTCGATGATGGACAAGGTTGTCTCCTCTTTGATTTAGGTGGCCCTGGAGACCACCAGAAAATGGAAAATGGCGTAATTAGACGCCGAAAACTTCGTTGTGATCGGTTTCAAGTTTACTTGGGCTTGTTCATTTAGTGGACAAGTTAACCCATTAGTAATGCACGTTTAGGCAGCGTTGTAGTACGAGGCCAAGGTTTTACAGTTGACCTCAATCCAGGCGTCAACCTCGTGAGCACGGCCAGCCTCAAACAGGCGAGCCATTTCATCCCAGGCACTCTCAAAGTGCTGGATGCCAAGAGCCCTAACGCAGTGCCAGAGTGCCGCCTCATCTAGGTGGTGAAAGCACTCCCCGCCATCGTAGAAATGGTGGTGCTTGAGAGCAAACTGATAGTTGAGCTCTATGCCCGAAAATACGCCGTTGTTTAGCCAGGTTGAGCGCAGCTTTAGCGGCTGAACCTCTGCGGTTACGTTGGTTGCATCAATGTTGGCCATTGCTAACTCCTATCTATTTAGAAGTTAGAACCAGCCACTGACTTTTTAGATGGACTTGATCTCCAGATCGGCTACCGAAGCAGAATCCGCAGAAACAAAGGCGAAGCGACCAAATCCGTGGCCAGCCAGGTTCTCCAGCAGCAGGTTCAGCTTCTTTGGTCGGCGCTCCAGACGCACCTGCTCCTCGCCGGTTGCAATCAGCTGTGCCTGCAGGCGCAGACCCGCAGCAATCGCTGCCGGTTCGTCGTCAATCACAAGCACAAGCCCAGGAGCCTCGGCACCCAACTCGTCGCCAACCAGGTCTACCGCGCGCTCAAAGCCGATGGAGATGCCCACTGCCGGCACATCGGTGCCTAGCCAGCGACCCACCATGCCGTCGTAGCGGCCACCGCCACCGATGGATGATCCGCTGCCCGGGTGCTCAATCTCGAAGATGCTGCCGGTGTAGTAGCCCATACCGCGAACCAAGGTTGGGTCGAAACGCAGTTTGTCGGCGTGAACCGCACCAACCAGGCTGAAGATGTTTGCCAGAACCTCTGGAATCTCGGTGCTGTCGGCAATGTTGTGCAGCCACTGGCCGGTCATGGCGGCCACTGCCCCGCCAAACTTATCGTTCATCTCGGCTACAACGCCCTGGATGCCCAGCTTGTCTAGCTTGTCGATGGTGATCATGGCGCTGCCGGCGTCGGCTTCCCCAACACCCAGAGCCTGAATGTTGGCGGTTAGCAGAGCGCGGTGGTTCACACGGATGGTGGCGTCGGCCAAACCAATCGCGGCAAGCGCGTCCAGGCTTGCGTTCAGGAGTTCAATCTCGGCAAGTTCACTGTTATCACCGATGATGTCGATGTCACACTGCACAAATTGGCGGTAACGGCCCTTCTGCGGGCGCTCGGCACGGAATACTGGGCCGGCCTGGATTGCCTTGAAAACCTTAGGCAGCTTGCTGAAGTTTGTGGCGTAGTAACGGGTTAGCGGCACGGTTAGGTCGTAGCGCAGGCCCAGGTCTGCCAGGTTGTCGGCACCAGCTTCTTCGTCTGGGTTGATGTCGCCGTTGGCGGCAATTGCACGGCTAAGTTCCTCGCCGCGCTTCATTACACGGAAGGCCAACTTCTCGTTGTCTCCACCCTGCCCCGACGTGAGGCGAGCCAGGTCTTCCATGACCGGCGCCTCAATCTGCTGAAAACCGTGGGCCCGGTAGGTGTCAACGATGACCCCGAGCACCTGCTCGCGCTTCTGCTTTTCGAGCGGCAGGAAATCGCGGTTTCCGCGAGGAGGGTTTACGTCTTTAGCCATGGCTCAATTTTGGCACACGCTAGAGATCCAAGATCTCTTCGGGGCGCCTGTTTTGAATCTTCTCGGGATACTCAACCTCAAGACTGTCTAGCAGGCCTGCCAAATCGTTGAATCCACCAGCATCAACTAGCTTCAGGGCCTCTTCGGCGAGGGTAAGGCCACCGATTTTGATGAGCGGATATGAGTCTTCAATAATTTCCAACTGCGATGCTCTCGAGAAATAGCTCGTGGTGACATAAGCCCCGATCCAACCTCGTTTGAGTCGCGCAACAGTTCGTGCCAGTGCAACACCATTTGTTGGCTTGTCCAAGGCCTCACATTTTGCCTGACCAAGAACGACAACGTCCACACCCGCAAAACCTATGCCCAAGAGAACCTTGCCTACGAAGTCGACTCCACCGTCACCACTTCCACGGGTCACCCAACCTTCGCGATAAGAACCTCCATTTGAGTTAACAAAACTCATGACAACTCGGCTGGCAAGTAGCTCAAAACGATGCTTTCCAACAAGAGTGTAGAAATCGTAAATCTGTTTAAGCGCCTTTTCTTCCCTTGAACCCGGTCTTGGCATTTGCGAACCATTCGATTCAACTTTTGCTAGCGCGGCACGGCGTCGAATTGATTCAATCTTTTGCAAACCTTGTCGCACAAAAATCTGCCAGGACAACGGGGCGTTCTTGTTGGCTTGTTCAGTTGAAATCTCAGGGTTTCTTCGATCATTAATCCATTGCCAAGCGAGTTGTTCTTGCTCATCGCTGAGGCTTAGAACTGCGAAAGTGAAAACGAAGTTGGTGAAGTAACCAATGCCTGGGTTGTATTGGGTAACAAGCTCCGCCTTTTCGATTACTCCAAAACCGTGAAACTTGATGTTTCCCTGGGCCCTGCCATCTACCGAAACACGTTCAAAGAAAACCAGCGGAGCTGCATTCAAACGTGCCGCTGGGTCACCGCTTGTATGCAATGCCAATTGATCCAAAAGCAACTTATTTCCAGGTGCTTTTGCTGGGTCGCCTGGTTTCTTCGCGTCACCGAAGTACCTGATGTACCCAAGGTCTGGCTCGAATACGTCATGCCAAGGATTCCATTCGCTTCCGCGAGTATGCGGGGAACTTGAAATCAAGATTGCTGGATATGGGCCAATTGATTTGGAGCCAACCTTCGAAGGCGCAATCTGCGAAATGCCCTTTTCGAGCAGTGGCAGGGGTCGGCCAGGGCATCCTGTCACCCAGAAGAAACTGTGAAGTCCGTCTACGTATTCAACGTCAATGTCACGAGCGGATGGATAACGATAAACAATCCCCGAGCGAAAATACCCCATGCCAGAAGGATCCCATATCAATGTGGCCGTCAAGCTATTTGCATTGATAAAAATGTGACATAGCCGTTTTCAAAGCAATATCCGGACTACCGACAAACCAATCAACCGAGCGGTAAACTCCCTATAGAAACAAAGGAGTTTTTGTATGCGCGTCATCATCGCCGGTGCCGGAATGGGCGGCCTTGTAACGGCCCTTGCCCTGCATAAAGCTGGCATCACAGATGTGGTTTGCCTCGAATCAGCCCAGGAAATCAAGCCCCTTGGCGTTGGCATAAACCTGCTCCCCCACGCTGTTCGTGAACTCACCGAACTAGGACTTGCCGATGACCTTGAAGAGCTCGGTGTGCGCACAGCCGACCTCACCTATGTGAACCAGTTTGGTTCCATCATCTGGAGCGAGCCACGCGGCATCGATGCCGGCTACCAATGGCCGCAATACTCAATCCACCGCGGCTACTTCCAGGTGCGCCTTGCCCAGCGAGTCCGCGAGCGCCTCGGCGAGAACGCCATCAAAACCGGAACCCGCGTACTGAGCGAAGAAACTGTGGGCAACAAGGTTGTTGTCACCACCAATAACGGCACGTTCGAGGGCGACCTGCTGATTGCCGCAGACGGCATCAAGAGCACCATCCGTGCCAACTGGCTGCCAGACGAGGGCGACCCAATCTGGAATGGAGCAATCCTGTGGCGTGGAGTTAGCCGTGCCAAGCCGTTCCTAACAGAGCGCTCGATGATCATGGCCGGCCACCGTGCCCACAAGTTTGTGGCCTACCCCATTGGCCCGGTTGAAGCCGACGGCCTTCAGGCAATCAACTGGATTGCCGAACAGATTGACCCAACCATGACAGACCTGCAGCAGAACTGGAACCGCGCTGTTCCGGTCTCGCGCTTTGCCGGGCTATTTGAAACCTGGAACTGGGGCTGGCTAAACGTACACGACCTAATCACCCAGGCCGACGAGGTGTTGGAGTATCCGCTGTCCGACCGCGACCCGATTGACAGCTGGGTTCGTGGCCGCACCGTTCTGCTGGGCGATGCCGCCCACCCCGCCTACCCGGTTGGCTCCAACGGAACATCGCAGGCCGTTCTTGACGCCCGCGTTCTCACCTACGCGCTCTGCCACTATTCGCTGACCGACGCCCTCAAGTTCTATGAGGAGGAGCGCATCCCCAAGACCCGCGCCCTGCAGTTGGCAAACCGTGGCATGGGCCCCGAACTGGTGATGCAGCTTGCCCACGAACGCGCGCCACACGGCTTCAACGACATCAATGAAGCAGTGCCTCAGGTGGAACTGGAAGAGATTGCCAACCACTACAAGAAGGTGGCCGGCTTTGACCCCGAAGGCCTGAGCGCTCGCGCCAGCTGGGATGCAACTTACGTGGAGGGTCGCGGCTAATGAGCGCTGAAACTAAGACTCCATTTGCAACGTTCCTAATCAACGTTGCAGACATCGCCGACCTGGGCCAGATTGCCATCGGTCACCGACGCATGGTGCCCATCACCGGCGGAAGCGTATCGGGTCAGATTGGCAAGGGTATTGTGCTGCCCGGCACCGACTGGCAGTGGATTCACGCCGACGGCACGGTGTCGCTAACCGCTCACTACACGCTGCAGCTTGATGGCGGCGACTTGGTAGAGGTGGAATCCACGGGCCTGCGTCACACCGATGAAGCAGGCAAGGTTTACTTCCGCACTGGCATTCGCATGACCGCGGCTGCCAATCGCAAGGACATTAATCACAGGCTTTTCTATTCGGTGGGCACTCGCCTACCTAATGAAGTGCAGTTGGACGTCTACGCGCTGGACTAGCAGCTTCTTTAGTCGTCGCCGCTTTCGTTTCCCCCAGCGAAGCTAATTGACCCGTTGGTTGTTGCCGCACCGGCTGAATCTTGCGTTTGGGTTATGCCGCTCTGTCCCACGCCATTTGCAAACTGGCCAATGGTTACAGCCGACGCACCTGCAAAAATTCCAAGCATGCCAAGGGTCAAGAGAGCTTTGCGAAGAGGCTTGCGCTTTTGAATCGACTTGCCCTTTGGAGTTGCCTCCACTTCAGCGCGTTCGTAAATGTACTGCACGCCCTGGTCTTCATTGACTAGGTACTTGTTGCTGTTCATTTGTTGCTCCCTTCCGATTCATTTCTATCGGGGGTGGCTGAGCGCAATCTGTGCTGTCACTGATGTGTTGCTGTGGTTTACCTGATAGTTACCTGAGAGCGAAGGGCGGCTTACTCGAACTCGTCTGGGTCTAGGTTGCCTAGGATGCCGGCATCAAAGACACCAGCCAGTTCCAGTTCGCTGGCGCGGATGGCCACCTGAAGCTCGCGGGTTGCCTCGCGCAGCGCGCGCTCTGGGTCGAGACCCTTGGCACGGGCATCGGCCACAATGGTCAGCAACAGGCCGCCAAGCACTTCTTCGTTGTCCATCGGTAGCCCAGCGTCGCTGTCACCCTCAGGGATCATGCCAATCTTCTGAGCCTTGCCAATCACCTTGTCGGCTAGGGCAAGGGCAGGAAGCGCCTGTGGAATGCCATCCAGCACGCTCTCGCGCTCGGGCTTTTCCTTCTTCTTGTGCTCTTCCCAGTTGAGCATTACCTCGTCGCCAGTGTTGGCGGCATACTTCTCAAGCTCTTCGGGGGTGCCAAACACGTGCGGGTGACGGCCGCGCATCTTGTTGGCGCTGGCCAGGGCCACATCCTGGATGTCGAATGGCTCACCTAGGCTGCCGGTTGCGGCTAGGTCGCTGTGGAAAATCACCTGGTACAGCACGTCGCCAAGCTCTTCGAGGATCTCGTCGCGGTTGCCGCTCTCCAGAGCCTCAATCAGCTCGTAGGTCTCTTCCAACAGGTACTTGGTGAGGCTCTCGTGGGTCTGCTCGGCATCCCAAGGGCAGCCGCCAGGCGCACGGAGTTTGTGGGCAACGGCAATCAGGTCATCGAGGTTGGTCATGGCTCTATTGTTTCAGACACCTGTTAACAACTAAGAATCGATGTCAGTTGTAGGTTTGCCGAGGTCGGACATTAAATTCCGAAGGCCTCATTTCTGAGGCCTTCTAACTGGTAACCGAGGTATCCAGGGATGTAGAAAAATTATCGCATACGGAACTTTATTTCGAGAGCAGCAGGCACGAAAAGATGTCAGAGGTGCCGAGCATGTTTTGTGAATGGAACCCGGTAACCACAGTTACAGAATCGAATTTGCATACCCGCATGCTTTTGCTGCGGGGCTAAAGAAATTGCCGAACCACGTTTCAGACGCCGTTCAGCTGGCAATTCGAGAGATCTTGACAATAAAGGGCCTCGAACTTGCAGAAACTGAATGGCTCAAAAAAGTATCAGGGTCGGTATGGGAGCTTCGGGTGGGAAAAACGACAACGGCCGTTTATTCGAAAGCTGGAATTGAAAAACCCATGGGTATCAATCACACAAAAATTTTGGTGAGAGTATTCTGCAGTTTTCAGGGTGGCAAGCTAATCGTTTTACTTAGCGCATATGACAAAAAATCCGATGACTCACCATCGCGTCAACGCGAAGAAATCGCCAAGGCAAATCGCATTTTGTCGAAATGGATAGAAAACCGTCGTTGACTAAATTGCGGTAAAACGCAATATTGGAACAGGAGGAACTCAAATGAGCGAAAATAACGAAGTCAAAGACTTGGACTGGCTCCTCGCAGAAATTTCACGCGACTGGACAGACGAAGACTGGGCCAGACACCACGAGTTAAAGAAAATCTTCCGCGCGGAGGCGGAACGCATCCGCCTTGGCATTCAACTCAAGAATCGCATCCAAGAGTTGGGACTCACTCAAAAAGCCATTGCGGAATCGTTACAAGTACAACCTGCCGAAATCAGCCGAATCATCAAAGGCCGAACCAACTACAGCGCCAACACTCACTTGCGATTGCTGAACCAACTTGGCCTTCGCGTGGAGTACGTCAAAATAGACCAAACTGCGGCCTAATAATTCTTACAGCGAAGACAAAAAGCCCTATACAGCGGCCAACTGGGCGCGGCGGGCAATGCGAGACTCCAGCAGCGCGGTAGCAAGGGTGATACTTAGCGCCACTGCGGTGGTGGCCATCACCACGGCGTTCTGGTTGAGCACCGAGTAAACACCCCAGCAAGCCATGCTGGATACCGCAATAAGCAACGACGACACCGAAACCGCGGTTGGCTTCACGGTGGCACGGTTGATCCAAGTGCGAATCAGCTGCGGCAAACGCGATGCGGTGAGCACGATCATGGCCCAGTTGACCACCACGATAGGCCCATAGAAAACGGCAACACCGGTAACTGCGCCGGCACCAAGGATGACCAGCCAGTTCTTCGCGCTGTTGCCCTTCACTGCGGTGACCACAAGTGCGGTGGTGAAGAAGGTGAGCAGGTTGGCAACCCAGATTGCCGGGCTACCCACGCGCAGACCAAAGCCGGTCCAAGCCGCAAACTGCACGTACATGAGAATCCAGGGGCTGAGCGCCAGGCCATCGGAGTGACCAAGGCGACGAATGCGCATCATCTGTGGAACGCCGGTGGCAACACCGATGGCACCGCCAATAAAGCCAAAAATTTCGGCGATTACATGCAGCATGGTGAACCTCTCAATGTTGGTGCTCGGAAAATTATGTGAGTTAGGCCTTTGCCGGCGGGAAAACGCGAGCCAGGAACGCCCAGACCCAGTCGATCATGGCCTGGTCGCGCAGTGGCTCGTCGAAGGCGGCCACCATTCCGTCTTCACCCTCGATGGCGTGCGTGACGCGGGTCATCGGGGCTGGCACGGTAAGTAGCTTCGAGCTGGCCAGGTAACGGAACCCTGGGAACAGATGGCTCAGACGCACCTGGTCGCTCTCGGTGAGGTTCACAGGTGCAAGCTTTACCTGCGCACCCAGCGCGTTGAGGTCCTTGAGGCCAAGGCGGTTGGCCTGCTGGCGAAGCTCGGTGACGGCCATCAGCGTCTTCACCGAATCCGGGGCGGTGCCGTAGCGGTCTTCCAGCTCGGCCAGGATGGCATCTAGCTGAGCCTTGGTGCCCTTCTCCCCCGATGCCGCCGAAAGCTTGTGGTACGCCTCCAGGCGCAGGCGGTCGGAGTCAACGTAGGTGCCAGGAATGTGGGCATCCACCGGAAGTTCCAGCTTCAACTCAGCCGGTGCTTCGCGGGTTTCGCCCTTGAACTCTGCAACGGCATCGCCAATCATGCGCAGATAGAGGTCAAAGCCAACGCCCGCGATGTGGCCACTCTGCTCGCCACCGAGGAGGTTACCGGCGCCGCGAATCTCGAGGTCCTTGAGTGCCACCTGCATGCCCGAACCAAGCTCGTTGTTGGCGGCGATGGTTGCAAGGCGGTCATGCGCGGTCTCGGTGAGCGGCTTGGATGGGTCATAGAAGAAGTAGGCGTAGGCGCGTTCGCGACCACGGCCAACGCGACCACGAATCTGGTGCAGCTGACTCAAACCAAAGTTCTCGGCCCTGTCGATAATCAGGGTGTTGGCGTTGGGAATATCGATGCCGGTCTCGATGATGGTGGTGGAAACCAGCACGTCAAACTTGCGCTCCCAGAAGTCCACCACAACCTGCTCAAGCTGGTGTTCGTTCATCTTGCCGTGCGCCACCGCAATGCGCGCCTCCGGAACCAGCTCGGCCAGCTGCTTGGCAACCATATCGATGCTGCCAACGCGGTTGTGCACGAAGAACACCTGACCCTCGCGAATCAGCTCTCGTCTAATGGCAGCTGCCACCTGCTTGTCGCTGTAGCCACCAATGTAGGTGAGAATCGGGTGGCGTTCCTCCGGCGGGGTTGCCAGCGTAGACATCTCGCGGATACCGGTGATGGCCATCTCGAGGGTGCGCGGAATCGGAGTTGCACTCATCGAAAGCACGTCCACGTTGGCGCGGAACTCCTTCAGCTTCTCCTTGTGCTCAACGCCAAAGCGCTGCTCCTCATCCACGATGATGAGGCCAAGATCGCGGAACTTCACGTTGCCGGCCAGCAGTCGGTGTGTGCCCACCACCATGTCAACCGCGCCGGTCTCGAGGCCCTCGATGATCTTCTTGGCCTCTTTATCGGTCTGGAAACGGCTTAGCGCCTCAACCACAACCGGGAAGCCACTGAAGCGTTCGTGCAGGGTCTGCACGTGCTGACGAACCAGCAGAGTGGTTGGCACCAGCATGGCTACCTGCTTGCCGTCCTGAATGGCCTTGAAGGCGGCTCGCAGCGCCACCTCGGTCTTGCCATAACCAACATCGCCGGCTAGCAGGCGGTCCATTGGCACGCTGCGTTCCATGTCGCGTTTAATCTCATCGATGGTGTTGAGCTGGTCTGAGGTTTCTACGTATGAGAACGCCTCCTCCATCTCGCGCTGCCAAGCGGTGTCTGCGCCAAAGGCGTGACCCTTGCTCTTCACGCGAGCCGAGTAGAGCTTGACCAGGTCCACCGCAATCTTGCGCACAGCCTTGCGAGCCTTGCCCTTGGCAGCCTCCCAGTCGCTTCCACCCATCTTGGACAAGACCGGGGCTTCGCCACCCACGTACTTTGTGAGGTAGTCCAGCTGATCGGTAGGCACGTAAAGGTTGTCCGCTGGGGCACCACGCTTTGACGGGGCAAACTCGATTACCAAGAACTCGCGCATGTTCTGCTGCTTGCCGGCACCCGAGCGACGTTGAATCATCTCCACGAAGCGGCCGATGCCGTGAACCTCGTGCACCACGTAGTCGCCGGCCTTGAGGGTGAGCGGGTCTACGGTCTGGCCGCGGCGGGCGGCAATCTTGCGCGCCGATGGACTGACGTAGTTGGCGGTCTTGCCGTAGTAGTCGTTCTCGGTGATGACAATAAGCTTGGCCTCGGGCGAGACAAAGCCCTTGCGCAACGGCGACTGCACCACAAAGATTCCGCTGTTCATCTTGGCGGGCAGCTCTGCCACCAGCTGGGCATCAACTCTGGCGGCAACAAGTTGCTCGGCAAGACGCTCGGCGGTTCCGTGGCCCTCGGCACTGATAACCACCAGCTGGCCGGTCTTGGCCTGATCGGCCACCCATTCCAGCACCGCGGTATCGGTGGCCTTGAAGTTTGGAACGTCCAGCATGCCCAGGTTGTGCAAAGAATCGTCGTCGGCGCCAAACTGGCTGAGCGTGAAAAGTTGACGGGTGTCCAGCTGGCTAACAAAATCGGTGAGGGTCACAAAACTGCCGGTGGAAAGGTCAATCGGCGCTCGTTCCGAGTTGTCGTCGCGCTCAGACCCTGCGATGGCAGCATCCCAGGCGGCAGCCAAGAACTCCTCGTTGGTTTCCACCAGGCTGGCGGCACGGGCGGCGGCCTTCTCGGGCGAGAACAGCACCACAATGGCGTCCGACGGCAGGTACTCAGCAAACGAGACCATGGCATCGGTCAACACTGGAGCCAAAGACTCCATGCCCTCCACGGGAATGCCCTCGGTGATCTTGGCCAGCATGGTGCTGAGGTTTGGGAACTCGTGCAGCATCTGGCGGGCTCGGTTTGCCACACTTGGCGTAATGATGATCTCGCGCGCCGGGTAGATGACAACCTCGCCTAGCTTGCCGCCGTTTGGGGCTTCGTGCAGGGTGCGCTGGTCGCTCACCGAGAACTGGCGGATTTCTTCCAGCTCGTCACCGAAGAACTCCAGACGAACCGCGTGCTCGGCAGTGGTTGGGAAGATGTCAACGATGCCGCCGCGTACGGCAAACTCGCCACGCTTGGTAACCATGTCCACGCGGTGGTAGGCAACCTCAACCAGCTTCACGCCCAGCAGCGGCAGCATGTAGTCTTTGCCAACCTCAAAGCGCAGCGACGGGTGGTCGGCTAGGCCGGCAACAACCGGCTGCAGCACGGCGCGCACCGATGCGATGACGTAGACGTTGTGGTCCAGCTTTGGTGCGGTTTCCAGCTGAGGTGCAGCACGGTGACCTTCAGTGCCCGAGCCGCCACCAAGCTCGTGCAGGCGGTGCAGCACCTTTAGACGCTTTCCCACGGTTTCGGGGCTTGGGCTAAGCCGTTCGTGCGGCAAGGTTTCCCACGAGGCAAACTCGAGGATTTCGGCGGTTGGATCTAGGGCACGCAGCGCGGCGGCGGTGTCTTCGCCTTCACGTCCGGTGGCAACCACGATTAGCATTACTCGGGCCAACTTTGAATCGGTGCGCATCTCTGCGAGGGTGGCGGCGATGGCCGAATGTGCACCCTGCGGAGCGATTAGGTCTTGGCGTTTGGCCTTGAGGTTTGCCTGAACCTTTGCAAACGGGTAGGAGTCCGCCAGGCGTGCCATTAGGGGCGCCAGGATTATTAGTGGGGCGGTACTCACTAGTCAATTGTAGGCACTTTACCCGCGCTTGAGTTTTGCAGGGCTAGCACCCCGTATTTTCTAGACGAAATGTTTAGCACTGTAAAATCTAAATAGTTTTGAGTGAGATTTTTGGGAGAAAAATGGGCCGCAAAGGAATGATTATTCTTTGGACCATCCTGGTGGCAATCATGCTGGGAATCCCACTCTTTCTAGTGTGGATGCAGCAGGCAATCATCGAGACGATGACCAGGTAGCCCTCCCCAGACTCCCCTATTTGCCGTGGAAGCGCTGCTGGGCAGCGGTTACTCCCTCAAGCACAATGCTCTCGGCCGCATCGGCGGCTAGCTCTAGCGTCACCGGTAGATCCTTCTTTTCGGCGGTGCCGAAGTTGGCAAGCACGAAATCAGAAACTTCCATCTGGCCAGGCGGGCGGCCAATGCCAATGCGCACGCGGGTGAACTCTGGGCCACCGCAGGCGGCAATGATGTCGCGCAGGCCATTGTGACCGGCGTGTCCGCCACCAACCTTGATGCGCACGTCGTGGGGTGGAATGTCTAGTTCGTCGTGGAGCACGATGACGTTGGTCAACGGAACGCTATAAAACTTCATGAGGCCCGAAACCGGACGACCCGAGGTGTTCATATAACCGGTGGACTTGGCCAGAATGATCTTGGCTCCACCCGGGCGGAAGCGCCCTTCGGCAACCACTGCCCCAGCCTTGTGACTCTTGAATTTCTCACCCATGCGGGCGGCCAGAATATCCACGGCCATTTGGCCAACGTTATGCCGGTTAAACGCGTAGCCGGGCCCGGGGTTACCGAGCCCGACTACGAGAAAAGTGTCAGACATGCGTCCAGATTACTGGAAGCAAACCAGCCAGGCCGTTATTAGGCGCTGGCAAGCTCTTCTGCGTGACCAGCTGCGGTTGCAACAACCGAAGCGATCAGTGCGTCTGCAGGAAGGTCTAGCGAAACACCCTTTGGAAGAACAACGTCCTTAGCTAGAACGTGGTGACCAGCACCCTCCTTGTTGAAGCTAACTTCAACGAACTCAGGAACGTGAGTTGCCTCAGCAATAAGCTTCACGGTCTTGTGCTCTAGGTCGATGGTGGTACCCGAAAGGCTCTCGCCAACGATATGTACAGGAACCTCAACGTGAACCTTCTCGCCAGCAACAACGGTTACTAGGTCGATGTGCTCGATTACCTGGGTAACTGGGTCCTTCGAAACCGACTTAACCAGAACTAGCTCTGGCTTGCCATCGATGGTGACCTCGATAAGCGCGTTCTTGTGACGCAGGATTAGGCCCGAAGCGTGAGCGTCAACGGTGATGTGACGGGTCTCAGCCTTGTGGCCGTAGATTACGGCTGGGGTCTGGCCGGCGAAACGAGCCTGGCGCGCTGCACCCTTACCGAACTTGGTACGTACGGTACCTACGAGCTTGAAATCAGACATGTTTTTATCCTTAGAAAGTTGTTTTTTGCTCAACCGCAAGTGGGAGCTGACTCACCGAATCGTTTGGGAACCAAAAAAGCCACCCAACGAATGGATGGCTGTGAAAGCGACCCCGTCGATAACGGCCTTGATTCTTTACCAAAGTAAAGTCGCAGCCCTCGCCGTTGTTACCTCTAAGTGTAGTTGAATTGAACAACGATGGAAACCCTACAAATCAACTACCCGCCAGACCTGCCGGTTGCGGCGCGGCGCGAGGAGATTTTGGACGCCATCAGGGCAAACCAAGTGGTGGTTATCGCCGGTGCCACCGGCTCGGGTAAAACCACCCAGATTCCTAAGATGTGCCTGGAGCTTGGCCGCACCAGCATTGCCCACACCCAACCTCGACGCATCGCAGCCCGCGCGGTTGCCGAGCGCATCGCCGAAGAACTTCAGACCGAACTTGGTGGTCTGGTTGGTTATCAGGTGCGCTTCACCGATACCTCCAGCGCCAAAACCAAGGTCAAGGTAATGACCGACGGCATCCTGCTAAACGCCCTGCAGCGCGACCGCAAGCTGACTCAATATGACACCATCATCATCGATGAGGCTCACGAGCGCTCGCTCAACATCGACTTTTTGCTGGGCTACCTCAAGCAACTGCTGCCAAAGCGCCCAGACCTCAAGGTGATCATCACCTCGGCAACCATCGATCCTGAATCGTTCAGCCGTCATTTCAACGATGCACCGGTCATCGAGGTATCTGGCCGAACCTTCCCAATCGAGTATCGCTACCGACCACTTGAGGACGAAACCGCCGAGGATGACGACCCGGATGCCGGAACCTCGGGCTCTACCGGCGACGACTACGTGGACGGAATCGTTGGCGCGCTGAAGGAACTGGAGCGCGAGGCTCCCGGAGACGTGCTGGTGTTCTTCAGCGGTGAGTCGGAGATTCGCGATGCCCAGGAGGCCATCGAGGGTTCGATTGTTGGTGGGGTGCTAGCCAAGGGCACCGAGGTTCTGCCACTCTATGGCCGCCTGAGCGCAGCAGACCAGCACAAGGTGTTTGAAACCAGCAAGATGGTGGGCCTGCGCCGCCGAATCATCTTGGCCACCAACGTTGCCGAGACCTCGCTTACCGTGCCCGGAATCAAGTACGTTATCGACACCGGAACAGCCCGAATTTCGCGCTATTCGCCGCGAGCCAAGGTTCAGCGCCTGCCCATTGAGGCAATCTCACAGGCCAGCGCCAACCAGCGTGCCGGCCGCGCCGGCCGAACCAGCGACGGCATTGTGATTCGCCTCTATTCGGAGGAGGACTACAACGCCCGCCCCGAGTTCACCGATCCCGAGATTTTGCGCA
>Ga0228701_1000760_pt1 | contig 24496 bp, 24 predicted proteins | sample McNCre117_Aug_MG_2_FD_178017 | JGI IMG/M metagenome (GOLD analysis project Ga0228701, IMG submission 178017) | Freshwater microbial communities from McNutts Creek, Athens, Georgia, United States - 11-17_Aug_MG | ecosystem: Environmental > Aquatic > Freshwater > Creek | place: USA: Georgia...
GCGACGATGCCCCCAAAACGCACGGTGACGCCCGAGATGTGGAGCAAGGGCTGCATCAAAGACGCTCGATGATGGTGACGTTGGCCATGCCACCGCCTTCGCACATGGTTTGCAAACCGTAGCGCTTACCGCGCTGGCCCAGGGCATGGACCAAGGTGGTCATGAGCTTGGTGCCCGAGGCGCCCAGCGGATGCCCCAGGGCAATCGCGCCGCCGTTGACGTTCAGGCGATCGGGGTTGGCCCCCAGAGCCTTGAGCCAGGCCAGCGGCACCGAGGCAAAGGCTTCGTTGACTTCGTACAAATCGATGTCGTCGATCTTCATGCCGGCTTTTTTCAGCGCCCGCTCGGTGGCGGGAATGGGCGCTTCCAACATGATCACCGGGTCGTGGCCGATCATGGTCATGTGGTGAATGCGGGCCAGGGGTTTGACGCCCAAGGTCTTCAAGCCGCGCTCGTTGACGATCATCACGCCGGTGGCACCGTCGCAAATTTGGCTGGCGTTGGCGGCTGTGATCACGCCGCCCTCTTGCAAGAGCTTCACGCCTTGAATGCTTTGCAAGGTGGCGTCGGCACGGATGCCTTCGTCGGCCACATGCATCTCGCTAGAAGCGGTGCCGTCGGCCGTGCGCACAGCCACTTTCAGAATTTCATCGCGAAACGCACCCGACTGGGTGGCAGCCAACGCACGTTGGTGGCTGAGCAAGGCATAGTGGTCGAGCTCGTCTTTGCTCAGGCCGTATTTCTTGGCCATCATCTCGGCGCCCACGAACTGGCTGAACACCTGGCTGTTGTAGCGCTGGTTCACACCCTCGCTTTGGTAGCTGCCCATGCCCGCTTTCTGGGCCAAGGCGCTGGGGCTGAACATGGGCACGCGGGTCATGGACTCGACGCCTGCGGCAATCACAATGTCCATGGTGCCCGACATCACCGCCTGGGCAGCAAAATGCACGGCTTGTTGGGATGAGCCGCACTGGCGGTCGATCGAGGTGCCGGGCACCGACTCGGGCAGCTTGGAAGCCAATACCGCGTTGCGCGCCACGTTGGTCGACTGCTCACCCACTTGGCTCACACAGCCCATGAACACGTCTTCCACCAAGGCGGGGTCCATGTGGGTGCGGTCCACCAAGTCGTTGAGCACCTGGGCGGCCAGGTCTACGGGATGCCAGCCCGACAAACGTCCGCCACGACGTCCACCTGCGGTACGGGTGGCGGCCACAATGAATGCTTCAGACATGCTCTATTTCCCTTGCAGTTTCGAATGCAGCTGATTCTGAGCCCCGCCCTGGCGGCGGGCTTCGTCTAAACGGACGATTTTGGGTCTAGCCTCAGCGAGGCGCCATGCGAATCGCGCCGTCAATGCGGATGCATTCGCCGTTCATGTACTTGTTGGTGATCAGGGTTTCAGCCAAGTGGGCGTACTCGTCGGGCTCGCCCAAGCGCTTGGGGAACGGCACCGAAGCCGCCAAGGCGGCTTTGACGTTGTCCGGCGCGCCTTGCAACAGGGGGGTGTTGAAGATGCCGGGCAAGATGGTGTTGACGCGAATGCCCTCGCCCATCAAGTCGCGCGCAATCGGCAGGGTCATGCCCACAATCGCGGCCTTGCTGGCAGAGTAACTGGCTTGGCCCATTTGTCCGTCTTGTGCAGCGACCGAGGCGGTGTTGATGATGACGCCACGCTCACCCTCGTCAGTCATATCCACCGACAACATGCCAGCCGCTGATTTGGCAATACAGCGGAAGGTGCCAACCAGGTTGATCTGGATGATGCGGTCAAAGTTGGCAGTGGGAAAGGCACGAATCTCGCCCGTGGCTTTGTCGCGACCGGCTGTTTTGATGGCATTGCCCGTGCCCGCGCAGTTGACCATGATGCGCTCTTGCCCGTGGGCGGCACGCGCTTTGGCAAAAGCCGCATCGACTTGTTCTTCCGAGGTCACATCGACCTTGCAAAACACGCCGCCAATTTCTTGGGCCAAGGCTTCGCCTTGTGTCTCGTTCAAATCAAACAACGCCACCTTGACGCCGTGCTGCGCCAAACGCCGCGCTGTGGCAGCGCCCAAACCAGAAGCCCCACCCGTGACCACTGCCGACACATTTGCATTGAGTTTCATACAGCTACCTCCAAAATATGGGCGCAGCTTAATGGCAGGGGTGGCAGACCGTCATCGTCCGAAGCGACGAAATCTCAGCGTGGCAAGGCAAAGCAGCCTTGACAAGCCGGGGACGTGCGAGCACCAAGCTCTGTTCCATAATCCAGCGATCTCCTCTGACTCACCCATGGCGCACTCCCCCTCCGACACTGCTGACTCGGCCTCCCTGGCTGCGGGCATCACCCTGGGGTTGGAAAGCAAATTCAATCCCCCTGCGCTTGAAACCTCGCAAGTGGTGCGCGCCAGCTTGTGCGACACGATTTGCCGCAGCGAGGGCCAGCTGGTGCTGGTTCATGCGCCCGCTGGATTTGGCAAAAGCACCGCCATGATGCAAGCGCGTGAGCGTCTGGAAGAGCTTGGCGTGGCCACGGCCTGGCTGACACTCGACCGCGCCGACAACGATGTGTCACGCTTTTTGAACTGCCTGGACACTGCCGTGCGCCAGCTCGGTCGCATCACTCACACACCCGCCCAAGGCGCCGATACCGTGCAGGCTTTGACGCGGATTGAAACGCCCTTCGCCTTGTTCTTGGATGAATTCGAAGCCATTCACGAAGCCGCCTTGCTGACGATCGTGCGCGAGATCGCGCACCACCTGCCCCGCCACGGCCACTTGGTGATTGGCTCGCGCAGCCTGCCGCAAATTGGCCTGGCACGCTTGAGGGTGCGCGGTCAACTGACCCAAATTGATGCCGAGCGGTTGCGCTTTAGCTTGCAAGACACGGCGCACTTTTTTGCCCAACGTCCGCACCCGCACAAGCTCAGCGCTGACCAGCTGTTTCAGTTGCACGAAAAAACCGAAGGCTGGGTAGCGGCCCTGTGGCTGGCGGCCATGGCCTTGGACCGTGCGGTGGACCCCGCCGATTTTGTGGCCCGTTTTTCAGGCTCCAACCGCGCCGTGGCTGACTACCTGGCCGAGGACGTGTTGGCCCGCCAGTCGCCTCAGATTCGGCGCTTTTTGCTGCGCACCAGCATCTTGCGTCAGCTCGATGCGTCCGTGTGCAGCGCGCTCAATCCACGGGTGGACTGCGCGCAGTTGCTGGAACAACTCGACACCGAGCAGCTGTTTTTAACGCCGGTCGCCAGCGAGCAACGCACCTGGCGCTACCACAGCCTGTTTGCCGACTACCTGCGCAACCAGTTGCAACACGAATCGCCCGATGACGTGGCGCGTTTGCACTTGGCCGCATCCGGTTGGTACGAATCGCAAGGCCGCCCCGTGCCCGCGATTGATCACGCGATCGAAGGCGGCGACTTTCCGCACGCCATGGCGCTGCTGGCCACACACGGCGAACAGTTTTTAGAGCAAGGGCGCATGCGCTTGTTGTCGCGCTGGTTCAGCAGCCTGCCCGCGCCCCTGCTGGAACAGCATTCGCATTTGACGATGGTGGCGATTTGGGCTGCTTGCTTCACCCGTGGCCCCTGGGTGGCGATGGAGATGTTGGAACGCCACGAAGCCCTGGGGCTCAAAGACGCCAGCTTTCAAAGCAATGCCATGTGCATACGCCCCATGTTGTTGGCCATGCAAGACCACAGCGAAGAGGCCTTGCTCCTGGGTCACCAGGCCATGGACCAATTGCCCACCGGCAGCGAGTTTGCAGACATCACCCTGCTTAACGCCATGGCCCACAACACCTCGGTGTGTGGCCAGCCACGCGAGGCCCAGCAGCTGCTCGACGCAGCCCGTCAGCAAGACCGCCGCAACAGCACCTTCCACCGCATGTACTCCGAGACCACCGAAGGTTTGCTGGACTTGCAGCAAGGCCGCTTGCGCCAGGCCAGCGCACGGTTTCGCTTGGCGGTGGACGCTACCCATGCGGTGAACTTTCACCACACCCATGGCAACGCATGGGCCGGTGTGCTCTATGCCAGCATCGTGTACGAGTCGAACCAAATCGACCAGGCCGACCATTTGCTCAATGTGTATTTGCCACTGGCACGCGATGTGGGTTTGCCCGACCACATGATCTTGAGCCATGTCATGCGCTCGCGCATTGCCTTCATCCACGGCGATGTGGATGCGGCCTGGTTGGCCATCACTGAATTGGAATACCTGGGCAACCAACGCAAGCTGCCACGTGTGGTGGCCGCCGCCCGGCTGGAACGCGCACGCATGCTGCTGCTGCAAGGCAATGCTGCCGCCTCGCAAGACGAATTGGTGCGGGCCGATGACCCCACGCTGTGGCAACGCGCACAAGGCCAACGCTTGCTGGCCCACGACATTGAGTACATGGGCTTGGCGCGCTTGCGCTGGGAGATTGCGTTTGGCGACGCCACCCGTTGCTTGCCCTCACTGGAGGCCGAGTTGGCCACCGCTGTGGCAGCCTCACGCCAACGCCGCGTGCTCAGCCTGCAACTGCTGCGCGCCATGGCCTTGCAACGCGCGGGCGACTTGCCCGCTGCGGTGGCCCAAGTGGGCAGTGCCTTGCAATGGGCGTGTCAAGAGGGTTTCATGCGTTTGATTCTGGACGAAGGCCCTGCCCTGGGGTTGTTGGTACAGCGCTACCAAACCCTGCACGAGAGCGGCCAAGTGCGCGACCCCTTGATGGGCGACTACCTGCAACGCTTGTTGCAGGCCTTTGGCCCCCTGCCCTCCGAGAACGAAAAAGCCGCTGCGCCGCAGGCTGGCATTTTGGAGCCGCTGACCCGCAAAGAAATTCGAGTCTTGCAGCTCTTGGTGGAAGGCTATTCCAACAGCGCGATGGCCGAAAAGCTCTACGTGTCAGACAGCACGGTGCGCACCCACTTGCGCAACATCAACATGAAGTTGGGCGCGCACAGCCGCACCCAGGCGGTGGCAATTGCGCGCAAGCTCGGCTTGATTTAGGTCTTGCTGGGGTGAAACACCGGGGCGCGTTTTTCCTGGTGCGCCCGCACCGCCTCGCGCTGGTTGGCGCTACCCAAAATCACTTGCTGTTCACGTGATTCGGCCAACAACAAAGCAGCCTCGTCGGCATCGGTGGAGGCGTTGAGCAAACGCTTGTCGGCGCGCACGGCATCGGGGTTGCGGGCTGCCACTTGCTGGGCAAAAGCACGCGCTTGCGCCAAAGGATCGGCATGCACGGATGTGACCAAGCCGAGTTGACAGGCTTCGTCGGCTTGCAGAATGCGGCCCGAATACACCAGCTCGCGCGCCACATCGGCGCGCACCAGTTCGCGCAGCAAAGCGATGCCTGCCATGTCGGGCACCAAACCCCATTGAATTTCGAGCACAGACAAACGGGTTTCTGGCGCGGCATAGCGAATGTCGGCCCCCAAGGCCAGCTGCAAGCCACCGCCAAAGGCCACGCCGTGCACCGCAGCCACCACGGGCACCGGCAGCGCGCGCCACTGCCACACCACCTGCTGCGCATGGTTGGCGATGCCATGGGTGCGCGGCACCAAGTCGGACAAGGACGACAGGGCATCGCCTTGTGCCATCTTGGCAAAGTTGCCCATGTCCAGGCCAGCGCAAAACGCGCGACCCAAGCCGTGCAACACCACCACGCGCAAGTCGTGCAACCCCGCCAAGCATTCACCCGCTTGCAGCAAGGCCTCAAACATCGCAGTGTCGAGCGCGTTCATTTTGTCGGCGCGTATCAAGGCCACCTCGGCCACGCCGTTGGACGCAAAGCTCACCTGCACACGGTCTTGAAAATTCCACTCAGACATGACGTTGTCTCCGGTCATTGGCGTTTTTCTGTTCAATGCTGTTGCGAGCCTGCTGCCAATCGGCATCGGTCCAACTGGCCAAGCGGGCAAAGTTGCCACCGGTGGCTTGGTACTGGGCACCGTCGATGGCAATGGTTTGGCCATTGAGGTATTCAGAACCCGGCCCCATCAAAAACACCGCCAGGTTGGCGAGTTCAGACATGCGCCCGGTGCGGCCCATGGGGTTGCCTTCGGCTTTGTGCTCGCCGCCACCGGGGTTCAAGCGTGCGCTCATGCCTTCGGTGGGGAACAAGCCCGGCGCAATGGCGTTGAGGCGAATGCCTCGCCCGCCCCACTCCACCGCCAGCGATTGCGTCATGGCGTTCAGCCCCGCTTTGGACATGGCCGAGGGCACCGTGAACGCCGAGCCATTCCACACCCAGGTGGTGAGAATGGAAATGACAGAGGCCTTGCGCCCTTCGGCCAACCAGCGTTTGCCGCATTCCAGCGTCATGTAAAAACTGCCGCGAAACACGATGTTGGCAATCGCATCGAAAGCACGTGAGGACAGGTCTTCGGTGCGGCTGATGAAGTTGCCCGCCGCGTTGTTGATCAAACCATCCAAGGGACCGTGCTCGCGCCAAATGCTGTCGAGCATGGCTTGAATCGCTTCGTCGCTGCGGATGTCACACACCCAGGGCACCACGCGCCCGCCGTGTTGGGCCGTGAGTTGCGTGGCGGTCTCTTCCACCACGCCAGCACGGCGACCACAGATGTGGACCTCAGCACCCAACAGCAACAGCGCCTCGCTCATCACACGGCCCAAGCCCGTGCCGCCACCGGTAACCAACACACGTTGGCCTTGCAGCAAGCCGGGTTTGTAAATCAAATCATCGAGGGTCATGAGGCGTCCTTGTGTGTGAGGGTTGATGTGAAAGAGTGATGAAAGGCGCACCGTTGCGGGGCGGGTGCTCGCAGTGCTCAGCGACCGGTGTAGCGCGGTGGGCGTTTTTCTAAAAACGCTTGCATGCCTTCGCGGAAATCGTCGCTTTGGGTGCACAGCACTTGCTGGCGGTCTTCCATGGCAATCACGGCGTCCAGGCTGCCCATCTCCAAGCTGTGGCCCAAGGCCTCTTTGGTGAAGCGCAACCCCATGGGCGTGGTGCGCAACATGTCTTCAGCCAATGTTTGGGCTTCTTGTTGCATCTCGGCCAAGGTGCCAACATGGCTCACCAGACCCAAAGCGTGCGCGCGTTGGGCGTGCATGAAGCGCCCTGTGAGCAGGTATTCGGCAGCGACCGAGCTGCCCACCATGCGCGGCAAAAAGTAGCTCACGCCCATGTCGCAACCCGTCAAACCAATGCGCAGAAACGAGGCATTCATGCGCGCCTCGGGCGTACACAGACGAATGTCCGAGGCCAATGCCAAAGCAAAGCCGCCGCCACTGGCTGCGCCTTGGATGACGCTGATGATGGGTTGCGGACAGCGCCGCATGGCCAGCATGATGTCGCGGATGCTGTGTTGCACTTGCAGCATGCCGCTGGTACCCAAGTCTTTGCCGGGCGATTGTTCTTTCAGATCCAGCCCCGCACAAAAGTTGTTGCCCGCGCCTTGCAGAATCACCACCCGCACTTCAGGGCGGTGGTACAGCCCTTGAAAGCAGGTGCGCAAGGCGGTGGCCAATGCGGGGTTGAGCGCATTCAGGCGCTCGGGGCGGTTCATGGTGAGCCGCAACACGCCGCCCTGCTCTTGCATGTCGAGAATGTCTTGCATGGATAGCCTCCTGCGTGGTGCGTGTGCCGGTCTTACATGGCGCGCGAAATCACTTCTTTCATGATTTCGCTGGTACCGCCGTAAATGCGCTGAATGCGCGCATCGGTGTACATGCGGGCGATCAGGTACTCGTTCATGTAGCCGTAGCCGCCAAACAATTGCAAACAGGTGTCGATGACGCGACCCTGCGCTTCCGAGCCCCAGAGCTTGGCCATCGACGCCGTGGCGGTGTCGAGCTTGCCCGCCACCAGGTCTTCCACGCAGCGATCCATGAAGGCGCGGCCCACTTTGATTTCGGTGGCGACTTCGGCCAGCTTGAACTTGGTGTTTTGAAAGTTGGCAATCGGTTGACCAAAGGCCTGACGCTCGCGCACATAGGCCAACGTGGCTTCGTACGCGCCTTCCATGGCGGCCAAGGCGGTCACGCCAATGATCAAGCGCTCGTAGGGCAAGTCGCCCATGAGCTGGTAAAAGCCTTGGCCTTCTTTGCCACCCAGCAAGTGGGTGACGGGCACTTTGACATCGTCAAAAAACAGCTCTGAGGTGTCTTGCGCTTTGAGACCCATTTTGTCGAGCACGCGCCCCACACGAAAGCCCGGGCAGTTCTCGGTGTCCACAATCAAGATGGAGGTGCCGCTGGCGCCTTGGGCCGGATCGGTCTTGCACACCACCAACACCACACCCGCCAAGAAGCCGTTGGAGATGAAGGTCTTGGAGCCGTTGAGCACATAGTGGTCGCCCACGCGCTGGGCGCGGGTGCGAATACCTTGCAGGTCAGAGCCCGTGCCGGGCTCGGTCATGGCGATGGCGCCCACGATCTCGCCACGCGCCATGCGCGGCAGGTAGTGGCGTTTTTGTTCTTCCGTGCCGTGGTTCAAAAAATAATGCGCCACGATGGAATGCACCGAAGCGTTCATACCCGTCAAGCTGCGACGGCACATTTCTTCGTAGAACACCACCTCGTGGCGAAAGTCGCCACCGCCCCCACCCCAGGTGTCGGGAATGTCGGTGCACAACAGGCCAGTGGCGCCCGCCTTGCGCCAGATGTCGTGGCCCACATGGCCGCGTTTGCGGGCGGCTTCGTCGTCGGGCAGCATTTCCTCTTCGATGAAGCGCACCACGGTGTCACGGAATTGGTCTAAGTCGGGATCTGTCCACGAGCGTTTGAAATCAATGGCCATGTCAAAAGTCCTGAAAAGAAAAAGGGAGAGAAAGACAGCTTGCCGGGATGCGAACTCGCTTATGCAGCCCAGCGCGCGAGCACGGCGTTGACAGAACCTGTCATCGCCTCCTGCGGCGTGGCCGAGGGCGTGCGCTCAAAACGCGGCGCAGGCGCGGGTTGCATCACGCCGTTCAGATCGAGGTAGGTCTGGCGCGCTTGGTTGTGCGGATGTTGGGGCGCTTCGTCCCAATCGAGCACGGGCGCAAAGCAGGCGTCGCTGCCTTCGAGCACGGCGCACCATTCGTCACGGGTGCGGGTTCGGAACACCTCAGCCAAACGCAGCTTCAGCAGCGGCCAGGCATGGCGGTCCATTTGGGCATCGAACTGCGGGTCGTCGGCAATGCCGCACTTCTCGCGCAGCAAGGCGTAGAACTGCGGCTCAATCGCGCCCACGGCCACGTAGCGGCCATCGGCGCAGGCGTAGGTGTCGTAGAAAAAGGCGCCGCCATCGAGCAAGTTGTCACCCCGCTGGTTGTTCCATCGGCCTGCGGCTTTCAAGGCGTACATCATGGCTGAGAGCAAGGCCGAGCCATCGGTCATGGCGGCGTCCACCACTTGGCCCTTGCCCGAGCGCTGGCTTTCAAACAGGGCGCTCAAAATACCCACGGCCAGCAGCATGGCGCCACCGCCAAAGTCGCCCACATAGTTGAGCGGCGGCACGGGGGCTTCGCCTGCGCGACCCACCGCATGCAAGGCACCGGTGATGGCGATGTAGTTGATGTCGTGCCCGGCCGCCTGCGACAGCGGGCCATGCTGGCCCCAGCCCGTCATGCGGCCATAGACCAAGCGGGGTTGGCGGGCCAAACACACCTCAGGGCTCAGTCCCAAACGCTCCATCACGCCGGGGCGGAAACCCTCTATCAACACATCGGCTTGGGCGATCAGGTCCAGCACCTGCTGCACCGCCTCGGGCTGGCGCAGGTCTAAGTTCAGCACAGTACGGTTGCGACTCAGCACATCGCGGTGGTCGAGCTTGGCGTCAGGCCGTGCAATGCGCACCACATCGGCGCCCATATCGGCCAACATCATGGCGCAGAACGGCCCAGGGCCAATGCCCGCCATTTCAATCACCTTCATTCCTGCAAGTGGTCCAGCCATGGGTACGGTTCTCCTCAATTGAGTCACCATACTGCCTGAACACGAGGCTGGGCGCCTCGTCTGAAAAGACGAATGCGCCTAAGCGCTGGTTTATTTGCCGCTGAAACGCGCCGGGCGCTTTTCAACAAACGAGCGCACGCCTTCGGCCGCATCGGCGCTGGCGGACAAACGCTGCTGCACCGTGATGAACTCTTGCATGGCCACGATGGGGCCATGCTCCACGCACTTCAGCACGTTTTGGCGTGTGGCAATGACGGCCAAGGGCGCTTGCACCGCAATAGCTTGTGCCACTTGCAGCGCAGCCTTGAGTTGCTGCCCGGCAGGCACCACACGTTGCACAAAGTTCAAACGCAAGGCTTCTTGCGCGTCAAACACGTCGGCAGTGAGCAAGTGCAGCAGCGCATTGCCCGCGCCTGCGCGCTCGGCCATGCGCAAGGTGGCACCGCCCGTGGCCATGATGCCGCGTTGCACCTCAAGCTGCGAGAAACGGCAGTCGTCTGCGGCAATCACAATGTCAGCCGCCAACATCAGCTCGATCCCTAGGGTGTAGGTGATGCCCTGCACCGCCGCCACCATGGGTTTGACCCGGCGGCGGTAACCGTCCATGCCCAAGTTCAAGGGATCGACCAGCCCCAAGGGCACGGCTTTTTCGCCACGCTGCATCAAAGGGGCGATGGTGGGCAAATCCAGACCTGCCGTGAAGTGGTCGCCTTTGGCGCAGAGCACACCCACGCGCAAGGTCGGGTCATCTTCTAGCCGTGTGTAGGCTTCGCCGAGTTCGCGAAACATCTTGGGCGTGAAGCCATTGCGTTTGGCAGGACGGTTGATGGCGATCACCAACACATGGCCATCGACCTCGCAGTCGATGCTGCCCTCGGGCGATGGGGAAGAGGCTTGCGTCATGAGAGGCTCCGAAAAAACGCGTGTGTAGGCTCAATCAAATTTCAATTGGCTGCCTTTGACCACCTTGGTCCATTTGTCGAGCTCGCGCGGGATGCGACGCTCGACAGACTCGACAGACCCACCGGTGATGACAATGCCTTGGGCTTGCAGCTTCTCGCGGACATCGGGCATTTGCAACACGGCATTGGTCTCTTTGTTCAACAAAGCCACGATGTCTTTGGGCGTGCCCGCAGGTGCAAACAAGGTGTAGTTGGTGGCTGACTCGTAGCCGGGCAAGCCAGCTTCGGCCATGGTCGGCACATCGGGCAAGGTGGCGGCACGGGTGGCGCTGGCCACGGCCAGCACGCGGACTTTGCCCGACTTGATGTGGGGCAGATGCGCGGGCAAGCTGTCGATGGCCATGGGCACACGACCGGCCAGCAAATCGGGTAACAACTGGGTCGTGCCTTTGTAGGGCACGTGGACCAAATCGACACCCGCCATTTGCTTGAACATCTCACCGTTCAAGTGCTGCAAGCCACCGATGCCGGACGAGGCAAAGCTCAGCTCACCAGGTTTGGACTTGGCCAAGGCAATCAGCTCTTTGACGTTGCGTGGGGGAAAGTCCGCAGAGACCACCAGAATCACCGTGCCATAGCCCATCTCGACGATAGGTGCAAAGTCTTTGCGCATGTCAAAGGCCAGACTCTTGTGCACATGGGGCGCAATGGCGTAGTCAGTGATGCTGCCCACCATCAAGGTGTAGCCATCGGGCGCGCTTTTGGCCAAGGCGTCGCCACCAATGGTCGCGGCAGCACCGGGCTTGTTGTCAACCACGATGGGTTGACCCAAGCGCGCGGCCAAGCGTTCGCCAATCAAACGCGCCACCGCATCCACGCCACCACCGGCGGGGTAAGGGGCGATCAATTTGATGGGGCGATTGGGATAGCTTTGTGCCCAAGCCAATGGGCAGACAGCGCCCGCACACAAGGCCAAGGCCGTGGCCCACAGCGCAACACGGCGGGTGCGAACAGGCGCAGTCGAATATTCAAGACGGTTTGACATGAAATCTTTCGCGCTCAGAACAACTGCCATGGGGCGGGATCAAACACAAACTCGCTGCCCTTTTTGCGCAACACGCCAATGCCAGGAAACGGCAGATGCACCGCTGCGATCGGGATGCCTTCTTTGACCACGGTGTCAAAAATCGACAAGCGGGTGGCACGCGCCTTGGGTTGATCCCAGTCAAAGGCCACGGTGATTTCGGGGCGTGGGAACTGCACCGGTGCCACGTGCAAGGTGTCGCCAATCGCCAACAAGCGGGCGTTGCCTGACTGAATCATGTAGCAGCTGTGGCCGGGGGTGTGGCCCACGGCCTCGACCGATTTGATGCCAGGGGTGAGCTCGTCACCCAAGCGGAACGGTTTGATTTGGTTGCCATACGCAGCAACCGCGCGCTTGGCCGGAATGAAGCGGCCTTTTTGATTCTCAGGGGCTTTGGCTTCGACCTCTGGGTTGGTCCAGTAGTCCATGTCATCTTTGGCGATGCGCAAAATGGCGTTGGGGAACATGCGGCCCCCCTCAGGTGTGACGGTGCCATGCAAATGGTCGCCATGCATGTGGGTGATGTAGACCTCGTCAATATGCGCCGGGTCGATGCCTGCGGCTGCCAAGCATTGGGGCAGACGTCCGGCAGTGGGGCCCAACATTTTGGCGCCACCGGCATCGAGTAAGACCAGCTTTTCACCGGTGTTGACCAAGAAGGTGTTGACCGGCAAACGCATGGAGCCATCAGGCCATCCGCCTGCGCTCAACATCGATTTGACCAAGGCGGGGTCGGCTTGCAACACTGCTGGTGGAATGTCGATGAAACCATCGAGCATGCTGGTGACTTCAAAACTGCCCAGCTTCATGCGGTGCACGCTGATGACTTGGCTGCCCGCAATCGGTGCTTTGCCAAATGCGCTGGGCAACAGGGCGGGCACGATGGTCAGTGCGGCGCCGGCTTGCAAAAAACGACGGCGTGTAGAGGTATGACTGGGCATGATCAAATGCGTCCTTGAGGTTGGGTGTCGTAGAGAACTGTCTCTCTAAAATGTAGCGATTCTTGGCCCTCTCAACGCCCCCTACAAACCCTCGTCACCTAAAGCACACGCACCCATGATTGAACCGATAGAGGGTCTGTGGATCGCACCCCAATTTCAATTCCATACCGGCGAGGTCATGCCCGAGCTGCGCATCGGCTACATCACCGTCGGTGACCCCACGGGAATCCCCGTGTTGATCTTGCATGGCACCACAGGATCAGCCCAAGGCTTGCTGACCCCTGAGTTTGCGGGCGAACTCTTTGGTCCAGGCCAGCCCTTGGATGCCCGCAAATATTTCATCGTCATGCCCGATGCGATTGGCGCAGGACGTTCGAGCAAACCCTCGGATGGTTTGCGCATGCAGTTTCCGCACTACAACTACACCGACATGGTGCATGCGCAATACCGTTTGATGACCGAGGGCCTGGGCCTGACGCATCTGCGCATGGTGTTGGGCAACTCCATGGGCGGCATGCATGCTTGGCTGTGGGGCACGATGCATCCCGACTTCATGGATGTCTTGGTGCCCATGGCCGCCACACCCGCTGCCATGTCGGGCCGCAACTGGATGACACGACGCTGGATCATCGATGCGATTCGCAATGACCCGCAGTGGATGAATGGCAACTACACCACGCAACCACCCAGCTTGCAATTTGCCTCTGTGTTTTTTGCCATTGCCACCACCGGTGGCGACCAACACTTGCAACGCTTGGCACCAACCCGCGAAGCCGCTGATGCCTTGTTGGCGCAACGCTTGCGAGCACCATTCGTGGGCGACGCCAACGATTGTTTGTATGCGTGGGAAGCCTCACGCGACTACGACCCCTCGCCCCTGCTCGACAAGATCTGCGCTCGCGTGCTGGCCATCACCTCGGCCGACGACGAGCGCAATCCGCCCAGCTTGGGCATCATTGCGGCACAGATTGCAAAAATCCCCGGGGCGGAGTGGTTGCTGATTCCGGCCAGCCCCGACACCACGGGACACAGCACCACCGCACACGCGGTGTGGTGGAAGCATGCGCTGGAGCGGGTGTTGCACGCCGACCTCGAGCACCAGAGTTCTTGAGCGATGCACGCCCTACTGAACGCCATCGCGCAGATGGCCTTGCCCACCGATGCGCAGCGCATTTTCCATGGCCGAGGCGGCTTGTACCCGGGCTGCGAGCATCTGGCATTGGATGTGTTTCCGCCGGTTTTTGTGCTGACCAGTTTCCAAACTCTCAGCGACGAGGCCTTGGCCAGTGTGCAGAACGCCCTGGCTGAACGTTGGCAACAGCTGGCACCTGAGCAGCCCCTGAACTGGGTGTACCAGTGCCGCCAAGACGGTGAACCCGAAACGCGACTGATGGCGGGCAACGTGCCCGAGCCGCATGTGGTGACAGAACACGGCGCACGCTTTCGGGTGCATGTGCTCAAAGGACAAAACCACGGTTTGTTTCTGGACATGGCCGAGGGACGACGTTGGGTGGCGCGCTACATCGCGGCACGCCCTCGGGCCAAGGTGCTCAATTTGTTTGCCTACACCTGTGCGTTTTCGGTGGTGGCCAAACAAGCCGGTGCACGACAGGTGGTGAACGTGGACATGAGCCACGGCGCGATGGCCATTGGTCAGCAAAACCACCAGCTCAATGGCTTGATGGAAGGTGCGAGTTTTCTGGCCCATGACATTTTTAAAACCTGGGGCAAGATCACGCGCAGCGGGCCTTACGACTTGGTCATCGTGGATCCACCGAGTTACCAAAAAGGCAGCTTCATCGCCACCAAAGACTACGCCCGTTTGATGCGCCGTTTGCCCGAGCTGTTGGCACCCGGTGGCCATGCCTTGCTGTGTTTGAATGCGCCCGAATTGGGCTTGGCATTTTTGCAAGACCAGATGCACGAAGTGGCGCCGGAGCTGACGTTTGTGGAACGTGTGGCCAACCCGGCCACGTTTGCCGATGTCTCAGAAGAACGCTCGCTCAAGGTCTTGGTCTATCAAGCGCCAGCGTTGGTGAAAGTGACTGAACCAAACGCTTAACCCACAAACGCATCCGAATAAAAGTGCGCCTCGGGCAAGCCCCGTTGCGCACACACCTCGCGCAAGGCGTTGACCATGGGCAGGCCGCCGCAGGCATACACATCCCAATCGCTGAGGTCTGCAAAATCTGCCGCCACCGCCTTATGCACAAAACCCGTACGTCCGACCCAGGTGCTGGCGTCGCTCACATCACTCAGCACAGGATGGACCACCAAGGTTGGCCATTGTTGCGCCCAACGCGCCAGCACGTCGGGGGCGTACATGCCATCTGGAGTGCGTGCGCCCCAGTACAGATGCACGGTACGTTGCAACTTCTGGCGCACGATGTGGTCGATGATGGATTTGATCGGCGCAAAACCGGTGCCACCTGCCACCATGAGCATGGGGCGTTCGCTGTCTTCGCGCAGGTAAAAATCACCATGCGGCAATTCGAGTTGGAGCACATCCCCCACTTGGAGGTTTTTCAACATCGCATCGCTGAAGTGACCTTGCGGCAAATGGCGAATATGCAGTTGCACCGCATCGCTCTCATGCGGCGCATTGGCCATGGAATAGCTGCGGCGCTGCCCATCGGGCAGCAGCAATTGCAAATACTGACCCGCTTTGAATTTGACACGCACACCCGCAGGAAAGCGCAGTTGCAGCTGCGTCACATCGGGGGCCAGTTGAATTTTTTTGAACACCTTGGCTTGCACGGTTTTGCGTGCAGCAGGGTCTACACGCTGCCAGCCTTTGGGTGCAATGGACAAATCACTCGCTGGCTGCGCACGGCAAAACAAATGCTCGTCGGGCTGGGTGATGCCCGCCTCGTGCGAGCCGCCTTGAGTACCCGCGACCAATTCACCTTGCACCAAGCGACCTTTGCAGTTGCCACACACGCCTTTGCGGCAGGAGTACGGCATGTCAATGCCTTGACGCATGGCGGCATCCAGCAGGTTTTCGGTCGCCGCGCAGTCAAACGCGACATCGCTGCCTTGAATTTGAATCTTGAAACTCACGCCTGACTTTCTAAAGAAATACCGGCCAACAGACGCACCGTGCGAATCATGGCTTCGGGATTGGCAATGCCTTGTCCTGCAATGTCCATGGCACTGCCATGGCCGACGCTCGACAGCACCACATCCGCACCAATCGACAACGCACTCGCACGCTGCGGATACAGCAGCTTGATGGGAATGTGGCCTTGGTCATGGAACATGGCGACATAGAGGTCGTGTGCACGTTCGGCCAGCAGGGTGTCTGCACCTTGCGGGCCATCCACTAACAGTCCTTGTGCGCGCAGTTGCTCGGCGGCGGGTCGACTGATCAATTCATCTTCTTGGCCAAACAAGCCGTCTTCGCCTGCGTGCGGGTTGATGCCAAACAGGCCGATGCGCGGGCGTGCAATACCCAATCGATGCAAGGCGCGAACGCCTGCATGCACAGCCCGCTCAATACGGCCCGGTGTGATGCGCGCCAAGGCAGATTGCACCCCTTCATGCAAGGTGACATGCACGATGCGTAAGTCGCCACCCACCAGCATCATGAACACGCTGTCTTCGGGCTGCCCTGTCGCGGCCGCCACCAAAGAGGGGTAGCCGCTGAAGGCAATGCCTGCACGGTGCACCGCGGTTTCATGATGGGGCGCGGCCACCACCGCATCGAAGTCGCCACGCTCGGTGGCATGAATCGCCTCAGTGGCCGCCGTAATGGTGGCCTCGCCCGCCGTGGCACACACCACACCTGGGCGGTGCATGCCAAAAGGCATGGCCGGTGTGAACACACAGCGAAGTTGCGACAACGCCTCATCTACCCCGAGTTGGTGTGCCGTGGTTTCGATCACCGCTTGTGGCCCAAACAGCGTGAGTTGGACACGTACGTCATGACGCAAGGCAATGGCTGTTTTGAGAGAGATCTCGGGGCCAATCCCATTCGGGTCGCCGACGGGAATGGCGATGCGCGTCACGGGCTGCAACGACGTCATCAAAGAGGCACCGCCAACAAGGTGTCGATGCGGTTGCTGTCGCAAATCACACGACGCGAGGTGAGCTTCAAGGTGTCGCTGCCGGGCTTGAACACATCACGGTAGATGCCGCAGACAAACAAATCGGTTTGCCCATCGTGCATGATGCGCACCACCATGAACGGAGTTTCCACCTCGACCACCTCAGGCGTGCTCTGCGTGATGAAGGGCAAGCCCAAGATGTGTCGATAGCTTTGACGCTCATAGATATTGGCATGGCGCAGGGCCGACACCCGGTCGTGCAGCATGTTGCGGTTGTTAGCCCAAATCAGGCCCGCAGCCAAACCGGCACGGTCATTCTCGGCCGTGGTCACGCTGTAGTGGCATTGCGCTTCGAAGAAGTCGGGCCATTGCTCTAGGGCATCTTGGTCGATGCAGCGGATGTAGGCCGCATGAAAGTCGGCAATGCGTTCACGTAAAGAAAGGGTGGACATGGGTTGCCTCAAGCCTGCATGAGTTGACGGTAGGCTTTCCAAAAGCCACGCACGGAAGCCTCGGTCACGCGCGAGGGGCTGGAGCTGGTACTCTCGCCCCCCATTTCGATGACCGCTTCTAAATCGCCCGCGGCAGCAATGCCGCGTTGCACAAAGCCACCGACGGCGCCGTCTTCCATGGACACAAAACCTGCTGGGCCAATCAGATTGGCTTGCTTTAAACGCACTTCGCGTTGTTCGGGTGTGTCGCTGGCATAGCCCAGGTAGGTCCAGTGCAAATCGGTGGACGCGACACCCTTGGGCAGGACCTGACGAATGGCCAAACAGTTTTGGATTTGTTGCAACACAAAGCCTGGAAACACCGACAAGATTTGCAGGGTGATGCCGTCTTCAAATTCTTTGAAACCCTGCAACAAGCTGGGGTCGGCCAAACGGTAGCCGTCTTGGTCAGAACGCAGGCCTTGCTCTTGGTACTGCGTGCCTGCGGCTTGGTCTGGCGCATCGACCATGGAGTAGCTGACGTGGTGACCGCCCGACTCGCTGACGATCACGGCACCGCGTTGCGACAAGCGGTTGAGTTTGAAGGTGGTGAAGAACAGGTGCAGCAAGCTGGCGTGGTAGCTGTCTTTGACGTTTTCAAAATACAGCTTCCAGTTATTGGGCAGCACTTGGGTAAAGCGCCCAATCACCTCCACAGGTTTGTTGAGCACGCGCTCAATGCGGGCGCAAATCTCAGGGCCCAAATAATCTTCAATCGAATCCACATCCTCGCTGAAGCTCACAAACACCAAGCCACAAAAAACAGCGACACGGAGTTTGCGGGGGGAATGGTCTTCCTTGCAAAAGTGCTCGGGCATGCCACCTGCACCGTTCAAGCCGGCCTCAAAGGCCACGCCTTTGAGGTTGCCTTGGCGGTCATAAGTCCAGGCGTGGTAGACGCATTGAAAATCGCGTGTCTTGCCGGCACGGTCCAAACAAATCAAGGCCCCTCGGTGTGAACAGCGGTTTTCAAACGCATAGATTTCGCCATCGTCATCGCGCACCACCACCACCGGGGCGTTGCCCACATGGCTTGTTCGGTAGTCGCCCCCTTGCGGGATTTCAGCGTCAAGGCACACGTAGCTCCAGGTCGGTCCTTCGTAAATCTTCTTTTGCTCTTGGGCCAGCACGTCGGGCTGCTGGTACACCGCATAAGGCACACGGGTGTAGCCTTCGGTGGACCAATGAATGGGTTGGTAATCGCTCATCTGGGTGTCTCTCAATCAACCGTCACGCTGGAATCACGAATCACTTTTTGCCATTTGGCGGCTTCATCGCGCACAAAGCGGCCCATTTGCTCAGGCGTGTTGCCCACCACTTCGGCGCCCTGCTCTGCAAACCGGTGCTGCACATCGGGCATGCGCAAGGCCTCCACAATCGCCGTGTTCAGTGTTTGAACCACAGCGGGTGGTGTGCCACTGGGCGCTACAACAGCAAACCAAGTCACGGCATGCATGCCCGCCACACCCGCTTCGGTGAACGAAGGCACAGCAGGCAAAGCAGGCGAGCGCTTGATGTCGGCCACCGCCAAGACGCGAATTTTTCCGCCTTTGTGCAACGGGGCCGAAGAGCTGAGGTTGTCAAAAAACACATCGACCTGCCCACCGGCTAAATCGGCCAACGCAGGCGCCGTGCCTTTGTAGGGGATATGCAGCATTTGTGTGCCCGTGAGGGACTGGAACAAATTCGCGGTGAGGTGTGAGGTGGAGCCATTGCCTTGCGAGGCATACGACACCTTGCCTGGGTTGGCTTTGATGTAGGCGATCAACTCTTGCACCGTGTTGACCGGCAATTTGTTGCTCACCGCCAGCACATTGGGCACGGCGGCCAACACGGTCACGGGCACCCACTTGGTGGCATCGTAGGAAAGCTTGGGGTACAGGCTTTGGTTGATGGCAATCGGCCCCGGCGGCGACACCAACAAGGTGTGGCCATCGGGCTCTGCCTTGGCGACAAACTCGGCGCCGATGTTGCCGCCCGCACCGACCTTGTTTTCCACCACCACACCGTCTGGAAAACGTTTGCGCAATTTGTCAGACAAGATGCGGGGCAAGACATCGGCCGTGCCACCGGCGGGGAATGGAACAACCATCCGAATCGGACGCGATGGAAAGTCTGCGGCCTGTGCCACATGCCAACCCAACCCTGCAGAGACCGTCAGCAAACAAGCGAGGAGCTTTTTCATCGGATTCATTCCTTCATCGAAAACATGCATTCTCAAAACCAATGCATGATGCGCCTATTAAAATTTGCGCATATCGCAAAAAACCAACGCATTGATTGAGACATGTCAACAGGATGAAACTCGCCAAAGCTATAGCCAAAGACAAAGACCACATTGCAGGCTTGGCCAAAGGGCTACAGATTTTGAGCGCCTTCAACGGCGCCTACACCCGTCTCACGCAATCACAGGCGGCACGTTTGGTGGGCATCACGCCGGCGGCAGCGCGGCGCAGTTTGCTCACCTTGTGTGATCAAGGCTATGTGGCCACCGACGGCAAGTATTTTTGGCCCGATCACGGCGTGCTGCGTTTGACCTATGCCTATGCCGCCTCCACCCGTTTGCCCCGTTTGTTGCAACCTGCCCTCGATGCCTTGAGTGAACGCACCCGCGAGTCGGCCTCGGTTGCGGTGCTGCACGGCCACCATGTGTTGGTGGCAGCACGCTCGACCGCCCAACGCAGTTTGTCGGTGGGCTTGGGCGTGGGTTCTGAGTTGCCTTTGCATTGCTCGGCCACGGGGCGTGTCTTGCTGGCGGCAAAAACGGTGGCAGAGCGCGAGAAGATGCTGCGACAGAGCACCTTGCTGAAGATGACGCCTCACACCGAAACCGATGTATCGCGTTTGAAAAAAATTCTGGCCGAATGCCAAGCCAATGGTTACGGCATCAGCAATGAAGAGATTGAAATGGGGGTGCGCTCTTTGGCGGTGCCGCTGATCAACTCTGAACAGCAGGTGGTCGCAGCGCTCAGCATTTCAAGCCGTGCCGACCGCATGACGGGCCAAGAGATGGTGAGCAAACTCTTGCCCATTTTGCTCAAAACACAAGCTTGGGCGCAGGCACGCCTCTGAGCGGACACGCTCAGAGAGCGATCAGATCTGAATCGGCAGGCCGACCAACTGTTCAAGCTCGGCGTGTGACAAGCCCTCGACCTTGTCGATCAGCTGCAAACCCTGTGGCGTGCAGGCCAGTGTGGCCAAGTCCGAATAGATGCGCTTGACACAGCCCAGACCCGTGAGTGGGTAGGTGCATTGCGCCACCACCTTGCTCTCGCCTTTTTTGGTCAACAAATCCATCATGACCCAGGTTTGCTTGGCGCCCACGGCCAAGTCCATGGCGCCGCCCACGGCAGGAATCGAACCCGGTTCGCCGGTGCTCCAGTTGGCCAAGTCGCCCGTGGCTGACACCTGGAACGCGCCCAACACACAAATGTCGAGGTGGCCGCCACGCATCATGGCAAAGCTGTCGGCATGGTGAAAATACGCGCCGCCCGCCAACAAGGTGACAGGTTGTTTGCCCGCGTTGATGAGGTCGTAGTCTTCCAGCTCAGGCGCGGGTGCGGGCCCCATGCCCAAGATGCCGTTTTCGCTGTGCAACACGATTTCTAAACCTGCCGGTATGTGGTTGGCCACCAAGGTGGGTTGACCAATGCCGAGGTTCACATAGGCGCCTTCAAAAATATCTTGCGCCACGCGTTGGGCGAGTTCGTCTTTGCTTCGTTTGGTGTAGTGGCTCATGCTGTTCTCGACCTCAAGCAGATTTGAAGCCGCCGGCCTGTGTGGCCGAGCGCGCTATCTTGACAATGTGGCTGACGTGGATACCTGGCGTGACGATGGTCTCGGGGTCGAGGCTACCGAGTTCGGCAATCTCGTGCACGGTGGCGACCGTGCGCTTGGCCGCCGTGGCCATGACGGGGCCAAAGTTGCGGGCTGCTTTGCGGTAAATCAAATTACCCCAACGATCGCCCGCCTCGGCTTTGATGAGTGCCACATCGCCGTAAATCGGGTACTCCAGCACATAGTGCTTGCCACCGATTTCACGGGTTTCTTTCAAGCTGCCATCGCTGTTTTTAGCCAGCTCAGTACCGTAGCCTGTGGGCGTGAAGAACGCCCCCACACCGGCACCGGCAGCACGCAAGCGCTCGGCCAGATTGCCTTGTGGCACCAATTCGAGTTCCAACTTACCGCTGCGGTAGAGTTCATCGAACACATACGAATCGGCTTGGCGCGGAAAGCTGCACACGATCTTGCGCACGCGCCCCATTTTGAGCAGTGCGGCCAAGCCGGTGTCGCCATTGCCCGCGTTGTTGTTGACCACGGTCAACTCGCGTGCGCCTTGGTCAATCAAGCCATCGATGAGTTCATTCGGAATACCGGCTGTGCCAAAGCCACCGATGAGCACGGTGGCTCCGTCTTGAATGCCCGACAAGGCCTCGGCGACTGAGGCGGCGATTTTGTTGATCACGCAGCAACTCCTGAAACAAATGACATGGGGAATGGATGGTTGAGCGGATGACGCTCAGTACAACGCCAACACGTAGAGGTAAATCACAGCGGCATAGCCCAGCGCCCAAAACACCGAGCGCAACGTGGCTTTGTCGGTGACATAGCAAGCGATATAGGCCACCCGCATGGCCACAAAGAACCAACCCACGCTTTCTAGCAAATCGCCATCGGCACCACCCAAGGACGCGAGCATGACACCGACGGCAAAAAACGGAAACGCCTCAAAGCAGTTTTGCTGTGCGGCATTGGCGCGGGCGCGAAAGCCTTCTTGATGGGCCATCCAAGCACGGGGGTTGTGGTTGTCGTAGCCCTGTGCGCCCCACTTGGCAATGACGGCGCAGATCATCGGCATGAAGCCCGCGATCAGGATGGCGAAAACAAGGGTATCGAGCTGTGTTTCAAATCGCATGATGGGTCTTTCTGTGTTTACTCAGATTCAATGGCGCGGTCACGAATGACCTTGCCCCATTTGTCGTATTCCATGTGAACACGGGCTGCCATTTTGTCAGCAGGCTCAAAATGTGCAATGGCACCGGCGTTCAAGAGTTTTTCTTGCACCACCTTGTCGGCCAAGATCTCCCCCACTTCTTTGCTGATGCGGTTGACCACCTCTTTGGGGGTGCCCAAGGGCGCGAGCAAGCCGCCCCACGACACCGCATCAAACCCTTTGAAGCCTTGCTCAGAAATGGTTTTGAGTTCGGGCAACATCACAATGCGTTGGGGCGAGCCCACCGCAATGGCGCGCAACTTGCCCGATTGGATATGTGGCAACGCGGCCACCAAGTCGGCATACATCATGGGCACCTGGCCACCGATGGTGTCGGTGATGGCAGGCACACCGCCTTTGTAGGCCACATGCTGCATGTCAAACTTGCCCAGCTCTTTGAGCAGCTCCATGCTCAGGTGGCCAAAACTGCCAGGCCCTGAGCTGGTGTAGTTGAGCATGCCAGGCTGGGCCTTGGCGTGGGTGATGAGGCGTTGCAAGTCGGTGACGGTGGGCATCATGTTTGGATTGACCACCATGACGATGGGCAAGTCGTACACCGAGGCAATGGGGGTGAAATCTTTGACGGTGTTGTAGCCCGCTTTTTTGTACATGTGCGGTGCCAACAGCGTGGGCGTGGCCAGCATCATCAAGGTGTAGCCATCGGCCGGGCTCTTCATCACTTGTTGCGCCGCGATGGTGCCAGACGCACCGGCTTTGTTTTCGATCACCACGGCTTGCTTCAAACGCTCGGCCAGTTTTTGGCCCACGATGCGCGATGCGGTGTCGGTGGGGCCGCCCGCAGGGAAAGGCACGATCAATTTGATGGGCTTGCTGGGCCACTCTTGTGCCCAGCTTGTAGCGACCATCCAGGTCATCAACACGCCAGCACACAGAAGGCGCGCTAGGGGGGAAAACTTTTCAATCATTGCGTTTCTTTCACACATCAAATCACCCCTTGCGCATGCAAGGCAGATACTTGGTCGGCACTGAGTCCCAGCAGGCCTTTCAACACCTCGTCGGTGGCTTCACCCAAGGTGGGCGGCACATGGCGAATCGGCAAGCGTTCGCCGTCCATGCGGTAAGCAGGTGCCATGATGTGGGTGTGCCCAGCCACAGGATGAGGCTGCTCGGTCACCATGCCGCCGCGCACTGCGCGCTCAGACGTCAAGGCCTCGTACAAGCCCAAGACCTCACCACACGGAATGCCCGAAGCGGCCAGCCGCTTCAACAGCACAGCGCGTGGACGGCTCTTGAGTTCGCGCAGAATTTCGGGCACCAGCACGTCGCGGTTTTGGCCGCGCACCAAATTGGTTTTGAAGCGCTCGTCATCCGCCAGATCAGGGCGCTCAATCACTTCGCGGCAAAACCGTTCGAACTGGGCGTTGTTGCCCACCGTGATGACCAAGGGACCATCGGCCGCATCGAACACACCGTAGGGCACGATGGACGGATGCGAATTGCCATAACGCGGTGGGTCTTTTTGCAGCAACATGGCTTCCAAGCCGCAGTACGCGGTGAGCATGAGGCCGCAGTCAAACAAAGCCATCTCGATGTTGCGGCCTTGCCCTGTGTTTTGTCGGGCAAACAAAGCCGCCAGCACGGCTTGCGCGGCATGCATGCCGGTGAACAAGTCGACAGCGGCCACGCCGAATTTCAAAGGTGCTTGCGTGGGCTCGCCATTGATGGCCATCAAGCCCGCCTCGCCTTGCACCACCAAGTCGTAACCGGGGCGCGCTGCTTCAGGACCGACACGGTCATAGCCTGAGACCGAGCAGTAAATGATGTCAGGCTTGACAGCCTTGATCTGTTCGTAGCCCAAGCCCATTTTTTCAGCGCCGCCAAACTTGAAGTTTTGCAACACCACATCACATTGCTTGGCCAGCTCCAGCACCAAGGCTTGGCCTTGAGGGGTCTGCAAATCCACCGTGATGGAGCGCTTGTTGCGGTTCATGCTGTTGAAGTAAGCGGTCTCGGTCTTGCCCACACGCAGGCCCCAATCGCGGGTGTCGTCGCCACGTAGGGGATGCTCGACCTTGATCACCTCAGCGCCAAAGTCACCCAAGACTTGACCGCACAAAGGCCCCGCCAAGACCCGCGACAGGTCCAACACCCTCACACCGTTCAAAGGCAGTGTCATGTTTTGCTCCGTTATTCCAAAATAAGAGAATC